>Ga0157362_1000930_pt1 | contig 11348 bp, 5 predicted proteins | sample AttlaeALBM3_FD_111480 | JGI IMG/M metagenome (GOLD analysis project Ga0157362, IMG submission 111480) | Fungus gardens microbial communities from leaf cutter ant in Ribeirão Preto, State of São Paulo, Brazil - Atta laevigata ALBM3 | ecosystem: Host-associated > Fungi > Mycelium > Unclassified ... | reverse complement strand
TCCATTTTGCTTTGTATGCCCGACTCTTATTCTCCCGCGCCGAACCTACTTCTGCTGGAATCTATATGTCGTTTTGTTCGATTTTGCTTTCCTATTCATCCATCGCACTATACTGGGTCAGTCAGTGTTAAAAATTGTTCCGTTACTAAGTTCTTTTGCTTCTTGGGTATTAATTAATGCGTATCTCGATTGATGTGCTCCAATTAGAGAATCCAATAATAAAGACAATCAAAGTAATATCAAAGTAATATAGAGAATTTATTTAGAGATATTATATATATATAAGATAACTATATCCAATATGGCTTATCTGAGCACTACGATTTTTATTAAATCCAAGACTAAACAACTAATAAGGTTAGATTTTACTTGGATTCCACATTCATGATCTTTTTAAGTAAATAGGAAAGCCTAATCAATTATCTGATTTTTCTTTAAAAATCAGTCTCGTGTTATACAACAACAAATTGCTCGTCCATTACCTTAATAGTGCACGCTTGGTGAGCTAATCGTTTATTATTACGTTAGGAGATTTGCCGTGCGCTTGGCATGGCAGTCAATCAGAAATGCAATCAGCATTCGTAATTATAACGCGTAATTCGCGATACTTTCGCAACCACAGCGGACTCGGCAAATAAATCCTTCTCCGCTCCTCTCTTATTTCCGCGCCAGCTACAGTGGCAGTCAGGGGAAGATTCGCGTCGTGTGTTCTCGTGTTTCTCCGACAAACGTGTCCTTGTTGTCGTCACGCGGAAGACGTTTGTCTATTTTCTCTCTTTTCATTATCGCAATTCTAGCTTTTGTCGTCCAGCATAGGATTCTTCATTAAGAACCGCAGGCAATTATTTATGTAACGTAGAATGTAATTTTAACAACGGAAGGAATTTTAAAAAGAAGAAAAGAATGTAGGAAGAGAAAAGAGGATAGAGAGAAATAGAATTTCTGTAGAAAATGAATAAGTAGAAAGGTAAAATGAAAATAGGATAATCTAAGAGAAAGAAATTATGCGATCGAAGTATAATAGAGATTTTATTTTTATCTTAGAAACTCTTCCCAATAGTTTTCTGAAAATTCTAAAACTGTTGAACTTTTATTTTATTTTATTTCTGCATTTCTGCACGGAAAAAATGATTTTGTTAAAGTTTAGATAGATACAGATGATCTGAGAATAAAATTAGATTTTGTTGAATTATAAAATGTATAGGATGTTGTATAAACTGATTGTTAGAATGTCAACATTTTTTGCAGCTTATCATATTTGAGTTTCCCACATAATTATTTTGACAATCCAAAATTATTTTCGGATCTGTATCTACCTAAATTTTTATAGATACTTTAGACGTTTGTAAAACGTCTGCCTAGTTATGTGTGATTTGAAAATAAAAGTGTTTAGATTTTTCAAATATCGCGAATCCAAACCTGCTCCAGCTTTCCAGAAGATCTTTCTCGCAATGCCTTCCGCCGGTTACTTGTTCCGTATGTACTCTAACGCGTTCCGATACGTGCCAATTTCACGCTTCGAAGAATCCTTAGGTCTCCGCCTCCGTCACCCTACGATTTCTTCTTACTTTCTTCGCTCCGCGGTCGGCAACATGTTATATTTACCGCCCATTCATTCTATTCCGCGACCAATTCCGCGGTGCATTATTTCATTTATATACTGTTCTCGCGTCTTTCGCAACTCACACCGTCTCAATCGAGTGGTCGCGCCAACTTGTCGGAGAATAGATCGCGTATCGCACTGTTCATCGGGATTCGCACTTTCCCAACTATCTTTTCGAAATTCAGAACGAGTGGCGCGGCGAAGATGTTGCACGTCGCTTTATAAATCTTGCATCTTCTGTTGATTTATCGTTGCACCATTATTCGCTACCGTAAATAGTGCCGTGTTTGTATATGTATTTTGTTTGTAAATTCATTGTTACGATAATATTTTCTTTGATAAATTATTATTTCTTTCATGTCGCAAATATTATTGCTACATATTGTGGTTACGTCCATTTACTTTTTCATGATTTTTTTCATTGATGATTAAAGGATACTAAGAAAGGAGAAATTCATTCTGTAACATGTTCGCGTAATTGTTTTGTAATTATTCGGATTCTTATATATTTTATATTTTATATTTTTTCATGTATAACTTATATACTTTATATTTAATATATTAAATGAAATAATATTTAAAGGAAAATTTATGCGAACAAATTCAAACAAATAGATAATTATTGAAAAATCTAAACAGATACTTATACGTTCTTAAAAAATTTATGCATGTTAAATTAATTTTAGATATGAAAGAAAATAGATTGTTGATATCTTTTTTAAATTTTCTTTGCACACTGTTAGAAATATTCTTAAATTTTATTAACTTTTAAGTTACACAATTTGAATTTAATTTCATGACATTATATTTAATGTATTTATAACTAAAAAGTACATTTGTGTACATGTACATAAAATTTAATGTATTTATGAAATTTAATGTACTTTCCATAAAATTTTATTAAAAGTATATTAAATTTCATAATGTACACTTCATTTCATTTAAGTAACTACTGTAACTTAATTTTCAGTTAAATCATTCATCATTTTTTAATTTTGTTCATAACCATGAGCTTTACATGTAAAGGAAGTTCATGTTTACATTTCTAACAATGTAACTATTCGAATTTTTATATAATTTATATTTAAATTTATATTATTTTGCATTATAAAATAATATATTTAAACGAGAAGAGAAAAGATCTGAAGAAATTTGATTTAAAATTGATAGCCATTACGTAGAGAGATCTAAATCGATACCTATATTTTAACATTCGCTACCACAGTCCGGTTGGAAAAACCGATCTCATAACCCAAGCTTTTCTTGCAATACTTTTACACAACAGCGTTCAGAACAAATCCTATTTCTTTACATAATTAAACAGCAAATTAACACATATACTTATATGACGTCGGGCTTTCAAAACGAACTGACGTATCAGACATACATATATGATACGTAGCGAACGTGTTAAGCAACTTATGCATACGAAATTAATTTTACATGTCAAGGAAGATAGATCGTTGATATCTCCTTTTCCAAATTTCCTTCGCAACGCCGACCGGAGTTACGCACCGTTGCGAAGATCACCGGTGCATCGACTAGCAACGACTAGGAGGATGCTGTGCCGCAATATCTCCGCTGCTGGAAGCACCGAGGCGCGACTCGAGCGAGATAAATCTGCAGCGATCCGTAGTTACGATGAGAGAAGAAGGCCGCTTTCGTGTCGCTCGACATACGCGTGCCGATCGCGGTAATTTTATGCTTCACGTCACCGAACTTCGCCCCCGGGATTGCCTTCTCGCCCTGCGATATCCCTTCTCGCAGAAGGCGATCCGTTATCAGCATTCGACGAACCTGACGAGAGCGGTCATCTGCCCGCATGTTGTCTCATCGGTCTTTTCCATCCGTTGCCACTCTTACGTCGATCTCGCGCTCCGTTCCATGCGCGGCATCGATAACCGTTCCTCTCGAGAACCGTTATCGGCTCGACCTAACCATCACCTATTGCGATCATTCGACATCACTGGTATTTGTGAAAACAAAGTTCCAAGACGTAATGTATTTCGATGTTTATGACAGAGATGAATGATGTACGATGCGCGACAGCTAAATAGCTATTGAGAAAAGAATCTCTTCAGTCTTGAATAATTCTCTATTTGATAGTCAATTAGTCACTGCACTGTCATTTAAGCGGCTGAATATAGTTCATGGGAAAGTTAACACATTCTTGATTTTCATATTAGCTTTCATCTTTTCAGCTTGCTTTGCTTTATTACTGATTCTTTTATTCATCTTTTTTTTTTTAATGAATTCAGTGAATATTTTCTATGAGATATATCATATTCTATGCAAAATATTTATAGTCCGTTCTTATTTTAAGATCTTAAGTATTATTGTCTTAAAATCGTAATATGATTCATTGATTGTTGATTAGTTTATATAACATCTTAAGACGATATTAAAGATAAAGATCCGATTACGAATAGCAACTTATATATATTATTTCATTATTTTGTATTAATAAATGTATTAATATGAAATAATAATTAGTATTTTATTTGACAGATAAACAGATTAATAACAGATTAACAATACTAACGAAGATTAAAATTCATTGGTAGCTGAAAGTAGAAAGAAAGAAATGTTGCAGTTGCAGTATATACATTTTCGCTTTGAAGTATAATGTGGTATTATTAATCAAATAAAAAGCAGCGCTTACTTTCTGTTACGTATTTATTTAAGTTATATAATTGATAATACAAATTAAAAAAATATTTTAAAAATTAAAATAATATCTAAGATGATTGTTTATTAAAAAATTATAAAATATATTGTTAAAATAGTGACTATTAATTTTGTCGGTTAAAAATATTGCGATTTCACATTCGTTCTACTATCACGATTACCTGGATTGTAGATATGTTTAAAAACATTATATATATTTTCTATATTGATTATAATAAAAAACAAACTGTAAAAAAAGGACTGCTAAATCATAATTGAAGTTTGTAAAATTTCTTTCTTTAAAATATATTTTAAAATATATTTTTGATTTAGCAAATTCAACTGTATAAGAATTTGAAATTGGTTTTAAAAAAAAGAAATGAATTTTATATTGTAGCTGATTTATTCATTAATTTGTTTTCATTTAACATTTATACTTTTTAAATAATACTTATACTTTTTTGCTCTCAAGTTATTTAATGTGAGATGTTCTTCGGATAAATGTTAAGGCTAGATTTACATGCAAGCAAACGATCTATTATATGTTAATAAATAAATTTATTATAAAGAATTTTATGCAAAGGAATGATTTATCACACAGTTTAGAGTCACAATAAATTTAAATTTATGTTTAATTTATATTTTTAGTAACTACATTACGGCAATTCTTTATCACACACATTTATTATCTCTATATGCATTCACTGCGAATACGCAGCACGATATTGTTTAAATAAAAATCATTGTACGCCGCGACGCTGCATGACGACGAGTGTTAGTTAGTACGGTTTAACAGTACTCGGAGTATGCGCTCACGTTGTCCTTCGAGAGATGTGTTAACCTACATTAACGGCATGCCGCATGTCGCGCGTTCTCTTCCGGAAGATGACTTGTGCGGAGACTTCGGTCGGACTTTTGTAATCCGTGAATCTTGCTCGTGGAAAGTGGCGAAGGACAAAATCATTTCCCTCGATCTCTCTTGTAATTATCATAAGTTCTGCATGCGGAGTATTGCTTTAGCAATATCAATTTTTGTTATTTTTATGGATGCATAAATAAATAATGACTGGTTGTAAATTGTTGTACATTTTAAATTTTTCTCTGAAAAGTTTAAAGAAATTTAATATTGAATTAAACATTTTAAAACTTATTTTTAAATTAAAGTTGTTAACTAATGTTGTTAACTAATAATTATAAACATTTTTTTTCGTTAAAATGCAAATTATATTATTCTCAAATTATTATATAAGTAAAGGTAAGAGAGTAATGAGGAGCATGGAACAAAATAGTAATATATCTTTTAACTATGGACTATGATTTTCTATTTTAACTTCAACATATATGATAAACGATGTTTCTTTCGCGATATTTTACGTTGGGGCACATTATTGCATATATGCTGGTCTCATCAGATGAAAGGTTGACACGTTTTTATCCCTCTATAATTTGCGATGATTACTCGGCTAGAAAATATAATTAGTATGTACATCACAAGGCTAAAAAATGATCGTACGACATGGGTAACCAAAGGAATCAGCAATAAAAATCCATGTCCGTATGAATTTTTATATTCACGACAGAAGAAAATCTCTATCGTTATGTAAATAATGACGCGATTTTTTACAGTTCTAGGACATCTGACTTCACATTTTTCTCGTTGTTATTATCAAGATAAATTATGGTATGATGATCTCTAAAATTACGATTATCTCGTATATAATAAATTTAATCAAACTATTTGTATGCTTCTCGCTTTTCATCTTTAAGAATCGGCACAGCTCTGTCTATTATCGCTTCCCGATTTGTATTGATGCGTCAAAAATTCAATCGCCATTCAAGAATCTGAGAGAAAAACATCTCGTTACATAAACTCGTAAGATTTCGTATGATGTTGATTTATTCAGCGTTTCGGCTAGACCCGCGTGCCGCTGATTGCTGTACGGTAACGACATAATTGTCCGTTATGCGCGATTTCCTCAACTATTACTTTTCACCGCAGCGATTTATCGGCGATGTACAACGAGCTGTGCACACCGTGTGAATACACGTGCCTCGACTCGCGGCTTACATGGCCAAGGAAATACGCGGTCTTTCGATTTTATGGTGGATTACATAACTATCATCACCGTCCTGTCGCTGATTACTTGTGACGCACAATCGCAACGTCATTACCAAACACGTATAGGACGTTCCACTATCATTTCTATCTCTTCGTGATGGCAAATCTTTCGAGGAATTTAAATGTAATTTATTTCTCGAAAGTTAATAATGGAGCTCTTTCTAATTTCCGAATAAATGTTTTGTTAATTAATTATGAAATTAAATCAACCAAACTCTAATTAGTTTCTCTAATTATTAATGTTATGTAATTTCATTAGAATGACGCTGTAAAACTTATTTTGATGAGAAAAAATTAATTCTGCACTGAGAAAAAAGTATTTATGATTATAATTGTATAGTAAGATAATTGATTAGGAGTTCTGTTTTCATAATTATTATACTGTTATAATGTTAGTAATAATAATTATTTATAATTCTGTATACCAGAAATATATTGGATTGTCTGGAAAGTTCATGCCGACTAACCTATATAATTTAATAAATGTATACTAAAATTTAAATTTTTCTTCTGCGTTTCAATTTTCCTTCAACATCGGCACGAACTTTCCAGACAACCCAATATATAATTGGCACCGAAAATAATTTATAGTTATCTGACTTGTCAATTATATATATTTTTGGTATATAAAATTGTAAATATAATTACTATTACAATAATAATAATTTTTTTTATGTATTTATAATTTTATTTATGTTTTTATAAAAATGAAACTCCTAATCATAATTATTTTATGATGCAATTATAGTCATAAATATCAAACATTTTTCTTTTAGTAGGTATGATTTTTTTTACAGTACAATATTAATAAGAAAAGCGATACTTCCAATTTCTAACTTTGTCATCATATATTGTATTTGTTGAACCGTTATTTTCACTTAGTTTGAATGTCAAGAATAGCGTGATTCGGATCAGTTTTGCTTTGCAACGCGTAATTATGGGTTACAGACTAGTTTATTTTTCGTAGACAAGGGGGACACGACAGATGGAAAGTATCGACAGCGATTTCGAGGCCTTGATGATAGTCCGATATTATTTAGTTCGTTTTGCAATGGCGACTCCCTTCGGCTATTTCTCTTGTTGCCTCGGCGTTAGATCTTAGATGTATCATTACGAAAGCGAATGGCCGATCATTGTCTTTCGGCGAGTCGCGCACTCCCCGTTATGAGGTCGGCACTGCTTCTCTTTGTTCATTTTTAGTTTTGCAATTCATGAAACGCGATTCGCATTCGTGCAGCTTGAGTAATACGGTCATTTATGTTCACGTGTGGGAAACATATTGCATGCTTAGTAAATATCAGAAGTATAAGAAAGAAAATATTAGAAATGTAAGAGAGTTTACTAAAAAAAAAAAATTTAATTACATATCTTCGGCGTTCATCATGGAAAAAACAATTTTGTTGAAATTTAGAAAGTTAGCTAGATACAGATATTTGAAAATAATTTTGCTGGATAATCATCAAAATGATTACAGGAAACTCAAGCATAATGAGCAATGCTACAAAAAAATTTTGATATTTTTAGCAATTAGCTTGAACGTTCTATATAATTATTCTGATAGTTCAACAAAATTATTTTTATCTATAAATTTTTAGATGTTTTAATGAAATTTAAATATTAAGTGTGTGTATTTGTTTCTGTACATATACTTCAAGTTTATAATTGTTGTATAAATTATATTGTTTAATAAATCGATCTCATACGATTAATATCGCGTTCCTTCTGAATTTAATAAATAGACTTGTAGGTTCTCCTTCGCGATGTCGCGTAAAAATAGTCTTTTTACACCTGTCTCATTATTATCCGGCGTGTGTTTACCCATACATCACGTGCAGCTGGTGGTGCATCGACGAACAAGAATCCCGGGAATGCATTCCACGATCGTAATGCGTCGGCTCGGTCGGTGGCTTCGTTGCAGACATCTTTATTTGAACTTCGTGCGTACGAATGCAGTTCGTGCAGGGTCGCACTCGTGGGGAAACAACGGGTTTCACGAACTTCAGCAAATTTCACAAATCAGAGCCTAACGTAATAAAATACGCTCTGTGGTAAATGCAGATGTGCATGGGATGAAATTTAACAAAAATGAGCAATGCTAATTAGAGCACGACTCTAACTACGTGGAAATCTGTATTCTCTTCTATATTTTTGGTTAATTAAGAATTTGAATATATAAAAGTTAAGATACTTCCAGAATTTCGTCAAATAAATTGTATTTACCGTTAAATATGCAGTATTACGAATATTATGACACATTTGATAACAATTCATTGTTACTTGAAGATGCTTGAAGTCATGATTGTGTCTTTTTCGCGAACAGTTATCTGCTCCATTTATTTGATAGTCTTTCGCTCTGTTAATTAAATGCTACCGAGTCACTCGTACATTGCGTTCCCTCGTTTGTGGAATTAATTTGTGGAGCTCGTTTGCATCAACTGTTAGTCACAGACCGTTGAGCAGTTCATATTATTATTTACAATTTTCCTTTGTCCAACAACGATATATATAATGAATTCACAATTAAATCCAGATTCACGTGATTCATCCTTTTTCTAACTTATATTTTAATTATTTCGAAGTATGGATTCTAGTCATCTTAAGTATCTTCAATGTGATGTATTGGTTTCTATATAGAATATAATTAGAATATAATTAAGAATATAATTAACTAATACATTATTTATAAATTCCTTATTATTTCACTAATAAATTTGTCCTTTTCTATACATCTAACTTTTTAGATAGAAAGTAAACAAGAATGAGGAAAGTTTTCAAATAGAATATTACTTGTGAATCAGGCTTATATCATAATATATGCTATTCAACAGAAACTAGGGAATATTTAAAAAAAAAATAAATTTTCAAAATTGCACTATTTACTTTTTACAATAAACGTTGAAATTCGGTGAAAAATTATAAACATTTTTTTATCTTTTCAATTCTGCAGAATTAAAAAACGAAGTACAAACTTTGAACTTCAAAATGCTTTTTTAAATTTTTTGTGATAATTTTTCAAATTTTAATGTTAGTTATAAAAAATGCAGATTTAGTTTCAAAATCGCGTAATTTGATTAAGAAAAATAAGAAAATTAAGAGAAAGCATTTTGTACATAAAATTGTGTTTTTTTTGTAAAAATATATAAGACTGCATTTGCGTTTTTTATCCGATTTTCAAAAATATATAATTTTTAATTATAAATAATATAATTATTTATTGATTTTTTAAAAATTATTTCTATTTCATATTTTTAAATTTTACATTTATGCATTTACATATATTACATTGTTGATATATTGTAGAAAAATAACACTAAAGTATTATTACATCTTAATTAGAATTATAGACTTACATCTATGAAATAAAATGATAAAAATTAAAAATATGCAATTTTTATTATTATTATTGTATATAAAATATAATAAAATTATTTATAATTTAAGAACAAAGTAAGTTAAAAAATACGTGCATTGCTGCAACTGAATAAATTTACTGACTGATGAAATAGTGAACAAAATGTCGCGTCATGAATATTGGCGGTTTGACGGAAATGTATGGAGTAGAAAATAAATGTCAACACAAATGTTATATGGGTGCTTAGCCAAGCATAGCACGCACTCAGCAAGATATTTTTGTCTGTACTCGATGTACGTAACATCGAAGCCCGTAACTTCGGTGAATTAACATTTCCTGGACGCTTTCTAGGTCCGACCGACCAAATATCTCGTCTGGCGAGATGAAAATTGCACAATCGTGATCTCCTGGCGAGAGAAATTACACGGTACTATTGTCAGGTGCTGTAATTTATCGCAGTGATTATGCAAAGAAATTCTGTTTTGCTACCGTCGAACCTGAACTCATCATTTCGTCATTAAACGTAGACTTTGCTACAAAGATTTCAATTCAATCAGCAGCATATTTATAGATTAGAACCTCTTCGTAAAACGCAAGTACAATTAGACATGGCATAAAATGAGCATAAAAAGAGTTATTTTATTCTTTGAGATAATATTTCTTATCAACTATAAAGAAATATAAAGGAATATAAAGAAAATAATAATAGTAAGATAAAAGATATAAAGAAACTAATATAAATAGTTCTGTGAAGTTGTATATTAAAATATTATAAAACAATAGTGCATTTCATGTTTTGTTAGTCTCAAAAAGTTTGTCTGAATGTCGCTAGTTTAAACATTTTTCATTTTTTAAAAGTATATATATATATATATATATATATATATATATATAGAGTGCGTCACCAAAATCCGGACAAATCAATTTTCCGCTATTGTGCCTCCGCCAGAAGTTGTTATTGGCGTTCGAGAAAGCCTGATGCTTCTAGTAAACAGTCATATTCTCAAAACGGTCGCAATGTTGAAATTAAGTGCGGAGTATAATTGAAGACCTGTGATCATCGAAAGCCTTCGCGCTGAGCGCTCAGCAACGGAAATAATTCGATTCTTTGGATATCCAAGATCACCCGTTTATGATGTTGTGGCAAAATATACGGCTTTAGAACAATCCAACGAAGATTCTAGTATGCCAGCGAGGAAGAGTCACTCGAAAGCACCGCGAGGACCTCCCGCAGTCGTTGATTTCGAATGACCCGCATCGTTGTGAAGATTAGCATCGATTATTGGTGTAAGCAAGTCAACAATGCAATTGCCAACAATCGAATTGCTGAGGAGGATTTTCGATACAAATCGTACACATTAAAGAGACGATGCTCTCTGAGGCTGCTAGGATAAGCCAAGTTACTCGCCTCGACTCCCATTCTGGCCTCCCAAGCCTAGATTTAAATTCCTTGGACTACTATATATATGGAGCGTAGTTGAAAAGGTCACAAATAAGTCTCGGCATCTCAATGTGACGTCATTAAGGACCGTATTCGACATGGATAGCGCTACATTACAACGTGCAAACACTTCAGACTGAGAATAGAGGCCGTCATTCAAGTTAAT
>Ga0157362_1000929_pt1 | contig 11352 bp, 12 predicted proteins | sample AttlaeALBM3_FD_111480 | JGI IMG/M metagenome (GOLD analysis project Ga0157362, IMG submission 111480) | Fungus gardens microbial communities from leaf cutter ant in Ribeirão Preto, State of São Paulo, Brazil - Atta laevigata ALBM3 | ecosystem: Host-associated > Fungi > Mycelium > Unclassified ... | reverse complement strand
CCGCCATGAGACTTCTCGTGGCCGGGACGATCGTGCTCGGCTGCGAGACGATCGAGATCGAGTGCTCCGGTGACAATGTGGCAAGCCGCTTCCACGTGAAGGCGAGCCTCTCAGCCATGAACCAGTCCCTTCAGAGCGGTTGGACCGACGAAGACGAGATCTCAATCGCGATCGACTTCAGGTTGGATCAAAGCCAGGCCGCAATTGGCAGCGCGAGCTGGCAGAGAATGCTCTCCGGGATCGTGGATCGCGTCAGGATGGAGCCGCTCGCAGGTCTTGTGGTGCTCGAAGGGCGAGACCTCACCGCCCGCTTGATCGACCTGCCCGTTGAAGCAGGGTTCCTCAACAAGACGAGTTCCGAGATCGCGGCGCTTTTGGCGGAGCAGGCCGGCTTGGGCTGCGTAGCAGATCCGACTTCGACGCTGGTGGGGCAGTACTACCAAATCCAACATAGCAGGACCAGTCTTGCGACTTTTTCGAGGCACGGAAATGCCTGGGACCTGTTGTGCGAGTTGGCAGACCTTGAAGGGTACGACGTCTGGGTCACGGGTACCGACCTGAACTTTCGCGCGAGCAACGCCTCTGCATCCTCTTCCTTTGACATCATCTGCACGGCAGCCGGCTCAGGAACCGAGTACTCCAGCAGCAATGTCCAAAGTCTGACACTTGGTCGAGCGGTCGGCATATCGGCTGCGTCCACAGTTGCCGTTGCAAGCTGGAACAGCCGCCAGAAGCACCTCGTCACGTCGCAGTATCCAGCCGCGGAAGGGGACCGGGTCTATCGCGTCGTCCGACCGAACCTGCTCCAGGATGAGGCGGACCGGCTCGCCGAGCAAACGTATGCTCGACTGACTCGTCACGAGCGTGTCCTCACGGCGACCATGCCCGGGGAACTCGTGCTGGCTCCACGCTCGACGATCGGCCTGCAGGGCACCGAAACAGATTGGGACGGACTGTATGAGATCAGCCGAATCGAACGGATCATGTCGGTTGAGGCTGGGTTCCGGCAAACCGTGACCGCCAGAAAGTCGGGAGGATTTTGAGAAATGAGCGACTGGATTCAGTCGATGAAGCTGCACGTCGCGCAGCAGCTGGCGGCCATCGGTCAGCCGCGACATGCTCTGGTGAGCAGTGTCGATCCCGTTTCCCATGCGGTCAAGGTGACAATCCAACCCGAAGGAATTGAGAGCGGGTGGGTGCCGGACGGCGCGGTGGCCGCCTGCGGTTTGACGATTGCATGTCCGGCGGAAATTGGCACGCAGGTGCTGATCGTTCCGGTCGAGGGTGATCCGGAGCACCCTGTGATCGTGGCCAGGCTTTTCGATGTGGATACGGTTCCGCCAACGAGTCCGGCGACAAACAAGCCGGTCCAGGCCGGCGAGATCGGCTTCTTTACGAAAGGCGGGAGCTACCTGCATCTCACGCCGGATGGCCTGTATGTCGGTGGGAATCTTATTGTTTCCGGCGAGCTGAAGGCGAGTGGAGATGTTGTTTCAGGCAGCGTGAGCCTGCAGCAGCATCGGCATGGCAGCGTCCAGTCAGGCACCAGCATCTCGGGCGTGCCGGAGACGGCAGGTGGCTGACGTGGCGCATGATCCGGGCGCCGATCTCAGCCTGACCTCGACTGGAGACATCGCCCTTGTCGACGGCGCGTCCGAGACGCGCCAGCGGATCCTGAGGCGGTTGGTGACGAGTGCGGGAACCTACATCTGGCAACTCAACTACGGTGCGGGCCTTCCCGGCTTGATCGGCAACACGACGTCCGCGCAGCAGATCGGCGCCATCGTGCGCGCGCAGCTCGCGCTGGAGGCGAGCGTCGCCACGACGCCGGAACCAACCGTCAGCACCTCGTCGGACATGCTGGGCAGCGTAAGCATCGTCATCACCTACACGGATGCGGATTCCGGGCAGGCTCAGACCCTTTCGCTTCCCCTCGGAGGTTAAATGCAGGTCTCTCTGCAGAACTTCTCTACCATGGTGGAGAACATGGCGGCCGCCGTGCAAGGCGCGTGCTCCAGCCTGATCGACCTCACGGTTGGTTCCGTCCTGAGAGCCGTCCTGGAGGCCACGGCCTCCGTCGCGCTTTGGTTGCAGTACATGGTGCTGCAGGTCCTCAGCATGACCCGCCTCGCCACGAGCACCGGTAGCGACGTCGACAGCTGGGTCGGCGATTTCGGGATGACCCGGCTGCCTGCCGCTGGGGCTTCGGGGATGGTCATCATGACGTCCTTCAACCCGTCGGCGCAAGCCTCCACGGTTCCGACCGGTGCCATCGTCCGGACGTCGGACGGGACTCAGAGCTTCGCCGTGACCGGCGGCCCATACGTGCGGACGCAGGAAGAGGCCAGCATTTCCGTTCCGGTCGTGGCAACGGTCGCAGGTACGTCTGGCAACATCCAGGCCGGATTGGCCTCCGTGCTCGGAACGGCGATTGCCGGTATCGATACGGTCACGAATCCCTCGGCCTTCACCGGCGGGTCGGCGGCAGAAACGGACGCAGCACTGCGTACCCGCTTCATTTCGTTCATGAACACGCGTGCGCAAGCCACGGAGCAGGCACTTGGTTATGCCATTTCTTCCGTGCAGCAGGGGCTCACCTTCGCCATCACCGAGAACGTCACCGCAGCGGGAACGTCGCTTCCGGGATACGTTCAGGTCGTGGTGGATGATGGCTCAGGGTCACCGGAAGCAGCGCTCTTGCAGAGCATCGCAGCGGCAATCGACCTTGTGCGACCGGTCGGTGTGACGGTGAATGTGGCGGGGCCCGTGCTGCAGGCAGCGAGCATCACGGTGTCCATCACGAGCGACGGGAGCGTGACGTCGAGCTCGTTGCAGACGCTCATCAGCGACGCCCTGACGACCTACATCAACGGCCTGTCCGTGGGGCAGATCCTGCGCTACTCGCGGATAGCCGGGCTCTGTTACGACGCAAGTTCAGCAGTGACGAATGTCCAGGATGTTCAGCTGAACGGTGGATCCGAAGATCTTGGTGGTGCGGCCGGAAGCGTCGTCCGCACTGGGACGATCAACGTCGTGGTGTCGACATGAGCGGCACTCAGACGATTGGCTCGGTCAAGGAGATCGTCCAGCGCCTGCGGGCGGTTCTGCCGCCGAGCTGGTTTCCCATCACCGCCCCGAATGCCACGATCAGTGCGACGCCTGTGCTCGACGGGTTGCTGACCGGCATCTCAAGTGCGTTCTCCAGCAGCTATGCGCTGGTTGTCTATGCCGCGCGGCAGGCCCGTCTTAGCACAGCGTCCGGCGCGTTCCTGGACATGATCAGCGCGGACTTTTTCGGCACCGAGCTGAGCCGCGGGGCGGCTGAACTCGACGACGCGTTCCGGAGCCGGATCCAAGCGAACCTCCTGCTCCCGCGCGGCACGCGTGCCGCCGTGAGCGGGGCCGTAGACATGCTGGTGGGACAGGCGCCGACGCTGGTTGAGACGTCCCGCGCGGCCGATCTCGGTGGCTACGCGGCAGCGGCTGCCCCAGCCGGCAGCGGTGGTGGCGGTTATGGAAGCCCGTTGCTGAGGTTCGGGCAGAAGGACGGCGCCTTCCAGTTCCTTGTTGGCGTGGCTGCAGCGAGTTGGTCGCGTCGGCCGACGCAGGCAACGTTCATCGGCTCGGACGGCTTCATGCAGGTCGCCGGGCCTTACGTGCTGAGATCGAATGGAAGCGGATCGGCTGACGACACGTCGCTTGTTGAGGCTCGTGGCTTCAATTTGATCAAGGACAGTCTTGGGTGGAGCGGGCTGAATGCGGCGGCGCCATCTGCAAGCATGACCTGGTCGGTCGACGCATCCGGGACGGGAGCCCTTCTGCCTGGCGCTGCGACTGTGAAGATGTTGGTCCTGAACAGCGGGAGTTGGACAGGGCCGTCGTTGAGCTGCCTGGTGCCGAGCGGGGCGGTCACTGCCTCGGCTTGGGTCTTCGTCCCGACATCCCACGGTCTTGAGTCCTGCAATCTCACCGTTGCGGCCGGGAATCTTGTGCAGTCAGCCACCGTGGATCTGACGCGGGTGGAGCAATGGCAGCGGGTTTCCGTGAGCCTCGCCGGCCTCCCGTCCGCCTCGCTCGTTATGGGTTTTGGAGGCATTGCCGCTGGCGCTGCGACTGCCTCCGTCCTGACGCAGTGCTGGCAAATAGAGCCCGGCCAGTCAGCAAGCAGCTACATCCCGAGCAACGGCACGCTGGGTTTCCGTGAAGCCGATGACGTGGTCAGCGGGACTGCAACAGCAGGAAGCCTTCCGGCAACTTCCGCGCTGCTCGAGGCGGTACGGCGGGCCGCGCCGGCCGGAACCGTTCCCTGGGTCGCACAGATCGCCTGAACTTCGGGTGAACGCCTCAATCGCCGTGCCGCACTAAGTGGTACGGCCCGTCGCGCTCGTGAGGAGCATCTCCTTTGGATCGTCAAATAGTTTATGTCGGCGCGGTGCCGCTCGACACGGACCAGCTTCTGCAATCCCGCAACACGATGGTCGCTCTTGGTTATCTCGCCAAAATGACTATCGGCGATGGAACGGTCTATGCGGATGGCTTGTCCTGCTCTCCAGGTTCCGGTCTGTCCGTCGTCATCGGCGCTGGAAGCATGACGTCACCGAGTGTCGTCGATACCGGCTATTACGGCTCGCTGCCACCCGATGGTGATGCACTCGTCAAGATCGGCATCAACACCCAGGCGACGAACCTGACTCTGCCTGGGAGCGGCACTTATGTCGTGTCCGGCTGCGTCAGCGAAACGCAGGCGGGAAGCTCCGTGCTGCCGTATTACAACGCCACCAACCCGGCGCAGACTCTCGTAGGGCCGCAAGGCAACGGAGAGGCACAGGCGAGCGTGGTACAGCAGCGCGTGTCTCTTGCCGTCAGCTCTACCGGAGCCGTTGCGAGCGGTTATGTCCCTCTTTGGACGGTGACGGTACCTGCCGGCGCGACGTCGGTCACGTCTGGCATGATCACTGTCGCGTCCGGCGCACCATTTGTCAGTGTGAAGTTGCCGCAGGCTGCGCCGCTCGCGTCGCCTGCATTTAGCGGCCGACCGACGGCTCCCACGGCGACGGCAGGGGACACCAGCACCCTCCTTGCGACGACGCAGTTCGTGATGACGGCGACGGCCAGGAACCGTGCCGCCTGGGGTAGTGCCGGAAGCTATAGCTGGACGTGTCCCGCTGGCGTCACCTCCGTTCTGGTTCGCGGATGGGGCGCCGGCGGTACTGGCGGTGCGTCGGGAGGAGGCTTTGGCGGCGGCGGCGGCGGCGGCGGCGGCTATGTCGAGGTCCTGCTGCCGGTGTCGGCCGGCACGCAATACCCCGTCGTAGTCGGCGGCGGGACCGGGAGCAACCGGGCGACGAGCTTTGGCTCCCTTCTGGTGATCAGCGGCGGCGGTGACGGGGCCGTGGGTACGAGCACCGGTGCAGGCTCGGGCGGCAGCGCAGGGACGCAAACGACGGGAAGCGCGAGCTCCCTCGCGTCGCTCGGAGTGGGACCGGGCCAAGCGGGTTATGCGATCGGGACCGCGATCGTCGGCGGATCGGGAGGCAGCAGCTTCGGCACCGCAGCAAGCCACGCGGCCTATAGCGGCGCTGGCAGCAATGGCGGATGGCCCGGTGGCGGCGGATCCGGGGGGGGCGGAGGAAGCGGTGGAACCGGAGCCGACGGTCTGCTCGTCATCGAATGGCTCGGCTGATGGTGACGACCGCGGAGGCCGCCCGCTTCCAACGCTGCGCGACGTTCACGCGTCAGGAGGAAGGCGGCTTCAGTGATGACGTGCACGACCCCGGGAACTGGACCGGAGGGCGCGTCGGTGTCGGCCTTCTCGCCGGCTCGAATATGGGCGTGACCGCGGCTGCACTGGCGCGCTGGCTCGGACTGAAGGCGGTCACGAAGGAGAGGATGCGGCAGTTGCCCGCTGCCACCTTCGATGCCATTGCGCTGAGTTTGTACTGGACGCCGATGGGGTGCGGTCGCCTCCCGGAGGGCGTCGACCTCATGGTGTTCGACTATGGCTGGAACCGTGGCGCGTCGACCAGCCTGCGGCTGCTGCAACGGGTTCTCAAGCTTCCACAGGACGGCATCTGTGGTCCTATGACGGCGGAAACCGCTTCAGCGGAAGACCGGACTTCGTTGATCGGACGGATCTTCGACACGCAACTCGTGGCCTATCGGGGGCTCGCCGATTACGACCGGTATGGCAAAGGCTGGCAGGCGCGGGCGGAACGTCGTCAGCAGGCGGCTCTTGCCGCTGGCTTGGTCCTGACGTGAAGCGACTGCCTCGTGGCGGCTTGGCCGTGGAAACTGGCCGGGCCGCTATGAGTCAGCCGGGAGCGTGTATCGAGCCATAGAGGCTGGCCAAGGGCTCGCCAGCGGGCGCAAAAGGTGAAATCCTCGCTGAGGTAGGTCCCCGTTTCCTGGTCGATCATGCAGTCGAACAGCGCGTAGTGATCGATGCCGGGCCCAGATGTTGCCGGGTAGGCGTGAACCTGCCGATAACGCGTTTCCGGGTATGCGGCAATCAATCGCTCGATGGCCTGACGCTCGATGAGCAGGAAGCCTGTGCCCGCGTAGCGGGCGGTCGCATAATCGCCCGCACGCTCGGCCACGCTTCCGGGCTCGAGTTCGCCCACGTAATGAAGGCCGGCGGTCTCGATGGGTTCCCCTTCTGTCAGGCGAGCCCGGAAATCCGCGTCCCAGTAGTACGCCTTCAGCGGGTACATTCCGCCGATGATCGGCTTCCCCGCTTCCAGGAGTCGAATGACTTGATCCGGCTCGAAGGCGATGTCGGCGTCGATGAAGAGGATATGCGTCGCTTCCGTTTGGTTGAGGAACTGTGCGAGCAGCGTGTTCCGGGACCGCGTAATCAGGGCATCCTGGCCCAGGAGGCCTAGTGTCAGATCGAGTCCGAGGGACGGGGCCTGAGCCATCAGCATGCAGACCGACTGCATGTAGCCTTGCGTCACGACGCCGCCGTAGCAGGGTGTCGCAATGAAGATGTGAGCTTGCATCGGCGTCCACCGGTTGTTGAGGCCAGTGTAACGCCGATGCATTTCCGGCGGGTTAAGCGCTTCAGCGGTGGAGCCTGTCGCCCATGATGCGAGCGACATCCGGTTCGATGGAGGCCGCAATCTGTTCCGCGCTCTGTGCCGTTGGATGGAGCGGCGGGTCCGGTGGCTTGAGGCGCGGGTCGAGGAACTTGGAGGCGTCGACGCGGCCAGCGTCCCGGAAGATGGTCCCCACGTCGCGATAGGTGACATAGGGCCGGGCGGCCGCGATCTGGTGACGAAGGCGATCGTCCAGTCGCTCTGTATTTGTGTCTACCCAGGCGGAGCGGATGGACGGAAGCACGCCGAGAAGCAGAACCCGCGTTTCCGGGGACCGACGGTGGATGGTGTCCAGGATCGCCAGGATCCCGTCATAGGTCTGGTCGGCACCTGTGTGCACATGGCCGAAATTGTTGGCGCCTATCAGGAGGATGGCAAGGCGCGGGTGGATCGCGTCGAGTTCCCCGTGCTGCAGCCGCCAGAGCAGATGGCAGGTGCTGTCGCCTTTGAAGCCCAGGTTTACCGCATGGCGGTCTCCGTAGAAGCGTTGCCAGATCGGCGCGAAGTCGCGCCAGGGTTCGGGACCCGCCTTTTCCCAGTTCTGCGTGATCGAATCGCCGAGCCAGACGAGATCGACCGGCCCGCGATGCAGCTCCGCCTGCTTCTCAATGAAGCGGGCATGCCACCACGGCAGGTCCATGCGCGAAATCGGCGTTGCGGCGAGGTTCGCCGAGCCGGCTCCGGAAAGCATGCAGACCGCCGCCAGGAGCGAAAGAAGCCGCGTCGCGGGCTTCGGACAGGCTAGGGGCATCGCAGATGTTCCAGACCAACCGTTCAGGCAAAATGCAGGAGGAGGAGGCTGATGAGGCCCGCCGCCATGCTGTAGATGGCGAATGGACCAAGTGCCCAGGAATCGTGATTCCTGAAGAAGCGCATCAGGATGGCCGTGCTCAACCACGCGGCGATGCCCGCGACCAGCGCGCCCCACATGGCAGGCTCAAGCGCCGTCAGAGGCACGTGTGCATGGTGAAGCGTCATGATCTGCTTCAGGGTCGCGGCGAGTATGAGGGGCAGCGCGATCAGGAATGAGAAGCGGGCGGCACCTTCATGGTCGATGCCCCGCAGCAGGCCGCCGGTGATGGTGGCGCCTGAGCGCGAGATTCCCGGGAGGAAGGCTGCGCACTGCCAGATCCCGACGACCAGGGCGTCCTTGAGGGTGAGGGCTGCGATGGGACGCGTTGGTACGCCAGCCCTCCGGCTGCGAAGACGCTCGCCCAGGATCAGAACGATCCCGTTGAAAAAGAGGAAGATGGAGGCGATTTCCGGCGTGCCGAACAGGCTGCGCAGAACGTGTTCGAGTGCTGCGCCGATGACGACAGCCGGAAGCGTCGCGACGACGATCAGCATGAGAATGTGCCGGCTTTCGCGCACATATTGCGGCTCATCCCGGCCTAGGAGGCCCCGGATGAGAGCGAACCAGTCGCGCCAGAAGAAGCCGAACAGCGCCACCGCAGTGCCAAGGTGCAGCATGACCAGAAAGGGCAGGAAGGTCATCCCGTGCTCGTCGAGCGTCCAGTGCAGCAGGGCCGGGACGATGACGGCGTGGCCCAGGCTGCTTACCGGGAAAAGTTCGGTTATGCCCTGAAGAAGGGCCAGCAGCAGCGCCTGAAGGGTGGTCATCGGGAGTCTCGGAAGAGGAGGGACGTCATCTGGTGCCGGATCCGGAGCCCTGCGGCAAGCGCGAACGGTTGACCGAGGGTGAGCGGCTGGCTATGGCCGGTCGGTGTTCAACTGGGGGATGCTGGACGGATGTCGCGCCATAGTGTCTCCGCAGTCTTGGCAAGCGCTGCCGTCATTGCGACGGCCGTCGGCTTCTATGGCTATGCGTCCGCTACCCGGAGCCAGGCGCCGTCGGGCGGCTACACGCTCGAGGCGAGCTTCATGTCGTCGAACGGCCTGCAGGAGGGAGCGGATGTTTCCCTGGCTGGTGTCGCGGTTGGGCGAGTCGCCTCCGTCCAGCTCGACACGAAGACCATGATGTCACTCGTCCGCTTCTCGGTACGGCAGGACCTGCATCTGCCTGTCGACACACGCGTCTCGATCGGCAGCAATACCCTGACGTCGCCGGACGAGCTGATGATCGCGCCGGGACATGCGGACCAGATGCTGACTCCGGGTTCTCGCATAACCGATACGTGCGACGCGACAAGCCTCGAGGATGCCGTCAGCCAGTATATCTTCGGCTCGGGCGGCGCCCCCTCAGGGTGTACCGGCTGATCAATCGTTCAGCGGGTAGGAGGCCATCAGCCTCCGCTGCAGGCGCCAATGCGACAGCATCTCAAGCAGACGGCTTGGGCGCGCACCCCGCCTGCGCATCGCCGCCCCGATTTCGAATGCCGAGCGATAATGGTGGAACTGGTCGCGGTAGGCAGCGCGGAGGGTCGTGTCGCGGTCCCATATGTGGGTCGCTTCGGATCCTACCCCGTTGATTTCGATGATCCGGAAGCCTTCCCCGGCGCGCAGAGCGGCGCGGCTTTCGAAGCGGACATCCAGCCGGCCGAAGTGAAAGTCCGGGATGTCTTGCATGATGGCGTCCACGCGCCGACCTAGGGCGTCCGTCAGATCGGCTGAGCCGTTGCTGAAGATCGACCCTTTGCAGTGGTTACCGGCGAAGACGAGGCGCAGCGGCTCGCCAGGGCCGAGGATCTCCTCCAGCCGGTGCCCGAGGCGCGGGGTGTAGATCTCCGGGATGTGGCGGGAGCGCTCGTCCTGCATGATCAGGTCTCGGATCGTCGAGCGTCCGTCACCGATCAGGATCGGCGCCTCCTTGTAGGTCAGGGACGTGATCTCGCCGCGGTCTGCATCCGGCATCCGCATGTAGAAGATGCCGGCTTCGCCCTCGTAGGGCACCAGCTCCTGGAGGACGAGTTCCACGTCGGTCGGGTAGTCGTCGAGGCATCGCGCCAGGTCCGCGGGTGAGTCCACGAGGCGTACGCCGGTCCCATTGCAGCCGATGTTTGGCTTCACGACGATGGGGAAGCTGATGCCCGCTGACAGAAGACGCTCCTGCACATGAGCCGTCTCCTCGGATCTCCTCCGGATGACGATGTAGGGCGCGATCCAGGCACCAGCGACGGGACCGGCCGCGTCGAGGATCGTGCTCTTCCGCTCGCCGCACAGACCGCCGGTCTCGACGCGCGGATTGGCTGCGGTCGGCAGGCTGAAGCTGCCATGGCGGATGCCGAGGAGGACCCAGTACAGCACGACGGGGGTGTAGAAGACCCAGCCGGGCCAGAACTCGAAGGAGGAGAGGGGTCTCCGGGAAACGGCCGGTCCCGCGGCTGCCAGAGCGGTCATTCGCTGTCTCCGTGAAACCGGGCGACGAGGCGCCCCATCAGAACGATCATGGCGGCAAAGACAAGGGCGCCGGCCCAACGCCAAGCGCCGAAATGGTTCATCAACATCCGGCCGACGTGAAGCGAGGCCAGGAAGAGTAGGGTGGTCCAGATGAGGGTCGCGACGCTCGCCGCAAGCGCGAACCTCTTGAAGCTCGCGCCGAGGTAGCCGCACGTCGTGTATGTCGGCAAACGCGCACCCGGCACGAAGCGGCTGATGAAGACCACGCGAAAGACATGCCGGTTCATCCAGAGACGGCTGGACTCGCGCCGCCTAGCCGGCAGAAGGCGCATCGCCCATGGCCAAAGAGCTGCCAGTCGCCCAAGACCGTAGAGGCCGAGATCGCCAAGGATGATGCCGCAATAGAGCGCCGTCAGAGCGACCCAGAAGGCGATGGAGCCATCCTGGACCTGCATCGCCGCGAGCACGGTCGCCGCGTCTTCCAGGATGAAGGTGCCGATAATGATGGCCAGCGCCTGGAGCAGCGGGTGTGCCCCCGCGAACTTCAGGATGCCGGAGACGGACAGGAACGACACGCGCTAGCACGCTCTGTAGACGGGCGGGCACAGGGCCAAGGGCATCGACTCGAACTCCGGCAGCGCCAGGCGACACCGCCCATTTCAGCCGACGCGCCGGGCCGGGAGGCATATCTTCCAGGCCGGGCTGCGTCACCCCCCTTTATCGTATCAGCGCGTGGCGCAACATCTCCCGAGGCGGCGGGCTACCGGCGATGATGCGGACGCATGTGCTTGGAGGTCGGCGGTGGGGCGGCCGGATGCTCCTTTGCTTCCGTCAAAGCGTCCGCACATGCGCTCTTCTCGCCAACGCCGAACTGGATCGTGGGCAGCAGCGCCAGGGGCGGCAGGACGATCCCCAGACCGGTTGCCGCGCCTGCCCGGGCGACGACCTCAGCTCCGGGAGT
>Ga0157362_1000927_pt1 | contig 11353 bp, 4 predicted proteins | sample AttlaeALBM3_FD_111480 | JGI IMG/M metagenome (GOLD analysis project Ga0157362, IMG submission 111480) | Fungus gardens microbial communities from leaf cutter ant in Ribeirão Preto, State of São Paulo, Brazil - Atta laevigata ALBM3 | ecosystem: Host-associated > Fungi > Mycelium > Unclassified ... | reverse complement strand
CGTAATTATTGGAGATGGAATGATGAAATTGAAATTTCTCGATTAATATTAATGCAATCGAATTGTTATATCGTGTCAAACGATCGTACATATTACACCACTCATTCACTCACAAACAGCGTTTGACGAAATGCTTGTGCATAACTGTGCAGTGTTCCTATTTTCATTTAATCGCGTGCGCGTTCGTCCTCAAAACCGTACGAGAGAAATGGAGCAGGTGACACAATTTTATGAGCAACCAAGCGAAACATTGCGAATAGATGGAAGGAGAGTAGAAAAAGCAACCTAATACATAAGATGTTCGACAAGGATCTTGAATCCTTGAACGTGTATTCCTGAGCGTTGGTTTTTAGCACACTCGTTATATGCGACGGTATGAATAAATGAAGCAATTAAATCGATCACATAAAAATTGAATATTGAATAGATTAATGTAAATTAAACTGCGATATTCTTATTTAGTAGATAAATATTTATAGTACGTTTAGAAACTTGAAGACTATTTAAGCCAAATCGATACGTGACTCCCGATCTCGCATCGAATTAGAGTCCGACCGAAACTTTTGCCGAAATTGAATCGAAACACTCGGTTACATGTCAATTTCAACCGAAATTTTGATCAAAGAATATAAGTACTTCTTCTTCATAAACATTATAATTTAATTATTGAAACAGTAATTACACATATTAAAATTAATATTTATGAAGGAGAATGATGAGATGTGATTTCAGTCAAAACTGACACGTAGTGAGTGTTTGTTTTCAGTTTCGGTAGAAGTTTCAGTCGGACTCTACATCGAACTGCAAAATGCTTCGCGTATTTAAGCCTTTCGCTGCAGAATCATTTTTTGTCTCTCAAAATTAGTTGATTAGTCGGAAGGTGACTTAAAAAATTAAGATTTTATTTCTCTTTTATTTCTTTTTAATAATATTAATAATTTAATATAAATAATATTTAAACGGTAAGTAATTTTGAAAAAAAGGAAGAAAGTTTACTTTTCAAACTTTTTTCCACTTTGAGATATTTATATGAGACTTAATTAAAAAAAATTTTGTAAAATGGTATCTTTAATTTAGAGGTGTGTTTTTGGAGTCTGACACTAATTATTGCAGTGAAAGGATTGAGTAGGCAAGCAAGTGTACGAACAAATTTCGACATGTCGATCGTTTGTGTCGAACGTAGGCGACGAGGCACCCGTACCGGATGACGGTATTAAACCTACCTTCACCGAACGACCGGTGATTAGACAATCCGACGACGGTAACACCATCACCTTCGAATGCCGACTTGTCGGTGATCCGAAACCAAGTGTCAAGTGGTAAGGTCTTGAAATCTGCGATCACGCGCGGGAGGAAGTAGTATTGAAAAGTGTCATTGAATCATTGGAAGAAACATGAATTAAAGATATTCAAAATATCGACTAGATAATAATAATTAAGAAAGGAAATAGTGTCGAATTGAAATTAAGAGAAATTTTCATCAAATTAAACTTTTCCTACAAGATTGTCCTCCAATATTTTTGAAAGATATAATGTACTTGAAAAGTACAATGTTTAAAATTGATATTTTCAAATTTACATGCACATATTTACATCTTAAAGTGTTTCGAGTATAAAAAAATTTCGATAGTGTATCTTGTTCCGATGGTTCAAAATTCAAGAATATAATATTACTTCCGAACGCACGGTTTGTGACATAAGTCAATATCCGGCGGTTGCTACGATTTGGCATTTTGGCGGCGATCGCAGGTATCACGGTACCGAGGAAGTGAAAGATGGCGGGCGATTCACCACATCACTGGAACTTGATCAGAAGCTGTACCATCTCGCAAGGCTGAGGATCGACAATGTGGCAAAGGGGGATGCGGGCGAATACAGGGCCGTGGCAAAGAATAAGCACGGCCAGGGGGTAGCGACTATTAATTTGAACTTCGAAGGTGGCGACAGGCTCAAGTAGGCATCGAAAGATAATTTGTCTTCGACATCAATTATTCTGCTGCGCCACGAATCGATAGACGCACTTTTTTTCGGTTTGACACGGCGCGATGAAAATGCATTGTACTGCAATTTTATTCGATTTATTGAGCTGCAAAAGTACAGCATTAATTTAGCTTTTATTAGTGTAGCTTTTAATGAACTGCCATATAAAAATAATGATAGCAGTAACAGTTATAATAATATTGTTGATCTTGAGTTTTTTATTGAAACAAACTTTATGACAAAGTCACAAAAGCGAAGTATGTTGAATGAAAAGTACATTGTACTTTTGAGGAATTATCTCGTTAGTACTATTAGAATTCTTCATTACATTCGATTGCGCACATAAAACATAGACTCCGTTGTAAATGAAATATGTAAAAACGAATGTATTATAAAATAGAAGTTGAAAATTAGTTGATCAAATTAAAAATGCAGGTATTTGCAATTATTAATTTACGCTTTTTCTATCTCTTTAATTTTTAAAAAATTATTATTTTCTTATAAACACAGTTTTATTATAAAAATGCATATCCTTTACATAAATTAAAAATTATTAAAAATGTATAACTGTAAAAATATAATTTATCTTTATAAATTTACGAATGCCTGCATATACAGAAGTTGCATGCTCTTTTTTAATTAAAACAACATAAAACTGTCACTCAGAATTAAAAAATTTTGATAAATTAAGATTTGATCAAAAGAGAGTCTGCGACTTTTACGATAACATTTTTTTCGTAACATTGCGTCGCGTTTTTTCGGAAATATTGCGTGGCCAGCAGGTGAAAAATAATGTCATCCACCGAGATGACTTTAGATTCTGCGTTCAATCAGCGAATCGACAAATTTTTCGTTTGACATGTCGATTTACGCAGAATACCGGACGGTAAGCCACCGCGTTTTCCAAAGAAGCCAACGATCCGTCAGGAGGGCGATTTACTCATCATGGAGTGTATTCTGGAGGCACATCCGGTGCCGGACATAACATGGTACCAAGGTCAGAAAACGATTATCGACAGTAATCGCGTGAAGATGTCACGCAAGGCAACCGGCAAGGACACATATCTGCTGACCCTCGAGATCTCAAATCCGACCAAGGCTGACGGTGGGAATTACCGTTGCAACGCCTTTAACAACTTCGGCGAGAGTAATGCCAACATCTCCCTCAACTTCCAAGGCAAGTCCCCTTCGAAGCGTACGAGAAGGCTTTCATTGGCATTCCGAGATATTTATCATCAATATCAAATACGCTTCAACAATTATAAAAAAGTCATCAGTTCTTTAATCTTTAATTGCAAATAATCTTTAAAAATCTGAAAGCAGCAACATAGTACAATATATATGCACAGTTAGATACATAGATATATTCTTTTATTTTTATACAATATTAATTTCAAAGTAATTATATTTTTTTGTTTTTTACATTTGTTTAAAATTACAAATTGCTCGGACAATGAAATTCCTTTCGTTTACTTCGTCCATGACGAGTCCTGTCGATTTTCCTTGTATCTCCTTCGTGCATTTTACAAATGCATTTTATAAACGCGCGATAAAGACGTATAAGCGATTTTTCTCGGTAAACGATCACGATCATTTCATAGGTCATTTCATCAGGTAAGCACAGTCGCGCTATTGCTAACCAATCGTGAAGTCTCTGTATCTTCGCTTCATAACTTATTCAGCTGCCAACAACATGACTAACGTCATTAAAAGTCGCGGTCGCGGGTCATCGGTGACCCGCGACCGCGGTAGAGATCGTGTTTCCGGTGTTCTGCTACGCACCTGGAACCATCTCTCGTATCTTCATCGATGATATCTAACCTTGGATCTTTCCAAGATGCAGAGGAGGGCGCGGGTTGCGCTCCGTCCTTTATTGAGAAACCTCGCATCATCCCGAACGAAACCGGTACGCTGATTACCATGAAGTGTAAATGCAAAGCGAATCCCAAGCCGGAGGTCACGTGGTTCCGCGGTACCAACGTAGTCAAAGAATCATCGAAGATCTCGATTAAGTCCAAAACGATTGAAGAAGACGTATATGAACTTATCATGGAAATAAAGGTAATTCTCTGCTTTATTAAAAATGAAAATAATTTTAATTATTTTTATTTAATTATTATAATAATAATTTAAATTTCTTCCTTCTGATTAGTGATGTGAATATATAATATCAACAGATTATATTTTATTAATATCTAATTTTTAAATCTAAACTTTTTTAATTATTTTCTGATAACAGGACCCATCGGCACCGGACGGTGGCACTTATAGGTGTCACGTGAAGAACGAGTACGGCGAAAGCAACGCTAATCTGAATTTGAATATCGAGGCGGAACCGGAACCAGAGGGAGACGGGCCGACGTTTGTAGAGAAGCCGCGGATACAGTCGCAAAACAAAGGCAAGCTCGTCATCATGGATTGCAAAGTGAAGGCAAAGCCGAAGCCACAGATCGTGTGGACTCATGCAGGCAAAGTGGTAAAGGAGTCCTCAAAAATCTCCATTAGCATCGTTTCAGAGAAAGAGGACATTTATTATATCAAACTAACTCTAAACGATCCTGGACCGGATGATTCCGGACTCTACAAGTGTAACATTAAGAATGATCTTGGTGAACTCAATGCCAATCTTACGCTAAATGTTGAAAGTAAGTTCGCATATTTTATATTATACATTATTTGATGTGTGATAACAGTTTAATTAATTTTTTTAAATATGAAATAATTGAGTTAGATTTAATAATTCAATTTTTGTTTTAGTTGCTAAAAACAAAGATCGTAAAACACAAATTAAAAGTTAAATTAAAATATTAATTATTTTTTTATTGTGATTTTTAGTTGTACCCGTAATTAAGGAAAAGCCGAAGGTGGTAAAGATCGTTAAAAAGAAGACAGTCGTAATTGAATGTCACGTTCTTTCTCAATTTGCGCCTGATTGCACATGGTTCAAGGAAAGTCAAGCCGTTAAAGAGGATAATAGGCACAAGTTGCACGTCGAACAAGTTAAAGAAGTGAGTTTTATAAAATTATCCAATATATTTATTATCTCTATCAATACTGTATTAAAACAATTAAAAAGAAATTTATTTTAAGTTTAAAGTTTAGTTTAACAAAATATCTAGAAAAGAATTATTTTTTTTACGTTTGTTTTTTACATTTTTTAAATTATTTTTTTACGTTTATTGATATTATGTATTTAACTAGAAAATAGCAGTTGAATATTACTCAGTATACATTATGTGACAACATAATTATTATTTTAAAAATTATTATATAAATTTTAATCAATTGATTTCTTCAAATAGGGTGAATTCACTATAAAACTCGAAATTGAACAAATGTCGACAACAGATAAAGGCACGTATAAATTAGTGGCACGCAATGATAAAGGCGAAGCCACATCACAAGTAGTGGAAGTGACGGAAATTCCAGACCAAGGAGAAAAACCCAAAATTGTTACCGGCCTCAAATCAATTGTAAGTATTTTTAATTTTTTACTGGTATTCAAAAGTTAAAATACAATGCTTTCTTTATTTAACATTTGTTTTGATGAAAAGCTAATATTGTTAAAATATTGTTAAAATAAAGTTTCTTTTATTAATTAATGTTATGCGCTGTATGTAATACTATATTTCTAGACTGTCGAGGAAGGTAAAACGGTCGAGCTCGTCGCAACTCTCGCAACGCAAGATCGAAAAGTCACTGTCACGTGGTATAAGTACGTATTTAATAATAAAAATTAAGTTTTAAATAATTTGCCAATTTTGTGATACAAAAATATTATATTTTATTTAGAAATTTTATAAAATAATTTTATAAAAAAATAAAAGAATAGTCAATATTATCCAAAACAATTTGTCTAATATTCGATAGCTAAACATTCGTACATTTTTTTATCAACTGCCTTTTCTTATGTTAAACTGTTTCAATAAATTGTTCAAATCTTTATAATTGTTGCAATAATAATTTTATAATATAATTACAGAAATTCCACGGTCATCAAAGCGTCAAAGGACATCATGATTTCCTTTAATGGCCTGGATATGAAATTGACTATCACCTCGGCATCGACAGAATTCTCAGGAATGTATAAAGTCACCGTGAGCAATGAATACGGTCAAGATGAGTCGTCGGCTCGTCTCGTCGTCAATGTAAGCAATTTTATCTAATAATTTTCAACCACGAATTTATTTATCAATATGCAAGTTTTTTAGTCACTTTGTGTTTGTATAAATTTATGTTCCAATAATATTACAAGAAATTCGCATTTTCATGAAAATTGGCATGAATTCATTGTAATTATCACCCCTTTTTTCACTGAATTTGAAATGTATTGCTAATAATTATGAACTGATCCAAATACAACCCGTTGAAAAATTGACATGTTAAATTCTCAAATATGGAATTAAACTAATGAATACATGATGTAACTAAATCATTGTTTTCTTGATAAATTTGAAGATTATTTGTATGTGTTCTCCAATGTTGCATGCAATTCCCTCATGAAATTACAGAAGAAAGAAGAAAAGAAAAAAGAGGAGGAGGAAGAGAAGAAGAAGAAGAAAGTTGAGAAGAAAGAGGAGAAAAAAGAGGAAGAAAAGAAAGAAGAAAAGAAAGTAGAGAAGAAAGTCGAAGAAAAGAAGGAGGAAAAGAAGGAAGAAAAGAAGGTAACCATTGAGATGGGAAAATTAATTAAAATTTTCATTCTAATTTTCAATGATTTTTTTGTTGCTTCCCTATTCCTTCTGTTACACCTCTTGTGATTAACAAGATACTACACTGATCACATACAGCGTGATACAGATACAGGAAGATTAATTGTTTTGCAAAATTTATTACAGTATGATTCTTTATGTACTTGCAATTATCTAAAAATAATTATTATTATGTAAAAAGAGAGTAATATCTTTGAAAAAGAAAAAAAGAATTTTAATTTTATATAATTGTGTATTATACGAGATTGATTATCAAAGTGCAAGTAAAAATATTGAATTAGTACTCAATACTGTATTAAGAGCATTTGCTATATAATTTGCAAAAATTGATCGATCTTTCGACTCCTCGACGCGTCAATTGGTATACCATTGAAAAATTATATCTCGATATAAAAGGTAATTAGTTCAGTATGGAGCGATGATGGTGAAGAATCAGAAGAATATGAGGTGGAGGAAGAGGAGGAAGTGAGTGTAATTGAGTCCAGCATTATCAGCACAGAAGCCATTCTCGAGGAATCAGATTCTGAAATAATTTCTCGCGTCGAGGTATACACAAACACAAACTATATCAACACTAATACATATTATAGAATCCATTTTTCATCAATTTATATTAAATTTTTATATTTAAATATTTAATAATAATTTATTAACAATATATTACTTTTATAAAATAAAAAAAAAGTAATTTTGTTTATTCAATTATATATAAAATAAAATAATTATTTTATATTAATTATTTTAATATTTTACATTAATAATGTTATAATTTATTACATGTAAATATTCCACTAATTAAACTTCTCTCTTTTTTTTTTTTATAAATTGTGAAACTTATGTTTTTATAAGATAAATCAATCAAGGATAAATAAATTTTTTTTCTTGTTATTTTTAAGGATAAGCCTGATTTGAAACCGAATGGTATCGACAAACCAGGGGTTGGGAAGGTACGAGATATAATTATTTCTTTTTAATTTTTTGAGAGGAACATCAAGTGTAATTTTTTACAAAAGAAAACAGTACACTATAATCAGAACACGTCACATGATAATTATTTATCATTTGTGTCCCTTCTTATTTTATCCATTGTTATTTTCGTTTGTACTTTCCCTGTCATACCTTGGAGATTCATGTGTGTATTGTGTGTTCCATAATATGTATAAAAGCTTATTTTGTATGTATAAAAGTTTAAATGCAAATTTCCTACAAATAATAATATATATTTGATAAATTATATAAATTTAAATTATACGTTTGTAGAAAAGATAATTCTAAGTTTAATATTTAAAATATATGAAAGAAAAATAATGGTCTTGACGTATTCTGTTTCAGAAAATGGAGATTTTACAGGTGAGCATAAAATATCAAAAGTTGGATTTCGGTAATGTATGCGCTCGAAAAGCAATTTTGATTCGCTTAATTTAATTCGAATAAATACCACTGTGCTCTGAAGATTGAGGCTTTGGCGAAATATTTTGGCCAATCTGCGAAACGATATATTTATAAACCGCAATAAATTGTTTTTAGTTTTCTTTTGATGAGATTTCATCTTACAAAATTATCTTTATGCGATTAATATTCATCATTTTTGCGCTAAATAAATTTGCTTATATTATTTTATTTTTCGCAGCATCCACTTAATCTCAGCTTATTTGATAAGTTTCTTCGAATGATCTCTTGCTTAAACAAACCTTAATATTAATTTTTCTTCGCATAAAAACGCAAGTTTTCCAAGTGCTTTTTCAGATGCCATATTTCTTTCCGAGTCCCAGAAGCTGGTTCCTTCAAATCCAATTCTGCTTAAAGTTTAATTCTTTATGTCATTATACAAACTCTTGCATGTAGTTTTTTCTTTGTATGTTTATATTATGTGTGTTGTGTGTGAAAAATTTTATTCAAAAACGAGCATCAAAAATATTTATTGGTGATTAAATGGGAACATTATCTTAAATTACTTTAATATAATGCAACCATATCTCTGTGTTTTTGATTATTGTGTCCTAAATTAAATAGGAGAAGTATTTTGCTAATATTATTTTATTTTTTTACATATATAGAAGGACGAAGAAATTGTGAATAATGTTGAAGAAAGGAAATCTATTAAGGTAAGAATAATGTAAAAGGTATTTCTTATTAAAAATGTATGTTAAATATTGTAATTAAGACGATATAATAATCTATTTAGTTAGTCTATATTTTATATCTCTACTTTTCTTTCAATTTATAGAAAAAAGCCGCCGAGAAAATTGAAGATAAAAAGGAAGAAGAAAAGGTGAGCGCAATTATATATTTAATTTATATTTTTTCAATAATTTATTTTTTGGCCTTTTTTATCTTTAAATCTTAACTCTTTTTAGAAAAAGATTATAAAAAAGAAAGAACCCGAATCCAAAGAGGTATGCATAATTCAGTTGTTCTATTTTCGTATCTTATTTTATGTTAATCAAGTAATCATATAGCATATTATTATTTTAAGTATTCATTAAATTAATATATTAATATATTAAATTAATTTGGATATATGTATCTAATATGTATCTAATATTATTTATATTTAGATATCTCGAGAAACTACGCCTAAACCTGAGAAAACGGTGACTCGCAAGGAATCAATCAGCAGGGTAAGGGTATATATAATGTATTATATATGTATTTTTTTAATCAGTTAGAAAAATAGATTTTATATATAATTTGTTATATTTCAGGTGGAAGAACTTAAGACAGAAAGTCGTCGTAGTTCAATCATCAAGACTGATGAGAAGGTATATATGATGTTATGATACTAAATTTCGTAAATATTTTAAGAGCTATGAGTCTGATAAATTTATTCTGCATCATTAGATGCAAGTACTATGTAAAATACAAATTATTTTTATTTTTTATTATTATCATATAGATAATGAATGATGGCACTGCGACACCACGACGTCTTTCTATACAGAAGGTACACATACATATACACATTTCACACACAAACATTGTCAAAAAACAGTTACAATTAATTTTACAAAATTGATATATTGAAAAAAAAATTTAAACTCATGAACAGAATAAAATAACATAAATTAAAGTATTTTATTATTGACTCACGTCAATTAAATTTTAATTTATATTTTATATATCTTAGACCGAAGAAGAAGTCAGGGTAGAAAGCAGACGATCTTCTATTATAGAAAAGAAGAAAACGACTGAAAAGGTAAGAAAGAATATTGCTGTTTTTAATTAGTTACATAATGTGCTAACAAAATATTTTGTTATTAATTAATTGATTAATTAATAGTTGTACTATTATAATTTTTAGAAGAACAAAGTAAGTATACGTGAGTGAATGTCACCTTCTCAAAATCGACATAAGAAGGAGTTTTAATATTTTATAGAAATAAATTATTTTTTATTTATAGATTAATAGCTTGATGTAATTTTATTGTTTGGCAAAACCAGCTTGTGTTAATATAAATTATATAATATAAATTATATAATTGACTTTTGTTTTTTTTTTAAGTAGTCTTTGAAAATAATTTTATCCGTAGATTTGACTTTAAAAGCTTTCAATGTGCAAATAATTTTACAATAAAAAGAAAATTATAATTTTTATTTAAAACACAAAAATTATGCTCTCTGTAAAATTTTACAATTAATAAGAATTTAAGGATATAATATAGGGTCAAAAATAATAGGTAAAAAAAATTTTTTATTTTGTGTAAATATTAGGGTAAAATCGTAGATTTTATACAATGAAATACATAAAAGAACATTTTATCTCGCATCATTGCAGGATGTATCCGCATTCAGGCCAAGAGCCATTTCGCGAATGATTGAAGACGAGGTACACTTACACATTTTAATTACTCTAATTATTTTATTTTATTTTATATCATTTTTTTGTACTTTGTAACGAGATAACTATTTTTTTTAGAACACACTCACAACGAAAATCAAGCCACACACATATAAATTCGACGAAGAGATTCAGGTACATAGACATAAACACAACTTATTATTTTCTTATACTTATTATTTTCTTATACTTATTATTTTCAATCGTACACGTATATCGTCCATTACTATCGTCTATTACTATCGTCTATTACTTTCAATTGTATATCGCCCATTAGGTCAGCATATACGTTACATTTAATTTTAGGACGTTTGGTCATCTAAACCGACAGAGCGCGGTAGTAAATCGATAAGACATTATGAGGTACGTGATGTACGTGATGATGTATTTTTTGTTATGTTTATGCGTCTTAAAACACGCGATATAAACATATGAAACGTTCTAGGAAACTGCGAAGTCCAGGGCAACTTCTTTCGTTCATGAAACTGACCGTAAACCGAAGGTACATATCTCGCGCTATATACTGACTTTATTTAACAAAATGTAGTTTCCTTAAAATCAGAAAAATTTATGATACTTTCAACAAGAAGAATTACACAAAAGTAAACTTTTTAGGTTGCACCTCAAGCTGCAATTAAGCCACGCGTCCGCGATTCGGATGATGAACGTGAGGTACATAAAAAATTATATCGCACACACACGCATACACATTTAAAGATGTTATAACGATAATTAAACGTTTTACGAATGCGTATTTTATCGGTATTCATTTTAGGATGTTTGGAGTATTCACAATCCGGGAGAACGTGATAATGAATCTATG
>Ga0157362_1000925_pt1 | contig 11359 bp, 7 predicted proteins | sample AttlaeALBM3_FD_111480 | JGI IMG/M metagenome (GOLD analysis project Ga0157362, IMG submission 111480) | Fungus gardens microbial communities from leaf cutter ant in Ribeirão Preto, State of São Paulo, Brazil - Atta laevigata ALBM3 | ecosystem: Host-associated > Fungi > Mycelium > Unclassified ... | reverse complement strand
TTAAAATGCTCTTTTTATTTAATTCAGAATAATTCAGTAACAAAAACAAATTTTACGTATTTAAAAAATGATTTTTTAGGGAAAACTTTAAGTTTTTATATTAAAAAATCGAAAATTTTCATAAGTTTTTTTTTTTGATACATGACAGGCCCATAAAGTGAGAAGAAAATGTCTCATTTTGTTTATCTTGTAATATTCTATACATAAAAATTATTAAACTCGCAAAAACTCGAAAGATATAGATTTTTCAAAAGTAAAAATTTTGAGTGTTACAATCTTTTTTTTACAATTTAAATTTTGTTCATTTTTAAGTTATGGCTACTTGAATTTTGAAGTTTATAACGCTACAAACGCTTGTTCCGATCCAATACAATCACTGCAAAACATTGTCAAGCTCTATTTATTATTCGCCCGAAGTTGAAAACAAAAAGTTGAACTTGATCTTTTTGGACTTTGCGAGCTGTAATTATATTTACAGTTACAGAGAGTTGAACGTATCGATGCCCGGCCGTAATTACTCGATACGTGCAACGATAACTAAGTAAAGATTCATCTTTACAATGAGAATCGCGGAAATAACGGGAGCGTTGTACCTGTTATGGCTAGACACAAAAACAATCGCTTTTTGCGAGATAACTCACGGAGATACGTTTGGTGCTCGGTGTATCGAAGCCGTTTCGCCATCGCGGTTTCGCGAAACCTATCCGCGACATATCCGATTCAATCGGAGAGATGCTAGATAAACGGTGGTCGACCATTACGAGCCCACCTCATGTAATTACTGATCCTTAGATATATCTTCTGCCTTTGCATTATCGTTTTGTGCCGAGTTGATCTCACCAGATTTCTCTGATCAAATCGTCTTACTGGCACCCGTTTGTACCCTCAGAATTTTAAGATATTAATCATTTTTGATCGAATGATATATTCTATTTTTACATGCAAAGAACGATTTTACTGAGGTTTTTAAAAATTAAAAAATTTAAAACTAATTACAGATTTGAAAATAATTTTATTGAACTATCAAAATAATTATCAATTTAAAATGTCAATATTTTTTGCAGCTCGTCATATTTGAAATTTTTTACATAATTATTTTAATGGCTCAACAAAAATCTGTATTTAGTTAAATATTTAAGTACTTCAGCAAATTTGTTTTTTCCGGGTAGAAATTATATAATTACATAATTATTGATACAGCGATTTAAATTTTCGAATTGTTTTTAGACCCATGTAAGATCATGAAAGATACGTGACAATTATTCCTTCATACTATATATCATCAGCTCATCATAGCTCTTTTCATTTTGAATACATATATGAATTGAATATAAATTTTTCGCCCGCAGAGGAACATGAGGCTGACTACAATAGCCGACCGTCGTCGGAGATCATTTTGATCGGACAGTCGCGGGCGCGAGTCTTTTTTCAGGACTTCGGTCCCAACCTGCCAATGTAAATCGAATAGAAATTGAGGGCGTCGATATATCGGACTTGAGCGAGTGTGTGCATCGTGCCTCATGGCGTGCATCGTGCATCGCAGCACGGCGCTGCGCTGTATAAAACGTGGGCCGAGCGAGAGGTAACTCTTGACGTCGCGCCGCGGAGCCCAACTGTGGGCGCGGCGGATATCCCGCTGTGTCTCTTCAACATGGCCGACGTCATACGCACACCCACGCCGTGTCTCTCCCTTTGCCTCCCATTGACCATCACCGGTCTCCCCTTTCTCAATTCTCGCCGCATCGAATTACACGGTCAGCGAAGTAATTTACGAAGCTACGCCCGCGCGAGAGCGCGCCGCACGGAATCATATCCGTTACATCCCTTCGCGGTGCGGCAGTCGGCGGCCGCGCGCAAATTCGCGATCGCCGATAACGATACCGAGAGATTAATGGCGCCGCGGCCCCTTTGTCTTTGCCCGACTGGGGCACGTCCACAAACATACTCGCTGATTAATTAGGAACGCGGGCGTGGTAATGGAGGATTGGAGGATGGAAGATGATATTTCGTGATCGAGAAAATCACTACTTTCTCACTTGGCGTTTGCGAGTGATAAATAACGGTTATTGTATAGAAAGAATGATTTTGCTGAAGTAGAATCTAAAAATTTAGCTAAATATAGATCTGAAAATAATTTGACTGGACCATCAAAATATAGAAAGCATGATGAACAATATTACAAAAAGTTTTAATATTCAAATATCAGCTAATTCAAGTATCCTACATAATTATTTTAGTAGTCCAATAAAATTGTTTTCAGATCTATGTCTAACTAAATTTTTAGATGCTTCAGCAAAATCTATTTTTTTTATTATACTTACGTATTTTTAGTATACTTACGTATCGAGACTTACGTATACGCATAAAGATTTATGTATTATTTGCGGTTTTTCTATACATTGAAATAAAATATAAATTTTAATAAATCATTTGTTTGAATAGTACCAACTAAATATTTGCTAAATATAAAGATTTTTATGTACTTATTTGATAGAAGAACTATTAATTTGATTAAACAATCATTTTTTATTGAGTTAATATTTACTATAAACAAATGTTTAACTATTCACATAAATATTTATTAAAGTTACATTTTGTCTTAATGTTTTCCACAGTTATAAAATATAGATATATAAAATATAATATAGATATATAAAGCTATATATTTAGGATTTTATAATCATTTAGCTCAATGGACCATTACTGATTACTAGAATTCAGGTACTGGCGCAATATTGGCAATTACTGGTCCAGTACTAGCAGATAGTACTAATTCATTTGTTAGTGATAGCGCAATACTGGTTGACAGTTGACAGAATCTTGATCGTTAGTTGACAGTTGTAGTTGACTTTGGCTAAGTGATTGATTTCATTGTAATTTCTGGTGACCCTACATGAGTATGGTGTTACCTTGGAATTTAGACATTAGAGGTGTTAAAAATTATTATTCATATTTCATCGAAATTGAAATTGTTTTAAAATTAATTTTGTATAATTTTTAATGCAAGCTATTATTTTTTACACAATAATTTTACAATGAACTGAAAGACTCCTACTGGCGAAGAATATATTATTATTTATGTGCTGTCTTTTTAATAATCCCTAAAAAATGTCTTTTTGATATACGTATCTTGATCTCTCGAAACACATTATCCCTTCGTCAAGAATAAAAGAAAATAGGAAAAATGATTTTGAATAATGAAGGGACTATTCTGGGACATTAAACAGATCGCGATCGAGTGCTATGCTTGTTCAACGTGAAAAAATTAAATTTAATCACTTCCTGATTCAATGTCTTGTCTATTCAGATATTACGCGAAGAGCCTTGTTCTTTAACGTAACGTTTTTGAGAAGAGTCGCGTTATGAAAGTCGCGGCTTCTTCCTCGAGATGTACATGTCGTACTTATATGCTTGTCGTATGAATAAAGCGTAGTTTCCTGTCTCGCCGATGCTTCGACGAAGAATCGAGTCGTTTTAGCCCACATGCACGTCGCTGACGAAGCGAAAGCTATTGCTACAGTTTCAAGTATCGGCATATTCGCGGTATAGTACCATGTGAGAACGCCCATGAAGTACCGTGTAACGAGTGGTGAATACAATAGAAATACTTGAGCCCTAAACACGCGTTCGCGAACAATAATTGACGCGGAAGTACCTCGGAAAAAGCCTGCCAAAGACGCAGAACTCGCGTATGTCCCGCTAGCCACTTAATCCGTAAACATGGCGGTTCGAGCAAGCGTTACGCATCCGCGCAGTTTATCGGTAAATGGGGAAACAATGAATAAGCAAAAAGAGTGCGAAAGGTAATACATTTTCAATAAAGATGTGATTCTTGTTCATATTAAATTGCAATTCAAATTTTTAATAATTGCTTTACATTCAAGATTTAAAATTCCCGTTATGGAGATATAATAAGGATATCTTAAAAAAATAAAAATAAGCAATTAAAGGATATTAAATTAATATTAATTCATATTGATATTATATCGTCTCTAATTATATATTATAAACATATATTATTGTATTTTATATGAAAAATTACTTTTTATTGTATGAAATGTGTTTATTTTTCCTAAAATAATGAATACATAGAAACATTGCATCCTCGTTATAGATATTGCTAAAGGTAATATGATCGATATTTTAAGTCAATGATTTTCCCACGGTACTTATACAAACTGGTACATAGATCGGCTTCTCTCTGAACATGTTAATCATTTCATGTAGTGCCTCGAGTTCGGAGAGGGTTTTAGATTGGCGAGGAAAATCCGTAGATTGGTTAACGAGGCTCAAAGTACGAACTCGGCGAAATTGGCTCGATTAAAACCCACGGGGCAGCTGCCCCGAGGATTGTGCCCCGTCATGTGATTGGTCCCTTCTCCCGGGTCCTTTCTTCGATCTCCTCCATTTCGAGATGCATCGATACTCGACCATCATTAATCATGCACTTTTGTACACACTCGTCGATGGGACTCCCTGCGAGGGACATCCGAGACGCAACAAAAATGAATCTCGGAGATCGAGACTGGGCCTGAACGGCGATCGAGGCCAGATGTTATTAACTTATGTAAAATAAACATAAACGAAAGCGCCGCGTGCGCAGGGCGTTTCGTTGTGGAAGCATCGGAATATTAATCGTGCGACTTTTAGAAGGATGGTAGCGATATTATGATTACTTCGCGCAAAATTGTAATCGTAAACGCTAATCAGGAGTGCATCGTAAAATTAATGGACACGCGTGTTAATGAATAAAATTAATTTTAAAATTGATTATCATGACCTTCCTGCAAAAGTCTTCAATTATTTATTATGTATTATGTATTTATCTGTTAAATAATATATATGCATTTTATGTTTTTTTATCTACTCTTTTTAATCAAATGTGCATCTGGTAAAAATTTTATACATGTATATATATTTGAAAGAATTATGTTAAAATGCCTATTATAACCAAATATAAACAGAAATAATTGTAATTTCTTTGGCATAATCAAATAAAAATCGATAATTATAAATATAGATTCCTTTAGTATTATTTCTGAGATAAGGATAAGAATACCAAAGAATTAAGTATAAAAACGAAAGAAATTTCCACCCGTATACTCACATTCATTTGCATTTAAAGTGAAACCCGCATGTATTTTATTTCATGTAACTAGATAATGGAGAGGTGAAAATTTATTACAATTACATTTTATTTTAAAGAATTACGCATTGGATTAAAATAAAATAATAAATTAAATTATATTATATTATATTGAAAATAATAAATTATATTATATTCACATTGAAAAAAAAGGGGAAAAAATGAAGTAAATAAATATAGATATAGCTGATCTTATACAATAATCATATGCATTCTTGATTTCAGGATATGGATCTGATTGAGGTTCTTTGGAAGCAGGATGTAGATCTGGGATTTACCCTGGTAGAACCGGCTACGGCGCCTACCAAAAAGCCATCTACATCTGAAAAAGAATCAGCAGATGAAATTGAGAAACTGAAAGCTTTAGAAGCTATTAATGCCACTTATCAAAAGGTACGAAAAAGCTTTTATTTTTTTTCCTTCCAATTAGCATATTGTGCCATTATATTTATTTATCGAAAACATGCACGATTTCGAATCGTTTCGGGTTTCCAGTCACAATATTTAACAAGTGATTGTCTCTCGAGAATGCGTCGCTTTCTGCTTTCACGCATGTTAGAAGGAAGCGTTTGCTTCCTTGGACTCAATTTAACGTTCGTTTCTCCATATGCCAACGGGCCCATTGATGTCTTCCTGTGTGTCGCCCGGACGATTATCAGAGATAGAAAGCTCCAGACGTGCATCTGTACGTTAAAGAATGCCTTGCGACGTCGCGCATTTTGCGTTCTGCCTCTCGGTAATCATCGACCAATTGGATTGTGCGAATAGGAAGCAACATTCCCTGTGACACTTCAGAAGAAAAAGACTTCCAGATTTGGCTTCCGGGCATTTATGCACATGTTGGACAACATTTCAAGATTATTATTATTTATAGTTTTTATTTTCTTTCTTGAGTATCATTAAAAATCAGTTTGGTAGTAGATTTAAGAAACATATTTTGACATTTCAACAAGAATATTAGCTAATCGATACAATGAGAATATAAACATCAATAAAATACTTGTCTAGATAGATTCATATCAATTCGTAAAATAGATGAATAAATGATGATGACACATTGAACAAATGTGACACTACTAGCTCGATTAATAGTGGAATTTGATTAATAGTGGATTTTGGAGCATTCGAATTTGATGTTCGAATGGCAATCTCCTTGTCATCTACTTCATCGGATTTATGCCGCATAAAGCTTATTCAGGAAGTGCTCATCCGTTTTGAAATATCAACATATCGTGAATCTTTTGTGAATTTAATTTTTTTCGAAAAATTGTATTAAAAAAAATCTCTTATGTCGGCTCTTTAGCGCATGGCTTCTGCGTTCGCGCGTAATCGCTCGTGGATGATCAATCTCTGATCGATAAGAGACACTAAGCCACTTCAAATACATAGCGGCTCTGTTCGGTAGACCCAAAGAGAGATTAGGAATCATCCCACGCGGATGATCTCAACCGATATTCTAAGCCCTGTTCATATCGACCATCGATCTTGTCTTTCTCAAGTATATGCATATCTGAACTAAAGTAGTTTTGTCTCACGGTGTATTATATCTATCTCCGACGAAGAAGTGTGTATTTTTATACAACAACAGAAATGTTGCAATTACTTTTGTATTTATAAATATTTTTTTTTATTTGTGAAAAATATTGGTTAATATTTTATTAATGAAGATAAAGATCATGAATTACGTTGCACTTGTTTCGGTACTATCGGAAAAAATGATAATCCTTTCCTCTATTTTATATCTGGAGAATTGATCAAATCTCTGTTATTAAAATATTTAGAATAATATATAAATGAAAATAAATCAAACACAATATTGTGCTTAACATTTAGATAAAAACAATTGTACAATTTATTTTCTTGTACTATTATTCTCTAATAGTTTCTTTTGTTACTATTTTAAAAGCGACGAGTCTTTTAATTCTGAATCTTGAATATCACCTATAAATAAATTTATTTTAACTTTTCAATCATGAATATAATCTGAATCTATGAAAAATATAAGAAGCTCTTTAGTTCTCAGTCAGAGTTAATTCTCTCCGTACAAGATAAGTTTTTCGATATTGATGATTTTTCTTCGCTCGCAGCATTTTGGTGGATGGACATGAGGTGCGTTTAAGTATCCGGCAGATTCGAGCCTACGAGATCTCATCCATACGATGGTCACCGACAATGACGGTGCATCGACGTTCTGGGCGGGTAGCCCATCAGACTTCTCGACGTTCTTCGTCTCCCTCTCTGTCTCGTCCTCTCTTCATTCGCTTCTTCGCTTCTCTCTTCTTCTCACGACCTTCAGTAGTCTCAGCGTTTCTTCTTTCTTTATTTCTTTCCCGGCGTCGCTATGCGCTGCTTCGTCTCCATCGGCCTCTTCCTCCGCGAAGATCGCATTGTTCCAGCGGGTTCTATCTTTGTGAGGGCTCGCCGCCGCCTTCAAGAGCCCAATAACACGGGGAAGACCCTCGATCCCGATCGAAAGCCGACACATCGATCCGAGACGCGATCCGCGAACAGTTGAGAACAAAGAAGAGTCCAGTCTCTCGTCTTCTCCCTCTCTATCTTGCACTGCGACAGATTATTGACAAGCATTGTTCCAATGTCTGACCACAGAATTGTTTTAAGTAAAGGCAGGCAATGATTCAAAATCGGCAATGCGCTGTCAGAAGAGAAAATTTGACCACGTATATTCTCTTAAATCATGTATATTATACTTCTTTTTCTAAATTTAAAGTTGGTGGAATTCTGACAAGTTCAATTTTGAACGTTACAGCTGATATAATATCTATGTCGATACATTGTTTTTGATCTTTGTTTTTAATGGATATAAATAATTGAAATTATATGTGAGACACAGCTGTAGGAAGATTTATAATCATCAGCTTTAAAGTGAATAATACAATGAAAACACTATAAATGATCTTGCTACGTAGAATATTTGTCAACATGTCGTACCATTCGAGAACGACGTTGATGTCACTAGGAAGAAGCTAGGCAAGTGAATTGCTGTAAAGCACATTGCATGTTTCTGTTGTACAATTATCTCAAGCCGCCGTGACTGGCAGAAATTTTTAATCCAGAGCCAAGATTTAAATGATCGGTGCACGTCGCGGCGACAGGCTCCATTAGAGCGACTCCGTCTCGCTGCGAAACGGGAATGAATTATGGAGGCGTTTAGAGGAACGTCAGTCTAGAAAGTAGGAAAGAGGAAGTTTGATCAAGCGATTCAGGATGGAAAGCATTCGTCGCGAAGACAACAAATTTTTCCATGCTTAACAGACGTGGTCATGGTTCCCTTCCTGTATATCCTATGTCTGTTTTTTCTACGTACGTCTTGATTGATCTATCTATGCAAAAATATTATCGATATTAATTTTAAAAAATACAAGATGAGTCGATTACATTTAGCAAAGCAACAACAAAAAAAGTTATATTGATATTCTTGTATAAATACTTTATTTGATATCTTGATCGACATTCGCTCTTGATACATCGTTGTATATCATTAGATTGCATGTATCGTAGTGCATTTCATCAGTCTGTGATGATTCGTAATTATTGAGTGAAGACGCCTGCAATAAACACGATACAAAGCCCGATCAATTTCCGCTTACAGAGTCGCTTGCTTCGTTGAGTTGTTTCAACGCGGATGCGTATCGCGCAAGATGAATCGCTACAAGGCACCTTATTCCCGAATAGTAGGAGATCGCTTTCTCGAGCTGTCGTGACTGACATGAATTTTTAATTCATCGACACGATTCAAATGAAGCGAGTTCTTCTAGGCGACGGGCTCCATTAGGGCGACTCCGTTTCGGTGCCAGGAGCCCGAGGAAGACGGCTCTCCGGGAGAAATGCGATGAGAAGAGGATCGACCCATGCGATGTAGAAGGAGGATCTTGACGAAAACAACAGATCCTCTCGCCCCGTCCTCCATGCTCGCAGAGTATGGAGTATATTCATAAAACCATCAAAATGGCTAGCGTTCATTTGTTCCTGCGATGTATCCGTGAAGCCAGCGGGGTCTGGTAAAATGATAGATGTACGCAACATCCCCCTCGGTACGAGGGGCGCCATCGACGAACCTATCAGAGCGGAAGAGAGACGGGGCCAAAAAGAACGAGAGAGAGAAAGAGAAAGAACGATGTCGATCCATGAGGCGTTTCTGGTGAGAGAAGGAGAGACAGCGTATAAAGTGAGAGGGGACTTCGCGAGCCAGAGAGATTGGAGCACTCTGGGAGGGGTATTCCAAGGGACGTATTGATGGTCCTGGAAATTGAAAACGCGCCCGGCCAGCCGAAGTGGGTTTGGCTTCCTTCTCTTGTCCCGATTGTTTCCGTCGGCTGGAATTTCGTAGCAAAATGGCGCTTGTGCGATGATATCAATGATCTAGGATATTTATCATGTTTTTAACATCTAATAACTTCCGGAGTAATTTATATATTTTTTTTTCTAACTTACTACAAAGCGACTTTTTGTGTTGCCGCCGTTATTAATATTTTCTTATTTTATTACATTTTTATGACCTAGTAAAATATTATATATTTTTTTTTTATGAAATTTTGTTTAAATATTTATTTGTTACTGAAAGAAATATTTTTAAACATTAAAATTTTTGTTTAAGATACTTTAATCGTCAAGATAAATTCAGAACAAGTCACAAAATATGAAACGTGTCGCAAGTTACATACTATTCGAGGTAGCGTGACTCGCGCCATATCTCCAGCGACCGCGATACCATATTGAATTCGTATTTACTCGCGGCGATCAAGGTGATTTGAATTATGCTTTCTATCCTCTGGTCCTTGTAAGGCGGTTGATCGGGGCAGACAGTCGTAACAGTTCGTAAACGTTAATTGAGAGCTATGCCAGCCATGCAAGTCCGTATCGCTGACAGGACCTCCATTGTCGCATCGAGGGTTGCGTCGTCAAGCGGGACCGACGTTTCCTTCGAGAGTCGAAAGAGATGACGTTGTGGGCCCAAAATAAGGCACACGGCTATACGCGTTCGTGACTCTTCAAAAATATTTTAGGATCACCTTTAGGATGCAAAAATTTTTGAAGTCTACAAAGAATTTCTCACGTTTTGTTAAATATTACACAAATTAGCCTTGCAAGCTTAAATATTAGAAGAGACGTACATTGAGAGAAAAAATTACATCTGTACAGTGCAATAAGCTACAATATCTATTAATAATATGAAAAAAAGATGTTTTAAAAAATACATAACATTTTTAATAATATATAGTGAAATGCTCGTTTTTGTCTCATGTTAGTTCGATTTTGGGATACTAGGAAAGATTGAATTTTGTATTCATAACTCCGTGCAGCTCAGTGTAACATACCACTCAACAACGATATATCATATCGTCGAATGAAAAAGTGACCAGAGCGTAGGCAGAGAGGGATGAAAGATTCGAGAAAGGATGGCAAGGGAGAGCGACGAGAAAAGAAAGAGAGAAAGAGAGGCATATTTTGGCAGGGGAAAGGAGGATAGATAGAGAGTCGGTGGTTGTGGATGGTCGCTATCAGGGACTTGCTATGATTAATGATCGAGTACAATACTGTTTTCATTAAACTCATTTCACTGCAGCTCGCATATACCGCCGCGCTACAGGCGACCTATGGCCCGGGGCATACGCCCGCCCTTGGGCCCTTTTTCATGTCGGCGGTAGGGTCGCTTGATTATGACGTCTCCATAAGACTCGACCTTGGCCGGTTCGAATAACGCTCGACTGAATTCGGCCATTGTTGCGCGAGCTTCATCTCAAATTCGTCAGCTCCACGGATTCGTAATCATCTTTGTTGAAATTACATTTTGTGATCGAGCACCAGGTACCGATCACATCTCTCTTCGAGAGCCATACTTCATGAGAGTCGGGTCCTTCACCTCTTCTTGACACCTCTCAGATGCGAGAACGTCGTTAATTACGGTCAGCGCGCTCATTACATCATAGCGCTACTCTTTCAATCTAATTTTCTAGCTAATTTACTGACTCCTCGTTACAGTTTATTAATTGATCAATTATAATTAATGCGCGCTAAATATACTTTACTTTTGATAACGAGTTACATTATTACAATATTTTTTGTCTTACAAAATATCTTACTTTTTTGCATGACTTTATCTTTCTTCCAATAATGATTACCGAAATATTGTGTGTGTGTGTGTGTGTGTGTGTGTGTGTGTGTGTGTGTGTGTGTGTGTGTGTGTGTGGTTGT
>Ga0157362_1000924_pt1 | contig 11360 bp, 4 predicted proteins | sample AttlaeALBM3_FD_111480 | JGI IMG/M metagenome (GOLD analysis project Ga0157362, IMG submission 111480) | Fungus gardens microbial communities from leaf cutter ant in Ribeirão Preto, State of São Paulo, Brazil - Atta laevigata ALBM3 | ecosystem: Host-associated > Fungi > Mycelium > Unclassified ... | reverse complement strand
TAAAGATGTTCATTGTAAACGCTCGGTTACATTTGGTTACACTTCCAGTTTGCGAGTTTATTATCGATTGATTAGCAGAAGAAAATGACCGAAAGAATTGATAAATACATTTAATGAATATGTCTCTTCAAGAAAGATATAAGTACGTAATTCCAAATTTTAAAGAAATTCTAAAGAGTTTAATTGCTTGTTCTTTATTATTTTATTTGAAATTTATTCTTGCCTTTTTTTCCACGTATCTCACGACATAATTGCCAGCTATTCAAATGCTATAATATATTTTTTATTTAAGCTCTATTGATTCCTGGCAATTATGTCGTGAGATTTGTGTAAATTATCAATAATTACACGATACTATAACATAATTACTTATAATATTTTCTGATTAAATTGCAATTGAATAATCACGATTCAGGACGAACTGCTGAATCGGGATACCACTATTCCATGCAAGAATCCATTAAGCATTCTCCGCGAAAAGCACATTTTTCCACGCGAGTCGTAATTCTTAACGATTGGAGTAATAGTCTCTCCTGGAGGAACAGTGCGCGGTAGTTAAGTTATTAAATTTATCTCCGCGCGAGCCGCGAAGTAAAAATCGCGGAGATTTATTATTTTTTGCTGCTTAACGATGCGAGCGGAGAATATGGCTCAGGCAGCATCCCTGCGCTCTCTCATTCTCTTTCTCTTCCTCGCTCTCCGATCATCTCCCACTTCCTTCTCTGCTTTTTGTCCGTCCAAGTTTTTTTTCCCGGGTGAATAGTAGGATAACTCCATGATATAAATTTTCACGGTCGCGACTTTTGGATACAAATGATTGCGTAACTTGTCCGGAGAAGCCGGCGGAAGTTCATTCACGTCGCATGAACCGCACAGCCGAGTTTCTCTGTTTGTCGTCCCATAAAAAATTTAGATTTCATAAATAAGATCATCAATTGTGACTTTATACAGACAAATAATCATCACATGATTGTTAATATATTAAATATTAAGTAAACAATATTATTTAAATGAAATAGATCGAGAATTGTTTAGACAGAAATAAGAGAGAAGAAAGTCATTTTCGGTTAAAGTTAACATATTGATATTCTATATAACTATCGTTTGATTACTGGATAAATAATTAATAATGTAATATTATTAATATAATTGTTTATCCATCATTGAAATATTTGATCAAGCTAACAATTATATTATCTAATATAATAAGATGATATCGAAAATCCTAATTTCATAGAGACTTAATTAAAGAATACGTATTAAGCAACTCAAAATTAATATTAGAATTATTATTTAAATTGTTACTTGAGTATATCGGAAAAACTATAAAAACCTTATGTAATGTAGTTGTAGTCAACATCGCAAAAACTGTACGTATGACAAGAAAATCTATCACGAGATCTCAGGATCAATTATGTCCCATTCATCCTAGAGAGATTGATTGGGATACTTCTTCTTCCTCTTCTTCCTCATCCGGTTTTTCCCGTTACTTCCCGTGATCACGAAGACGATCTCTCCGACTTCCGGTGGCGAGATACAAGAGTCTTGGTGGCGCTTGGCCGGCGCGACACGGTTCGTTTGCCGTGTGCTCGGCCTGAAGAAACTTCCTCCGCTTCTTCCTCTTCTTTCAAAGTCGAAGAGCACCTCGAGTGGAGTTTGCAAGAGACGGCCAGATATAAGCAGGTAGAAACCGGCAAAAGCATACAGCTGAAGCGCGAATAAGCAGCTCGCGGAGATTCCTTCTGATACGTCGAGCGGGGCAAGTTCATTCTCGCGCACAAACCTTGACGCTAATGGCGTGCATTAACGGCTAAGAAAAAAGGGGCAACCTGGGAGAGAGGCGACGGAGATATGAAACGTATCGGAGTCATGTTCTCTGTAAAAATTCGCATCCGTTTAATACCCTTCACCTCATTTGCTGAAGTCTGTGTATGAGGCTTCCTCCTATCTTCAAAGGCATCTCCTCGCATTCTTCCTCTCCTCTTGCTCCTCTGACTCTGGGAATTTGAAAAACGAGCAACGTGAACCGCACTCGGTATAATACTCGCCCGATGCACACAAGATATGATGAATTCGAGGATGCGTATATGATCACCTCGGAAAATATTTGCAACGAATTTTAATGGCCTTCTTCTTCGGTTTCCTTACCTCTTCTTTTTCTTTCTTCTTATTTTTCTTCCCCAATAAATTCTCGCTTTAGGATACATTAGACGTTATTGTGAAGCTATAGGTGAAGCTTTTGATCTACTGTTATCCGTTACGGTTTCTTGACATTAATTGATTCATAATGAATTTTTTTCCTTCTCTTCAATTCCTTCTCTCTCTTTTTCTATAACTTTCATTTTTTTTGTTTAATTGGTGAAATTGGTTCGAAGTTGAGCCGAAACGTACGTACGATTGTGAATATTATGATGTTTGATGATTAATTTATAATTAAAGACTTGTGGCAATAATTATTGTTTAAATTTATCGGAAATCCCTAATTGACTTTTTTAATTTTTGGAAACTCTTTTAATTGTTTAATTCTTATTAACATCAATTGTCTGCTATCAACATCGCCAGATTCAAGGGCATCTCTTAGGCCCAGGTCGAAGTTTGCCACTGACCTCGGCTGAAAACTGGCCGCACCCAGCTATTAATTCCTCGTTCAACTCGCTTTCACGCGTTTGCGATGCACACCGAAAGAAGGAAAAAAAAGAGGAATTGTGAGAATGAGGAAAGCGCCATGCCGCATCGCGCCGCGCTGCGCAGGATATACGTTTACCGTTACCGTGCACGATCGCCGCGTCGATGACCCCGCGGCTCGTTTAATGGTGATTATAGGAGAACGTGGATGTGTGATGAGCATCGCTGCATCGTCGTAAAACGATGATTTAGACCGTCGTTGGTCGATTCGCAGGACGATGACAATCTCACGACGGTGAAATCACCGATTTGCGCCGAGATGCGCTCGCGGATGTCGTCGTTTCGTTGAGTGGATTATTTATCGACTTGGCGCCATAATCCAATAGTGCGTATAAAATTCCACGGATTTTTAATAGAACTTAAAGCATTCGTCATTTAGCGTTGTTGTCCAAATTCTTCGCCAATTTACTGTCTAAGACTTTTAGAATGGAATCTAGTTCTAATTCTAAAGAGTGATGAAGAAAGTGTTGGAAAAAGTGGCTCAATTTCTAAAAACGAAATTTCATTCTTAAGAATTAAACTTACACTCCAAAGATTTTAGAGAGATACCAATTTTTAATCCGAAGATGACAAAATAATTGCAAATTTATGAAACGTTTGCTTAGATCGCTTATTTAGAATCGCTCAATTAATTCATCGGATGATTGTAACGATGATGGCGCATCCGATGCGATCGCTATGGCTTATAAAGAGCCTCTCCAGGGAGAAACGGAGGATTTCCCCCCTTTTCTGCCCTTTCTCCTGTCCAGGAAGCGACAATCGAGTATGATGCGATACGACTTTGCGCCTCGAGCACGTCGTTTACGGTAACCTGAGGGCCCGTTTCGGAGCCGAAGAACGATATCACTGTTCCTAGATCCCAGCGAGAGATCTTCGGCCATTAGCACGGAACAATACTGATGAAAATTGAGACCAAAAAACCATTTGTTTATACCGAGCAATTTCTGACGTGATGCATTCATAACATTATTGCCATAAGAAGTGTATAAAGAGATACGATAAATATTTTAAGATGTAAAATAAGGATTTAAAAGAGAACAGCATGCTAGAAACAGAAATCTTACAAGAGAATGCAATATCCCTTCTTTGAAAAAGATATTTCTTTGTTTTTAAATACTGAAATTATATTTTTGCAGATTCATTTTTTGCATCATAAATAATCTCTACATAACAATAGTAGAATATGTTATTGTTATCGAAGAAATGTAATTTAAAAAGAATATTATAGAGAGTTATTTTATATCATATCTCTCTCTCTCTCTCTCTCTCTCTCTCTCTCAATAGAATAATTGCAGTTAATTTTCTTCTAAATAATCTCATAAATAATCTTGTATAATTTCTACTATGCTTGTATTTATTAATTTTATGATGCTGTTTATCTTAGTGTAACAAAATCTGAAGCTCATAATACTCGCACCCTCTCTCTCTCTCTCTCTCTCTCTCTCTCTCTCTCTCTCCCCCCTCTCTCTCTTTATATTAATTCTTCAATTAAAATCGGTTGAAATCACGGTGATTCTAATCTGCCATTTATTCCCTGTCACTCTCTCTTTCTTCGTCCTTTGATGTGACGGATTCCGAAAAATTTAAACGGACAGTCGCGATTAATATTCTCCCTCCGTCTCTCCATCTCCATCTCAGCTCTTGAACGGTGGAGAACGAACCGGTCGGTCGCTGTCTTTTCTCGGTGACCGCTCATTACGCGCGAGGTCGTTATAGTCATTGTAAAGGCATAATTGCATACGAGCGGAACGACGGCGCTCGTAAAAATACTGCGTGTTTTCCACACACGACGCATACGCACGCCGGACGTCTAGTTAGCTAGGATGACTGTGCGCTTTTCAAAGTATCCACACACACGCATGTGAACTTAAACGCGATCTTAAATCAATATTCAGACGGCAGGTGTGCGTCGCGTCGCGCTAATCAAGCCGAAGCGATTTAATTAATCAGTAAGCTGCGCCGCGCACGCGCTCGAGAAGAAGACGAGTTTTGCTTCGACACGCACAATGGTCTGCGGTTACGATTGTGGTTTTATACTGGCGCGCGTTTCACTGTTATTACACGAGGGATTTCGTAATGTGAGTAAATGCGAAAGTATACGAATCTTGTAATTTTTCCTTCATATCTACTTTAATTATTATTTGCTGATTTTTAAAAATTTGTAATATAGAAATTTTTTTAATATAGAAAATTTGAGATTACGCGGCTATACATTTAGCATTGAATGTATTATATTAAATAATTATAGAAATAATGGGTCTCTTCATTCAGTGTCCATTGAATTTATTAATAATTCCTATATATTAATATAATTCCGCGTGCGAGGTACATTTGCGAACATCCGTTTAATCATTTGATATAATATCGCTTGCAACAGACTGTATCAACTAAAATTTCTATTTAAAAAGATTCTGAATCTTATATTTGCACAAGTCAAATAACTTTAACTTGTATAATTCTTTGATATGTAAACTTAGAGAATTTTGCTCGTTTAATCTCCGCGAAAATTACCTTTAAAAAATAAAACCAGATAAATTATACACTGAAAACCCTCTTTCTATAGTTAATTATTTATTCAAATTTTACAATTTTCTTTTTAATATAATGTATTATTAATATAATGTATTATTAAATATTATAAAACGTGTAACTATCATGAGTTACTCGATTTCCTATATATATATATAAAATGAAACGATATCTAGTTGAAGTTTAAAATAGCATTCCGAGAAAAGATGCATTTCGGCTTAAATTTACAAGAAGAAAAAAGGTAAAAAGACAAGATGACAACAACAACAACGATGATTTTAAACAGTAACGATGTAGAAGAAAAAAAAGAAACGGAAGCGAGACGAGAAAATCAAGAAACCGGTTCTTATAACACCTGCGAATCTAACATTCTTTTGTTCACGTTATCACCACCGCGAAACCGCAAATACGCACGCAGGGAGAACGACGGGGTGGACGTCATGACACCCCTCGTTGTCGCTCCCGTTTTTGCGACCCCAACGTCGCCGATCACCATAGCCTGGGGGTTGACTTCCTGGGGAGGAGCACGACCCCTCGCACTTGGAAAATAATTCTATTAGGTTATATCGCGGTCTCTGCAAGAGAATGACGCGCGTCTCGCACAAGGGTGGCCCGCACGTCCTTACGATTCGTCGCGTACGAATCGAGAGACAGTGATGGTGCAGTGATGGTGCGGTTACGATGTGGTCGTGGGCCGAATCACTTCGCAACATCAAACCCAATTGTTACGCTCCCAGCCTGCTCTCCTAATCAATTTTATTTAGCTCGCGTAATTGCGGACGATCTATTAGATCAGCCAGACGAATAGCCTTGTCTTCCTCCGGATTTTTCCGTTTAAGAAACGGAATGCAATTCTTTTCCTCAGTATTATAAAGTATTACAGAAATATATCTACAATGAAACAAAACCTACTGTAAATAAATGCCAAAGAGAAAAATGAAGCGAGATTTTTGCAATCTCATTCACAGGCCCAGGATTCATTGGTTCTTTTTGAAACCTCTAGTCTTTAAATCTGAATCAGTGGATAATCAATTACCTAGTGGCATACTTTGCACTGATAATCAGTGAAGTTCAACTAAGAAAGGAAGAATGTTTGAATATTATATAACTAAAATACTGATATTTGCACGTTAATTTCAATCTTTCAATACTATATTCATTGAATTTAAGTATTAAAACAGGTTTGTTAAATCACATAATAAAGATTAGCTAGATTAGGAATCTTATATTTAATTCACTGAATACCAGTGGCATACTTGGCACTGATATCAGTGATTATCCACTGATTCAGAGAAAAGAAGTTATAAGTCAATCACAAAGCTATATTAATATCTTAAGACGAAATAAGATAATGTCTCAATTGGGTTGGAGAGATACAGAGCAACGTTAATCGGCTCGTTGCCGACTTTTCCATGATTTATTCGCCGGTGGGAGCGCGACGTCATTACTTTTTCGTGGAGGAGTGCACCACGCGCGTTCTCGCTCCCGGGGTCTGCCATGTCAAGCTGACGCCGAGCGCGCGCGATGTTAATGCGCCTTTCTCGCACGCGCGATCTTTTTTTACCTCCCCCTCTGGTCCGGGATCTAACGGGTCGTCTTCTACATTTTCGGGCGTCCTTGGCGATGGTGGTCGGCTGCGGTTGCTGCTGCTGCTGCCGCTGCTGCTGCTCTATCTCGCGTGCCTATAAATCAAGGATGGGCGGAACCGACATGGAGAGACACCGTAGAGGTTGGAAGGAAACCCGTCTCTCGAAGCAACGCCTGGTTGAATTTATTGCGGGGCGAAGGCGAAGAGAACCGCGCTCTCTGTTTCTCTCGCTGCCTTTCTGTTTTCTTCTCTTCCTATGTTTCCTCTTTCCTTCCCATTCGATTCTTTCTCTCCTTACCCGCTAGAACGTCCGTCGCTGTTCTAGCCTCGCCTTCTCCTGCTCCACCCCTCGACGTATTTAGATATCAAAGTATGATAATTGGTATTATGCTGCGGATAATCGGCGGTACCTCAAGGTTCATCGAATAGACGAACAGAATCTTTAACTCTTGATTCTGATTTGTACAAGTAACTGTACAAAAACTTGAACATTATTTAAGTTTTTGGTTATTTCGAATTATGACACGTATTTGATATCTTTTATTTAAAATTGTTCCTTCCATTTAAGAGAAGTAAAAACACTTTTCGTAATAATAGCATAAGAAATGACAGTATATTATGCAAGTCTCATTTCAACAGTCGAAAGTTGCTTTGCGCCTGTTGTAGTTATGAAAGAAACAGCATATATGTAGCTACATTTTTAAATTTCTTCAACAAAATCGTTCTTTCCGTGAGTATATAATTTTCTTCGTTTCATTAAATTTTTTATTCCATTAAATCTAGCCATTAAATGATGTTTCTCTGATGTTTCTCTTCCTCGTTTATTTCTTGCGCTTCATGATACCAAGAGTTAAAAATTCCTTCCTTGGGAAAGCTTCCTGCCCTCTCAAACTTAGCGCATTCGAGCGACCCGTGAGCGAACGAAACTTCATTAAGCAAACCGGAAGCGCGGGAATGCCTCGTTCTTCTTGAAGCGACACGACCGGAGGCTTCGGTGAAAAATGCTCATCCCGTTCTGCCTTAATCGCCATATAATATAAGCCATAATACCACAAACTCGTAACTCGAGCCTTTGTAAGCGCGCGCCCGCGCTATCGCTTCTCCGACGCGCTATCGTGCCCGGAAGCGTATATCGCGCAGGGATTCACGTTTCCATCTTGGCATTCGCATGAGAGCATCGAGAGAGAGGGCGATCTCTCGGTTACGTTGCAAAATCCGGACTAGGGATGGTTACTTATGCTTCGACATTAAAAGAAACATTGACATTCTTCTTATAAAAAAATGTCGAGTTCTTCTTTCGATATATTTCGGTATAAAAATATTATGACTAACGATACCTACAATTTTTTCTTCTTTTATCTCTTTTTTGTATTTATTTTGCGTTCATTTTTTATTTGGATGTCTTCTTGAAATAAATTGCTTGAATAATATTTGAAGGCGTTCCTTGCATAAATATAAATATATTTCCGAATTTAAACTACAAATGCATACACATTTATGCATTACAATTTTATAATTATCTTCATAGTCATTGATACTATTCATATTATTTGTGTACATTTTATATTTAATTGACGAAAGATTTATTTATAATTTTAAATTATTTTGCATGCAGTAATAAGCAATTGTCGCTTAATCTTTTAGTTTATTTTCTTATTGATGCCAAGACTTCTATCTAAAAACGAATTGTAGCGATTCGTCATCGCGAAAACTCGCTCATCTCTAATAATCGCTACGACAGCTGTCGCTCGCAAAGTTTGATGCACGTTAATGCAACTTTCTACTGACCTTTCGCGGATAATGCGCATTAGTTACATGCGCTCGCTTATCTAACGCAAAGATATGTATGTGACTGAGAATGAGCCGTATCGCGATATGTAGTCAAAATATAAAGCTATTAATATAATTGACAAATTTAGAATTGATTCAAAGAAGAATAAAATTAACGATGAAACGGAGTAGAACAAAAATATACATCCTATATTATTCATGTCTCATTGCATGTAAAAAGTGGATTATTGAAATTTATACTTTATGTTCACATATTAGAAGATCTTAATGATGTGTTAATTATTTTCTTCTATCGAGAGAAATATTTATTAATAAGATTCTGAGAAACCGATATTCATAGCTTGTTATTTCAAGACTTAAATAATGTCTTAAAATATCTAAATCTAATAAGATTTTGATTGATTTATATATGTCTTAAGACATATATAAATACAGACTATATCTAAGATGTCCTTAAATATGAGAGCCGGCTATGAATACCGGTCTAAATCTAACAATAAGTTAAATGAAGAATAACTTTTGTCCAATAGCTATATATAATATCTGCCGTTGATCTTTTGCCACTTTTTCGTTTGCACGATTTAACTTGAAATTAGATCGTGAAACGAGACGACGAGCGATATCGATGACGAATAATCAATAATCGCGCTATCGACCGCCGCGTGAAAGGGCTACAACGTAGCACGTGCATATCCTTGAGATAGTATGCATTAACGCGTGCATGCACGATGCATCTCGCATACCATGTTGCACGAGCGATGCGTGACAATCGTCTACCTCCTTTCATGATGTGCAAGAGGCAATACTGCCTTCGAACTTCCGGTAGAAGGCGTTCAGTAATTATACTGACCTACCCCACGACAATGAGATCGGAACGCGCTAGACCGAAGCTGCTGTTCATTAGAAGAGACGTTATTTCAATTTACGCCGTTTATTAAGAGCACGGATATAATGATATCGAATGAAATAATTTATGCATAACATTAATTGACAGTGTTATAATAAGATCATATTGTTCCTTTATTTCGAAAATGACACAACGCGAAAAAGTGATTTTTTTTTTAATTATTACCATGTCTTTTAATGAATCATTCTGGATTTTGTTATAATTTTGTAGGATATCAAAATCAATTTAAGAAAGATGGTTTTTTTAAAGATCATATATATATATAAAACGAAAATGATAAAAATGATATTTGATAATGTTTTTGCTGATATTATTCAATTAGTCAATAATTTAGGTTGAAAAATAGTTTTTGCCCTTTTCTGAAAAACTTAAATTTTTTTGTATCACTTTTGAAGGGGACGATATCTATTCTTCTTGGAATTTTTTACGAAAAATAATTATTTGGATTGTAAATATTACATCCGGTATGCTTAGAACATTACTTATATGTATGTCATATGTATAACATTCATATATTACATGCCATTTTGATTACGTCAGTATCTTCTCTTTAAACTTAGTTCTTTCAATACTTCGCGCTGTTAACGATACCTACTTGCTCTGATATCATCGACACGCTTCACGCATCGTGCGTGCGACATTATCAACGATAATTCTAACGAGATCGGGCACGTTAGTCAGTTTATTGTAAATGTACAGTTGAAAGATCTGAGATCGATTCGCGCCTTTTCTCGCGCTAATGATCACATTTAACTGATTGTAGGTCCATTTGTGGCATTGCAATATCGCACTTCTGCCCCTCCCTTCCTCCCTCCCCCCCCCTCTTTCTCTCTCTCTCGCTTTCTTTCTCTTTCTTATCTATTTCTGATCGTGTTACGATCGCCGATCTCGGAAGGCGATAGATTACGATTTACCATTCGGACACTTCGGGGCGGTAACGTGCGCTTCGCTCGCTAGGAACTGGTTTTCCAGCCATTACTCGCGACCGGCCGTCACGTTTCGCATAAACGCACCAGCAGGATATTGCGTTTACGACATAAATCCGCGCGCGCATAGAAATACACGCTCGCGATATAATATAGCGCGGCGTATTGTAAAACAGTGTGGCGTATATCAACTATATATCTCGCATCGCTCTCACCAGGAAAGGCTCTGAGATGATCCGCTCGAAAGAACTATTCGCGTGTGAACTAATAACGGCTTTGCAAACAAAGCGGATTGAATAAGTTATCGAATGGAGACACAAAGATACGGATGAAAACATTTTATGCGTAGGATTATACGTCATTCTTATCTAATTTTACACGAATGTATGATATGGCTTTTATACATCAAGAATTTCATTGACTTTTATACCTAATTTTATTACTACAGCAACGATATACAATATGATGAGGCATTTTGAAATTTAAGAATAAAACTCAACTAGAGAAGAAAGGGGGACCTTTAAATCTTAATTTACTGCATTGTTTAAGTTTTATTGTTCCATTTTTGCACTAAAGAATATTCTTATTCAAATCTCCGTATCTCTGCTTTTTAAAACGCATTTCTGTAATTCAACAAGCTTGTGCATTCACAAATATACATCAAAATATTATGACATAAAAAAAAAAAACCTCCTTTTATAATGCACTGAAAAAACGATTTGCTGAAGTTTCTAAAGATGTAATTAGAGATCTAAAAATAATTTTGTTGGACATCAAAATAATTATATAGGACGCCCAAACTAGTTGCTAGAATGTTAAAACTTTTCACAGCATTGTTCAGTAAACTTTAAATTCCTATGTAATTACTGTGATGGTCCAACAAAATTATTTTCAGATCTGTATCTACCTAAATTTTTAGATACTTCAGTAAAAT
>Ga0157362_1000923_pt1 | contig 11364 bp, 15 predicted proteins | sample AttlaeALBM3_FD_111480 | JGI IMG/M metagenome (GOLD analysis project Ga0157362, IMG submission 111480) | Fungus gardens microbial communities from leaf cutter ant in Ribeirão Preto, State of São Paulo, Brazil - Atta laevigata ALBM3 | ecosystem: Host-associated > Fungi > Mycelium > Unclassified ... | reverse complement strand
CGCCGGGACGCCGTATGACGTAGCCGGAAAGCATCCGGTGCATACGCTCCGCATCGGCGATGATCTTCTCCGTCGACGGGGTGCGCGTCGAGGACAAGGCCACGCAGTTCGCGGTGATGTTGTGCCGACCGACGGCTTTGGCCAGGCCCCGCACGAAACCTGCCGCTCCGGCTTTGGCTCCCGAGTAGACGACCAGGAACGGCTCACCGGTACGCCCGGCATCCGACACGACGGTAACCAGGCGCCCGAAACCCCGTTCCACCATGCCGGGCAGCACCGCACGGCAGCAGTTGAGCACCCCGGTGAAGTTCACCTCGACCCACGGGGACCAATCACTCGGGTCGGTCTCCCAGAACGGGCGGGAATCGAGCACCAGCCCGGCCGCGCCGGTGTTCCCGGCGTTGTTCACCAGGAGGTCCACCGCACCGAAGTGATCCGTCGTCGCGGCGACCACCCGACCGACCTCGGGGTAATCCGTCACGTCGCAGCGCAAAGCAATCGCCTTACCACCGGCCGCTTCGATCTCCGCGGCCACGGCCTCGGCCCGGTCGAGGAAGAAGTCGGTGACCGCCACCTCGGCCTCGTGCGCCCCGAAATGCAACGCGATCTGGCGGCCGACTCCCTGACCCGCTCCGGTGACGAGGCCCACCCGGCCCGCCAGGCTCAGCAGATTCACATCCGCAATTCGGACACACCCAGCAGGATGCGGGCCACACACTGTTGATCCCGGGAGCCGCGCACCCACCTTCGCATCCGCCACTGGTCCATGTCAGGGGGGCCCGGGGAGAGGAGTCCGACCCGGATGCGGCCGCCGGAGCGGTCGGTGTCGAACTGGACGCCGACCACGAATGGGCCACCGAGACAGACGAGAAGCGCAACCTGAACCGGCCGGCCGGGCCGCGATTGCTGCCCCGCGATCATCGCTCCCGAGGAGACTCTGGGATCGGATCTCGCGCCTCATAGAACGCAAAAGCAGTGATCCGTCCGGCGCGACGAAGAGCAGGCTGTTGTAGAGCGTCCCGCCATCGCGCTCGTTCACGCCGATCGCCGGGTACACGGACGCTTCCCGGGCCGCGGCGCCGAGGGCATCTATCGCCGGGCCGGGCACCTCGACCGCCTGCTCGTAGAGCCGGTCGTACCAGGCCCGGTCGGCCGAGGGGATAGTCCGCCACACCCCGTCGGGATACCCGGGCACGAACGCCTCGGGAAAGACGACCAGCCCCACACCGTTGGCCGCCGCGTCCTTCATCAGCCGAGCCGCCTTGTCGACTGTCGCGTCGCGGTCCAGGAATACCGGCGCCGCCTGCACCGGCCGCGACCACCTTCGTCGGGGGCATCTGTGTCTCCTTGGGCGTGAGGTGCTACACGGTGGCGCCGGCGGCGGCCATCTCGTTCAGCAGGGGCTCGGGCCACTTGCCTCCGCACCACACCGTGTCGGAGGCGTCCGTCTCGTGGATCGCCGCCGCCTGCACTCGCCGCGCACGGCCGCGGCCTTGGCGCTATCGGCGGCTTGCTCCAGCTCGATCACCGCGTCGTGGCCCGATCCCCGGTGGCCTTGCTCGCCTTGGCGGCGAACTCCCGCACCACCGCCACCAGCACCGGGGATGCCTGGTTGTCCTGTTCGGCCGCCTGCAGGGCGCCGGTCGCTTTGGCGTGCACGGTCTCCAGTTCGGACAGGACGTCGGCCATGGTCGTGCTCCGTCCTGGTCGGTTGTGGTCAGAGGTAGCGGGTGCCGATTCGTGCCTTCACTTGGTGCCGACGCCCACGAGGAGCTCGCAGGGGCCGACGAAGCCGCCGGGTGTCTCGAAGCGGGTGAGCGCGGCCTCGATCTGGTCCCACACTGCCGGCCGCTCGTCCGCCGCCACCCCGGCGAGCATCTGGTGCAGCGCCCCGAAGGACTCCCGCTCGAACCGGACGCATTCCGCCGCGGACGGAAGCCGCACCGGGGACGCAACGGCGTCGACGGTGACATCGGACAGCCCGGCCGTGCTGAGCGCGGCCTGCAGGACCCCCGGCCCCCCGAGGCTGAACGGTCCGGGCTGGCCCGGCTCCGGCGGAGGGAGCTGCGCCCGGTCGCGGACGATCGAAACCGGGATGGAGAAGAACTCGTTGCGCTGGGGCGTCGAGAAGACGATCGCCGCCAGCCGTCCGCCGTCGCGCAGCGCCCGACGGATGCCGGCCAGGGCACGTTGCTGGTCGGGGAAGTAGATGAGCCCGAGTCGGCAGATCACCGCGTCGAACGACCCGGCCGGCAGCGAGTAGAGGGCCTCCCCATCGGCCTCGATGGTCTCGACGTTGGTCAGCCCGGCCTCGACGGCGGCCCTGGCCGCGTAGGTGAGGATCGTGGGGGAGATGTCGGTGGCCACGACCGAGCCGCCCGCGCCGACGAGACGGGCCGCCGCCAGGGTCTGGCCCCCGGCTCCGGCGGCCACGTCGAGCACGCGGGCCCCGGGCACGACGCCGGCGGCGTTGAGCATGCGCTCGGTCGCCTGGCCGAGCCAGTCCTCCAGCGTCGGGCCCCATCGGTGCCAGGCCTCAGAGGCGTCCTCCCACTGCTGGCGGGTGGTGGTCTTGTACTGGACGGGGTCGAAGCTCATCGGATTCCTCCTCGTCTCGAAGATGGTCTTCGAACCGATGGGCGCCAGATCGCCGGCTGATCCGGGCAGGTTTGACCTGGCACTTCGCCAGACGACAACGCCCCACCGGACGGCGAGAATGGGGCGGTGTCCGAGACCCGGGGTGTCGGCAGCGGGATCGTAGCGCTGCTTTTCACCGACGTCGTCCGCTCCACCGAACTGCTCCACCGGCTGGGGGACGACGCGGCCGAGGATCTGCGCCGGGCGCACTTCGCGTCGCTGCGCGAGGCCGTGAGCAAGGCCGGCGGCGAGGAAGTGAAGAGCCTGGGGGACGGGCTCATGGTGACTTTCCCCAGCGCGAGCCCGGCCCAGCGAGCCGCGACCCCGAGATCTGATCTGTTGGTTCGTCAGATAGCTGGAGACGGCCAGGTAGATGGTTGGGGTGAGGAACCGGTCAACCACTGAACCAAGCTGTACAGGTCACCGCCGACACCATGCCCCCGGCCGCGACACCGGCGACCTGGACTGCAAACCACGCGATAACCTCGATCGGCTCATCGCTCACTCACCCTCCGTCGAACGCAGTCGAGCCGAAAGCTCGACGATGCCGCCGAACAGACCTTCGCCCGGGAGCGCAACATCACGAGCGAGTTCACGACCCTGCCTGACGACCTTCCGGTCCCCACCGACGACGGTGCCGCCATGCACCTGCCGGGGACCCGGATGCCCGCCCTCATCCTGCCGGCGACCGACGGCGGTGCCGTTGACCTCGCCTCTCCCGGGACCGGCCGAACGGTCGTCTATCTCTATCCCCTCACCGGGCGGCCCGGAACGGATCTACCGGCCGGATGGGACGACATCCCCGGCGCACGCGGATGCTCGACCGAGGCCTGTGACTTCCGCGACCACTTCGCCGACCTGCAAGCCGCCGGCGCGAGCCGCGTTTGGGGTCTGTCCTCGCAAACGATCGATTACCAACGCGAGGTCGTTGACCGGCTCCGGCTGCCATTCGCCATGATCTCCGACCCGGACCTTGGGCTCGCCGACGCGCTCGGCCTGCCCACCTTCGCCGCACCTGGCCACGAGCGGCTCTACACCAGACTGACCCTGATCATCCAAGCCGGCGCGATCGAGCACGTCTTCTACCCGATCTTCCCACCGAACACTCACGCCCAGCAGGTCCTCGACTGGCTGAAGGCAAATCCTCGGGTTTGATCGGACGACCGGCGGCACCGGTCCGCGGGCTCGTACTACAGGAACGGGATCGGGAACATCCTGCGCGAATCACCGAGCCGGGAGCATACGTCCGAGCACGGAGTAGCTTTTCGACGAGGATGTGGGCATTGCGGGACGGACCGCGGGGCAGGAGAGACATGAACATCGTCGTGATCGGCCGAGGCAATGTCGGCGGCGGTCTGGCCGAACTGTGGAGCCGGGCCGGCCATCAGGTGACGACGCTGGGCCGCGAGGGCGGCGACGCCTCGAACGCCGACGTCGTGGTGGTGGCCGTTCCTTCGACGGCGATCGCTGACGCACTCAAGGCTGTGACCGGGCTGGCGGGCAAGCTCACGATCGATGCAACCAACGCCTACGCCGGCCGGAACGACGCCTTCCCGTCGCTTGCGCACGAAGTAAAGTCGATCGTCGGGGGCCCGACCGCCAAGAGCTTCTGCGCCAACTTCGCCGCACTCTACGAGCAGATCTCGGCGCAGCGGCTACCGCCGAGCAACCTGTTCGCCGCCGACAACGAGGCCCGAATCCCCACTGAAACCCTGATTCGCGACGCCGGATACGAGCCGGTGTTCATCGGCGACCTCGACCGGGCCCGGTCACTGGAGGACATCCTCGGCGTGCTGTTCGCCGCTATGGACGGCGGCCTCGGCCCGTTCTTCTACCGCATGGCACCCCCCGGTCGCCTCTAGCCCCGTCGCATTGCTCGGGAAGCGGCGTAACTGCAGGCGCGCGGTTGCCCGCAGCAACGTGCCCGCGGGCGCCTGTTTGGGGGGTCAGGGCATGTTTCGCTCGACCAGCTGCTGCAGGAATCGCGGCATCCGACCGGCGCCGAAGTCGTAGTAGCGCACCCAGCTGGGTCTGATCGCGATGCGTGCCATCCGGTCGTACATCTGGCGGCACTGCTGTTCGAACCGCGCCGCTGCTTCGGCGTCCATGCTCTGCCGGGCCGCGGCGAGATACTCCTCGACCACGCCGTCGACGATCTCGACGCCGGCCCGCCCCCGGACCGAAAGGGCCCGCGCCTGCCCGGGCGTGTCGCCGGCGTCGATGGCCAGCGCGACCTCCGGGGACGCCGACAGCGCCGCGACCTTCGGCGCGGTCGCGGCCGTGGAGATCACGAACTCCTCACCGGTCCAAAAAAACCCCACCGGAACCACCCGCGGCGTGCCGTCCTTCGCGACATAGGCAAGATGCGCGGCCGAGGTGGACGCCAACAACTCCTGCGCGCCCGCGGTGGACAGTTCAGCTGCAATGACCCGTTGCTCCATGCAACCACCCCTTCCCGCCCCTCGCGATCCCAACGCGAGCCGCGGCATCCGCGGAAGCGAAAGGTCCTCCTCAGTCTTCGATGAGGTCCAGACCCTGTTCTTGCAGTGTTGCGAGGCGGTCGAGCATCCCCTTCAGGACTTGGGGGTCGTGGCCGGTCCAGTGGTGTACCTCGCCGGTGACGCGCAAGGGGCGGCGGGTGCGGTAGGACTGTGTCGGGTTGCCGGGGAACTTCTTGTCGGTCACGTTCGGGTCGTCCTCGAACGGCCCCAAAGGTTCCACGACGTAGATGCGTCCCCGCCCTGCGCCCCCGTCGAGGGCCGTTGCGAGTTCGGCCCCCCAGGCGGCGGTGTCCACCAGCGCGGTGAAGTAGATGTTGTTCGACACCCGGCCGGTCTGGAAGTTGGAGCCGTGGCCGGGGACCAGCTCTTCGCCGACCTCGAGTACGGACTTCGTCCCGTGGTAGAAGGGCCCCGGGATGTGCGCGCAATTCTCGTAGGTCACCGGGACATGCCCGCGGCCGTTCTCGCCCATGTTCGGTTGCTCCTCAGACATCGCAGCCACTCTGCCGGCCGGATCAGAAGCCCCTGAGACGGTGGGGGACCAGCGACCGGTTCCACGCCCGCACCCGGGCGTGGTGCCCCGACCAGGCCGCCCACACGGCTTCGGCCCACACGTGGGCGACCTCGGGCAGGCGATCGTCGCAACATCGGACGGGAGCCGGTGGGTCGGCCCCGCACCCCGCGCCGGTGGTGTGAGTGGGTGGAATGTTGGTCGGGCGCGCCGATGCACGCCGGTCGGTCGGTGGTACCTCGCCTGTTCGGCAGTGCGTCCGCGCCCTCGGCCGACCCGCGACAGCCGGGGCGGTCTCAGACAACGTTGATCTCCCCGAACAGGATCGGCGAGCCGAACACGGCCCAGGAATCCCGCAGTGAGGATTTCGTGGCCATCGGATTGTCCGCGTTCCAGAACGGCGTGCGGAAGTGCAAATAGAACTCGTCCGGGGTTCTGCCGTGCCTGTCGAGTCCGACGGCGACGAAAGGATGCAGGACGTCCTCCATGACCTGGGTCCCGGCGGCGGTGATCGACCGCATCGTGCCGGTCGCGGTCAACGAGCCGGCCTTCCGGTCGACGGCGAAACTCTGAATCTGCGTGGAATACATCATCATCGCGAACGGCCCCGAGGTGGCCAGTCCGGTGGGCATCGCGGCGCTCATCGGCACGGCTCCTGGCGAGTTGCCCAGGGAACCGACCCCGCAGCTCACCGAGAGTCGGTTCAGGGCGAAGGTTGAGATGCCCATCGCGGTGTCCGGGCCGACGTGCATACCGGCGCCCGCGTTCTGCAGGGTGTGGTTGTAGTTCGACTTCCGGCTCTTGCCGGTGCGTGGGGTCGGGGCGGGCGCCGACCCGGCAGGGGCTTTCGCTGCGGCGCGGTCGGTGCCGAGCAATGCACCACCGCCCGGCCCCGCCAGCAATGCACTACCCACACCCGCCAACGTTCCGGCCAGCAGCCGCCGGCGGGACGGGGTCGCCCGAAGCGGCCCATGATGTGTACTCAACGTGAAGGTTCCTTCCCGAGGACCGGGGCCGAGCGAAGGTTCACCGGTCGTGATCGGTGCACACGATGACGGCATCGTCTCGGGAATCATTATGTCCACATACATAAATGTCAATCACTGGACAGATGGCTTCGTCAAACGCGCGAGTGCACGTCCCCGCCGGCTGAGACTGCGGGTAAGTACCGATAGAACGGGTTGCGGCCCGCGGGTGTACCTCGATCCGCAGCCATTGACCACCGCGGCCGGACTTGACAATTCTGCATGTATACATACATTCTCGACGCAACGCACTGCGACGGGCGGCCGGGACCGCCCTGTGCGGTGCGCACTCCGAAGAGTTCTCCTTCTCCCCCCGGACGTGGGTTGTGCCAGTGGCCGCGGACCGCGCTGCGAACTGCGGGCGGCGCCGGTGTGGGCCGACCCCTGCAAGGAGATCTGATGGTGCATCACATGCAAGCCACGTGGTTGGACATGTTCGGTGCCGTACTGCTGCTGTTGTGGGCGGCGGTGATGTGGGCGACGGTGTTCACGCTGATGGTGGTCGAACGTCGCGGACGTGGCCGGCAGGTCTGGCGCGGGGCGCAGGCCGTCGTGCTGGTCGGTGTCGTCGGTCAGATCGGACACCTGGCCGAACACGTCGCGCAGGTCGGCCACTGGGTGGCAGACCCGAACGCCCCGGGCTGGATGACCCCCTGGGGGAGCGGCTTGGCCCGCGGCTTCGGTCGTCTCGAGACCGCACGGCCGGCGCTGGGCATGGAGATCCTGCATTTGGTCGGCAACATGATCTTCCTGGCCGGACCGGTCGGGGTGATGGTGCTGACCTGCCGGGCGCCGGGCCTGCGGGCGCGACGGTGGGCCCGGATGGGCGTGCTCGTGCAGGGCCTGCACGGCCTGGAGCACCTCGCATTGACCCTGTCGGTGTGGTTCGGCGCCCCGCGGGCGATCGGGTTCTCCACATGGTTCGGCGCCATGCATCCCGGGCCGGGACTGTGGACCTACCGGGTGTGGTGGCACTTCCTTGCCAACGTCGTCGGCTCGGCTGTCTTCGCGGCCGCGCTGTGGTTCGCCCGGGCCGACCGCAAGGTCATCGAGGACAGTTTCGCCCACCAGGGCTCCGCTCCGCGCGGCCGGCGCCGGCATGCCGGGCTGCCGCGCCCCGCGTTCGCGGCCCGGCAGGCGGCAGGTCCCGCGTGATCCTGTCGCTGCGCGGGCGCCTGGAGACCCGCTGGTTCCTGATGGTCGCAGTCGCCCTGCCCTGGACGGTGCGCCCGCGGCGTTCTGCAGCTGCGGGGTGATCACCATCTCCCCTGCTGATCTGCTCTGACCGATGACGGGCGCGGTGGCGGCAACGGTGACCGGCGCCGAATCGACCACCGGGGGCGTCGAACCGGTCCCGCAGCTTGCGGTCATTGCAACAGCCAACGCTGGAAGGAAGATCGAGATGCGGCGGCTCACTGACAGTCTCCTGGCTGTTGGTCACTCATCCCTGGTTCGGGCGCAGTTGGACTGCGTGCTGCCGGTCGCGGGTTGCATCGTCGAGACGAATCGGGGCGAATTCATCCGGTCGGCCTGGCCGTGGAAGGTGTACGCGTAGCCGGCTTACGGGGGGCTCATTACGGTGAGCATGCGGGCGAGCTTCCAGGGACGCAGTCCCCACGCGGTGAGCTTCCCTTCGAGAAGTGGTTTCCATACTCCTTGGCGGCCGATGAATAGCAGCTGGAAGGCCCGGGGGTCGGCGGAGATGTGGGCGTCAACGTCAGGTCCGCGGCCCGTGTCGAGTGTCAGCGAACCGCGGTCGAAGACCATTACCGTGCGTTGACCTCCGCGTAGGCGCAGCTCGATGCGAGCTCGGAAGGATCCGGCCTTTTCCTGGTTCAGGAAAGCGCTGGGCGGCACGGAGGCGATCAGTGGAAGCACGAAGGTCTCGATCGCGAGGAGGGCATGGTGGTGCTGTATCGGCCACGGTCGCCCGGTGGCTGTGGCGATGTCATGGCCGTGGATGAGACATTCGTTGAGCAGGTGACAAGCCACCGCCGAAACTGGCAGGCGGGTACCTTGCAGCCAATCGACGGTTGCTGATTGCGAACGCGACGCGACGTCGTCGAACTCGCCTGCGAGTGTGCCGATGCGATCCGCGAGTGCAGCTGGGTCCCGTTCACTGTCCCGGGCCAGCAGCTTCGCGGTGGCCTCGGCTATGCCCGCTTTCGTCACAACGGTTTCCGGGACTGGCCTTCCGGCGATGGCGTCGGTGTCGGCGCGAAAACAATGGGACAGGTGAGCCGCGACGTCGCCCACCGTCCAGGTACCGACCGACGCTGAGTTGGCGTCGGGGATGCTGCGCACAAGTGTGACGAGGTTGGGGACAACGTCCCGCAATGCCGCACGAGCCCGGACCAGGGTGTCGCGTGGGTCAGTGTGTGTTGCAGCCGGGCTTATCTCGGCACCTTCCCGGGCATCGGGATCCGGGCCCTCCCCGGGGTGTGAGGTGTCGGTCATCGGTTCGCTCCCGTGGCGGGCGTGTTTGTCGCGGTGGTTGTCCCGACGGCGATCCATTGGGCCAGTTGGCGCTTGGTGCGCAGGTCGTCGCCGTCGATGTGTAGCCAGCCCCGGATCGCTCGGTTTCTCATCTCCATCGGCCGTGCGTTGGTGGTGGCGAGGAGATGGTCGGTGCGTGCCGGATCGACCCGCACCAAAAGGCCACCTTGACTGCTTACCGCTACCGCGATCTTGCCGGCGACGAGGAAGGCGAGTCCTCCGAACATCCTCTGTTCGATCACCGGCGAGCCGTCCACCAGCAGCTCCCGGACACGGTCGGCGAGGTGTAGGTCGTAGGCCACTACGGTTGCCCTGGCGTTTTGCGACGGATGTCCCCGCGAGCCGGAGATGTTCGCGGCCCGTCCGGTGCCGACCACCAGCCACGGATCGCCGCCGCGAACTCCTCGGGCGCGTCGGACTGCACGAAGTGGCCGGCGCCTTCGATGATCACGGTGTGGTGGTCGGCGAAGATCTGCTCCCATCGCTGTCGCTCCTTGGCTCGGAAGGCGAAGTCGGCGTCGCCCCACACGATGAGCGTCGGGAGTGCCGCGAGGTCTCCGAGCCCGGCCTCGATACCGGCGAGAAAGTCGCGGCTGGCGGTGATGCGCCGGGGGAATACGGCCGACGCCTCGCGCCGGTCGGGGGTGGCGAGGGCGTTTCGGTAGTGGGCCATCTCGTCGGGGGTCGGCTTTCGCAGCCGGTGCCCGACGGGGATCATCGCGTTGACGAACAGGTTGAACCGTCGGATCAGCTCACGCCCGATCGGTCCACCCATGAGGCGGGAGGCCAGTTCGACGATCAGGTCGCCGTTGAGGGGCCACGCCCAGGTGTTGGCCAGGACGAGGCGTTCGAACGTGTCCGGTCGCTGCTCGGCCGCGTACAAGCCGATCGGGCCTCCCCAGTCGTGTGCAACGAGGGTGACCTCCGACAGGCCGAGGTGGCCGGGGAAATCCACGACCACGGCGGCATGCTCCTCGGGGAGATACCGGTAGCCCGGCCCAGCCGAGGACAGCCCGAAGCCGGGGTAGTCCAGCGCGACGCAGCGGAACTCGTCCCGCAGGGCGCGGATCACGCCGCGATAGTCAAACGACCATGTCGGGTTGCCGTGCAGGAACAGCAGCGTCGGCCCCGATCCCTCGTCGACGTAGTGCACGGTGTGCCCGTCGATATCGACGAAGCGGCTCTCGAATGGGAACAGCTCGTCGTCGACCCAAGCAGGTCTTCCCGTGTCTGTCATGACTGCCCTTCGTGCCGGGCCGGCTCTGCTAGATGTTGTCAGGTGTGCTTGAGATTGTAAAGTGACTGGGATGAGTCGAAGCTACGGCCACTACTGCGGTCTCGCCCGGGCGCTCGATGTCGTGGGCGACCGGTGGAACCTGCTGATCGTCCGCCAGCTGCTGATGGCTCCCGCGCGCTACCGCGAGCTGCTCGAGGGGCTCCCCGGTGTGGCCACCAACCTGCTCGCCGAGCGGCTGCGCGACCTGGAGACCGCCGGAGTCATCGAGCGACGGCTGGCGGAGGAGGGCAACGCCATCGTCTACGCGCTCACCCCGTGGGGCGCCGAGCTGCGGGAGCCGGTCGAGGGCCTCATCCGCTGGTCCACGCCGCTCATGACGCGCGGGCCGGGCGGCGACCACTTCCGTGCGGAATGGCTCGTCCTGCCTCTGTCAGTCCTACTCACCGGCAGGGCGGCCGCACGCCGGTCATTGACGGTGGGTATCGCGGTCGATGGCGTGCTGGTCCAGGTTCGGATGACACGCTCGGGCACACAGGTGAGCCCGCATGATGGTCGCGATCTTGATGCCGTCGTGCGCGCCGACGCCCAGATCGTTCTCGGGCTGGCAGCGGGTGTGCTCGGCCTTGACGACACCCGTGGGCTGGTCGAGATCGAAGGCGATGAAGCCGCCGTACGAGCCGTCTTCAACCCTCCGGCGCGAACACCCGGAGCGCAACGGGCGGAGCCGGACGGTCATGCTCGATCCCGAGGGCAATGAGCTCTGCGTCGGCCAAGTTCCGGGCGGCACCGGCCGCAAAAGGCGATCTCAGGAAAGTGGTCGGTTACAAGGCGGCCCTGTCCCCGGGGGGAAGCGGTGGGTGTTCCACGGCGGCGGGAAACTCGCGCGCTCGGCCCAACAGACCCGCCCCGGCCGCACCCCCGCAAACCCCTCCGCGACGGCGCGATGGCCGCCGCCCT
>Ga0157362_1000921_pt1 | contig 11369 bp, 18 predicted proteins | sample AttlaeALBM3_FD_111480 | JGI IMG/M metagenome (GOLD analysis project Ga0157362, IMG submission 111480) | Fungus gardens microbial communities from leaf cutter ant in Ribeirão Preto, State of São Paulo, Brazil - Atta laevigata ALBM3 | ecosystem: Host-associated > Fungi > Mycelium > Unclassified ... | reverse complement strand
CCCTGTCTGAGGATTAGACCTCAGACTTAACAACATCTTTTGTCACTTGTCTTACTTCACATTTTTGAGCTCTTTGAAGTATCAAAGCACCCATCACAAATAGTAAGTGACCATTTGTGATAAGAGGAAAGTGACTCATAGGGATAAAAGAAAGGGTTAGAATTACTCTTCATGTATAAATAGTGTACAGAATCTAATGGGAACTCTATCAAGTTCTCTTTGTCAATCACTGAACAAAGGGCAGTTGGCTTTATTCCAGCTTGGAGTTTAGCTTTCTTACACTAGAACTCAATTCCACTACTAGAGCACTGTCTGCCTTGGACCCTGCTCACTCTTATTCTCATTCAAATCAACCCTCAGCCAGTGATCATCATGATTACCAGCCACCTCCATATATAGCCAGGCCTTTGGCTTAAGGGGACTTGTCAATCAGTTAGGGATTGATAGTAGAAGTGTAGTACCAAGCTTGGGTATTACTACTGAGACCTGACCTTGTAATCAAGTGGTGTTGTTAGCTACTATCTTTCTTAGTATAAACCTCATGCTGTGCTCCATTGTGAGTTGGTACATGCAGAGGAGTGACAGTTACTTCTAGAAGGCCATCTAGAATAGGGATCTCCCCTGTGGAGTAATAGCCACAGTACTATTAGGCAGTAGTCAGTAGGGCAGTAGGTGTCTAGCTGGGTGAAGATCTTGTGCCCCAGCAGATGTAGTTTACATAGCAAGATTCAACATTCATTCCATACCCCTGTAGAGACATAACACCATGTCTCTGCAACAATACAATTCATTGATGAGCAACCTGCTCAAAGAAAAACATGCCCTCACCAAACTAAGGGAAGAACTTGAGGGGAGAAAAAGGAAACTGTACAGGAGTTGCAAGAAATTTGGGCACCTGGTCTGTAACTACAGGAATAGGAAAAAGGGAGAAAAGAGGATGGTCATTCCCCAAAATAAGTTTGAAGTGTTGAAGAGTAGAGTGATGCAGTGTGGAGTAGAGGAGAGGACAATTAGGAGGTAGGAGGCAATAGTAGTAGAGTGTTTAAAGTGTAGAGAGAAGGGGCACAAGTGTAAGGAGTGCCCACTATGGAGAAAGACAAAGAAGAAGGAGAGATCAAGAAGATTAGTAGAGGAGGAGGCAGCATATGTGGCAAAGTCACAAAAGGCACAGCAAGAGGAGAAGTTGGCACATCCCATTAGGGAAAAAGTGCAGGAGATAGAAAGGAAGCTGAGAAAAGTAGAGGAGAGCAAAGTGGTATGCATGGCCAAGCCACAAGAAGCATAGTATAAGGTTGCTAAACTCCAAGCTGGAATAAAGCCAACTGCTCTTTGTTCAGCAATTGACAAAGAGAGCTTGATAGAGTTTCTATTAGATTCTGTACACTATTTATATATGAAGAGTAACCCTAACCCTTCCTTTTGTCCTATGCTTCTCTATGAGTCACTTTCTTCTCATGTGTCCATTGATAAGAAAATAAAAGAAAAATGGAAAACAAAAACAAAAAAACAATAATCAGAAACTAAAAGAAAAGAAAAGAGAAAGAAATATAAATATTAACTTAGCCATTTTGCCAAGTCATAACACGCAGCAGGGATGGAGAAGAAGTCCAGTGGAAGAATTAAGAAAGGAGGAGCATTGTGGTAGAGGCGTCCCAGAAGAGATGCAATTATTGGAGTTAGAATGGTGTATGAGGGAAGTAATAGTGATGTATGTAGAGTGTGAAAAGTGTGGGGAGAAAGGATGTCATGTGGAAGAAAATAGAGGACAGGGAGTGATTAGAAACAGGCAGAAATGGTGTGGATGTTCAAAAGGAAGAGAGAGAAAGGCAGTGTACCCCAGAGAGGGAAAAGCACAGCAAAGAAACACACGGCCAAGAGGGCTGGAAGGTACAGCAAAGGAGAGGGGTAGTTAAAGGAAAGTTAGGAGAACTTTCCAAATGCTAAGAGAAGTGTGGTTGAATGTTGGAGTAGAGAAATTGGATATGCATGAAGGCATAACCATAAAGGCCCTCTTGGACAGTAGTACCACAGAGATGTTTATGGACAAAAGGATGGTAGCTAGGCATGAGTTTAAGCTGCAAAGATTAGAAAGGCCAATAATGGTCAGAAATGTAGATGGAACAAACAATAGTAGAGGAGCAATCACCCATCAGGTAGAGGTGAATGTCTATTACAAAGATCATGTAGAAAGAATGAGGATATATGTATGTGATGAAAGACAGAAATAATCTTGGGAATGCCATGGTTGGCAGCACATAACCCTGAGATAAACTGGAAAACTGGGGAAGTCAAAATAATGAGCTGTCTGCCCCTGTGTGGTAGAGTAAAGTTAAAGAAGAAAGAAAGAAAAGAGGAAAGAAAGTAGTAACTCTTAAAGAAGAGAAAATCATCAGGTGGGAAATAGATGATAAAGAGAACTGGGGAAGAGAAGAGGAAATTAAGGAGGACCATAGAAAAATTGAGGAGATGGTCCCAAAGAGATTCCTAAAGTGGAGGAAAGTATTCAGGAAGGTAGAGTTGGAGAGGATGCCAATGAGAAAGGTTTGGGATCATGCTATAGATTTCAAAGAGACATTCAAACCACAAAAGGGAAAAATTTACCCTCTATTCAAAAATGAGAGGGAGGAGGTTCAGAATTTTGTGGAAGACCAATTAAGAAAGGGGTATATTAGACCATTGAAATCCCCTCAAATGTCACCAGTTTTCTTTGTGGGAAAAAAGGATAGAAGCAAGTGGATGGTGATGGACTACCATAACCTAAATAACAAGACAGTAAAAACAACTATCCATTACCATTGATTACAGACTTAATCAATAATATGGGAAGTAAGAAAATTTTCACCAAAATAGATCTAAGGTGGGGGTTCAATAATGTGAGGATTAAAGAAGGAGATGAGTGGAAGGGAGTGTTTACAATGCATGTAGGCTCTTTCAAGCTGACAGTGATGTTCTTTGGAATGATAAACTTGCCAGCCACATTTCAGGTGATAATGAATGAAATTCTGAGGGATTTAATTAATGAAGGAAAAGTAGTAGCATTTGTAGATGATGTGTTGGTAGGAATGGAAGAAGAGGAAGGTCACAATGAAATTGTAGAGGAGGTATTGCAAAGGCTAGAAGAAAATGACTTGTATGTCAAGCTGGAAAAATGTGTGTGAAAAGTAAGGAAGATAGGGTTCTTAGAAGTAATCATAGGACCAAATGGGATAGAAATAGAGAGGGAAAAGGTGGATGGTATGCTAAATTGGCCAAAGCTAAAAAATGTGAAAGATGTTAGAAAATCTTTTGGCCTTACAAATTATTATAGGAGGTTTATCAAAAACTTTGCACAAGTAGCTAGACCAATGAACACATTAATGAGGAAGGATGTTAGGAGCTGAAGGCACTCAGAGGTGTCTTAACCCTAAGCTAAGGTAAATGTCCTGGAAGCTAAGGTGATATTCAAGTGAAGCTATATCTAACTACACAAGCAGTCTTATATACTAGAACCAATAGTCTATGTGCACTAGTCACATGAACACTAACTATTAATACCACTGTCCTATTCATAGATCAACAGGCACATCAAGGTGGACATAGAAGAGAAGGGAAGGAGAGTGTGGGAGAGCATCTCATGAATACTTATGATAGCCCTTTAGGTGGGAGCTGTACTCACAATCTAGGCTGTTCCCTAGGGTATCCCCTTACAAATGATGTGAAATAGTAGTGAAGGAATGAACAACAATGAGCATTTGACAAGCTCAAAGAAATCTTTACATCGAAACTAGTATTAGTAGCCCTGGATTTAGACAAAGAGTTTAGGGTTAAAGCAGATGCTTCTAATTATGCAACTGGAGGAGTACTCTTGATGAAGTGCTTGGATAAAATGTAGAGACCAGTTGCTTTTATTTCAAAGTCTCTAAGTGATACCAAAAGGAACTATGAAATACATAACAAAGAAATGCTAGCAGTAGTCAGATGTTTGGAAGCATGGAGACACTTCCTAGAAGGAGCAACAGCCAAATTTGAGATCTGAACAGATCATAAAAATCTTGAGTACTTTATGAAAGTGCAAAAGTTAAATCAAAGACAAGTAAGATGGGCTCTATACCTATCCAGGTTTAATTTTATGTTAAAAAACATTCCAGAAAGTAAAATGGGGAAAGCAGACAGTCTGAGCAGGAGACCAGACTGGGAAATTGGAGTGGAAAGAGATAATGAGGATGAAACATTAGTAAAACCAAAGTGGTTAAAAGTGAGAAGAATGGAGATAGTAGAAATAATAGTAGACAGGGTAGATCTACTAGAGGAAGTTAGAAAGTCAAAAGTAAAAGATGACAAAGTGTCATATGATAGAAAATACCCATTTAATAATATAATTTCCTTTTTATTTTATATTATTACTAATTTTTCACTCCTAAACTTCTGTTGTTTACTCCTATAGGATCACAATGTAGACTAACTACTTGTACTCCTCCTATTCTGGACTTAGTATAAGTACTCCAGTAGTTACATCCTAGTTCCTTAGTTTATAGATTAAAGTCATTTACATCCCTAATATCCATCTTCACTCCTATCAATCTATATACCACTCTTTTCCTGATCTCCTGGCAACAATTTCTTCCTCCTGAAATACGTAACCACATATGTGACAGCAGATTGAGGCATAGCACACAAGCTGAGACCAAGGTTGTTCCCATTTTGTTGTCAAATCCTACCCATTCCAGAGTAATTTCTCTTCACTCCAGGCCACTCCGTCTATTATGAGAGCCCCAAGAAAGAAGTAATTTCCTGCATGTTTGAACATTTGATCCTGAACATCCACCTAGGGTGATCACTAAGAGCTATCATAGCCCATTGATAACATAAGAACTCAATACCCAAAGATGACCTCACACCTTGCGGCCTCACCACCCACTTATTCTCTTATCTTCCTCGCTAGTGAGCACAGCACTCACAAGCATCTTGGATAGTGGGCCCTAGCTGTAAAGAGGACTTCTCAGTCAGTTAAGGACTGAGGGAGGAGACTAGATACTAAGTCTGAGTGCCCTGTTCAAGTCCTGACCTTGTAATCAGACATTGTTCTTTACCTATTTCTCTGTATAAACTCCGTGCTGCGTTCCATTGTGAGTGGTATATGCAGGAGAGTAGTGGTTATTCATTAAGAAGCCGCTTAGCTTAGAGATTCTCTTCTTAGGGGCAATTGTATACATTTTGATTAGGGCAGTAGTCAGTAAGGCAGTAGGACTCTAGACAGGTGAAGATTTTGCACCCTGTTGGATATAGCCTTAGATAGTCACCCTGGAAGAAGAAGTCTCATCAACAAACTCTGAATATGAACCCTCACCATTGCCATCACCACACAAAATGTCTCAACAACAACAAGAGGGAACATCTCTGGCACCCACCCCTCACCAACAACCACTACCTACCAGAGAGGAGCAACTTTTCGCCATGATTGCCACCCTGCAGCAGCAGGTCACCACCATGCTCCTCCACCAACAGGGAAGTAGAGTAAAGGTTGTAAAACCTCAAGTGTTTGGAGGAAAGATAAAGGAAGTGAGCGTGTTCATCAACATAGCCTGCTTATATTTGAGAATGAAGATGACAGATAAAGTGGCAACAACCCAGGTGGCCTGGGTATTATCATATGTGCAGGGAGGGGTAGCAGAGGCGTAGAAGGATAATTTGTTGGACAAGCTGGCCAAGGGAGAGTCAGAGGTAGATGCAGTGGAAAAACTATTCACCAAAATAAGAAATGATTTTGGAGAAACATCAGAAGAAGAAAGGAAGATAGAACAGCTGCAGACGATAGAGCAAGGAGGAAGGACCTGCAATGAGTATGTGTAGGAGTTTAAAAAGGTTGCCAAGAAGAGCAGTTATATGGAAAGACCTCTTATAGAAGAATTTAAGAGGGGGCTAAATGGGACCATCAGAAGAAAGTTGGCTAAAGCAGAGGAACCGCCGACCACTATTGGAAAGTGGCAAGAGAGAGCAGTAAGATTGGATAGAAACCAGAGGCAGAGTAGGGCAGAGAAGAGGATGTTGGAGAGAAATATGGCGCACCCAGGGGAAAATATGCAGCCAAGGGGAGGATATGGTGGAGGATTGTATGGGAGAAGAGGAGGACAAATCATATGGAGGGCCGGAAACAACAGTGGAGGACACTGGGGGCTAAGTGTGCCCAGCCAAAGTCAAACAGGTCCAAGAAGAGACCCAAATGTAATGGATGTGGACAAAGGAAGGGGAGGAAACAGGACCTGCTATGTGTGTGGAAAGTGGGGCCACATGGCCAAAAATTGCTGGGAAAGATGGAAGAAGGAGAAGGTAGTAGAAACGCTGTAGGAGTCAGCAAAAGACAATGGAGGACAGTGAGCTCTCAACTGGCCTCCAGCAATTTGTACAGTGTATTGTGCCCAGAAAAACTGGGCAATAAATCAAACTTCACCAATACAACTAAGAGAGTAAGAGATGTGCAGCGCATGATACAGCCGCTAAGAGAAGTCTGGCTGAAAGTGGGACTAGAAAAGTTGGAGAACCATGAAGGGGTAGCAGTAAAGGCATTGTTAGATAGTAGGGTGACTGGTCTATTCATGGATATGACCTTTGCCAAAGAAAAGGGGTTCAAAATAGAGAAGCTAAAAAACCCTCTTCTAGTAAGGAATGTGGATGGAACAGCAAATGTGGGAGGAGCCATAACATACCAGGTGGAGTGCAATATGTTCTTTAAAGGACATATGGAAAGAACAAGGATGGATGTGTGTAATCTGGAGAAAACAGAAGTAATACTAGGGATGCTATGGCTAGCAGCCTACAACCCAGAGATAGACTGGGAAAAGAGGGAGGTGAAAATGACCCGGTGCCTACCTATATGTGGAAAAAGAAAGCAGGAGATAAAAGAAAAGGCAGTAAAAAGAGCAGAGGAAGACGAGGATGAAGAGGTACTAAGAAAATTGGTGTCTAAGAAAATTTGGAAATGGAGAAAAGTATTTGGAAAGAAAGAGTTGGAGAGGATGCCAGTGCAAAAGGCCTGGGATCATGCAATAGAGTTAAAAAAGGGGTTTATACCAAAAAAGGGGAAGGTGTATTCATTGTCAAGGGAAGAGAAAGAGGAGGTATAGGTATTCATAGAGGACCAGCTAAGAAAAGGGTATATCCAACCTTCCAAGTTGCCTTAAACTTTGCCAGTACATTTTGTGGCAAAAAAGGATGGAAAACAAAGAATGGTGTAGGATTATTAACACATCAACCAGTGAACGATAAAAAATAGGTACCCCCTCCCGCTCATAGCAGATATATTGGATGGAGTAGGAAAGAAAAAAGTATTTACAAAGCTAGACCTAAGATGGGGATACAATAACGTCAGGATCAAAGAAGGAGATGAATGGAAGACGGCATTTACAACGCATATTGTAAGGGTGACCAGAGTAGAGCTCTAGAAGATTCCTCAGTTAATTATAGTCTATGAAATATTGTTACAACCTATTTCCAGGAGATTCCTCAGAGAATTAGATAAGACTCCTTGTAAGAAAGCTAAACTCCAAGCCAGAATAAAGCCAACTGCTCTTTGTTCAGTGATTGACAAAGAGAACTCGATAAAGTTTCCGTTAAATTTTCTATACTACTTATACAACTACTACATGGTCTGTACACTATTTTCCCATGCCTACCATGTGACTTGTGTGACACTTGTGACGTGACACTTTCCCACACTTCCTTCTGTGTAGTAAGTCCAAGATAAAAGAAAAAGAAAAGAAAAGAAAAGAAATATAAATAATAACTTAGCTGTTTTGCCAAGTCATAACACTCCTGGAGGGAATAATCTACATTATATACTACAGTGTCTTTGTGTCCCTGCATTAGTAACCAGGGTCTGAACAAGGAAAGTGCATTGGGTGGCAACGGAGTGCTCTCGGAATGATGGGAGTAAGACCCAATATTACGTAGTAATATTGGATTGGCTACAGGATCGCTCTGGAGGACTGGAACGGGCTTCAGAGTCGCGGATTAGGGGTCCCCTTACACATATTGGAGTCTATGAACCCACAGTTATATACTTTGGATTAACTAACTCCCCCGCCACCTTTCAAACAATAATGAATGACCTATTCCAGGATCTCATAAACCAAGAAGATACTACAACCTTCATTGACAACATCTTGGTAGCTACAGATACTAAAGAAGAGCACGATGAGCTAGTAGAAGAAGTGTTAAGAGGCTGGAAGAAAACGACCTATTTGTGAAACCAGAAAAGTGTAAATGGAAAGTAAGAGAGGTAGAATTCCTGGGAGTAGTAATCAGTCCAAAAGGGGTGGAAATGCAGAAGGAAAAGGTAGAAGGAGTGTTAAACTGGCCAGCACCCAGAAACATCAAACAAGTGCAAAAGTTCTTGGGCCTAGCCAACTACTACAGAAGGTTTATAAAGGACTTTGCCAAAATAGCTGCACTGTTACACATATTAGTCAGAAAGGAGCAGAAATGGAAGTGGGAGAAGAAGCAGAAGGAAGCATTTGGAAAACTTAAAGTAGTGTTCACCACAGAGCCAGTTTTAGCTATTCCAGATATAGATAGGGAAATGAGAGTGGAGGTAGATGCCTCAGACTATGCAACAGGAGAAGTGTTGTCAACAAAATGTGAGGATGGAAAATGGAGACTGGTGGTCTTTATCTCGAAGTCGTTAAATGCTACAGAGCGAAATTACAAAATACACGACAAAGAAATGCTGGCAGTTATTAGGTGCTTAGAGACATAGAGATACTACTTAAAAGGGGCAAAACTTGAATTTGAAATCTGGATAGACCATAAAAACCTCTAGTATTTTATGACAAGTCAAAAACTAAACTGAAGACAAGCAAGATGGGCCCTATACCTATCATGGTTTAATTTTATATTAAAGCACGTTCCAGAAAAAAGCATGGGAAAAGCGGATGGACTGAGCAGGAGGCCAGACTGGCAGGAGAGAGTAGAGAGGGATAACAAAGATCAGAAACTGATAAAGCCAGAATGGATCAGGGGAGCAGAAACATTAATAGAAGAAGAAGATCTAAAAGAAAGAATTAAAAAAGCACAGGAAGGTGACGAAAAGGTGGTGAAAGCAGTAGAAGAGCTGAAGAAGGTGGGAATAAAGACATTAAAAGACGAAGAATAGAAAATAGAAGATAGGATAGTAATGAAAGAGGGGAGAATATATGTGCCAGAAGAGGAACTCAGAGGGGAAGTAATATGATTACACCACAACACCCCAGTAGGAGGGCACAGAGGAAGATGGAAGACAACAGAACTGGTTACCAGGAATTATTGGTGGCCAGGAGTAACGAAGGAAGTGGGAAGATATATAGATGAATGCAATGCTTGTCAAAGATACAAAAACTGGAGCGAAGCACCAGCAGGAAAACTAATGCCCAACACAATCCCTGAGAAACCATGGAGTCATATCTCAGCAGACTTCATCACTAAGCTACCATTAGCTCAGGGATATGATGCTGTCTTAGTAGTATGCAATTGCTTTAGCAAAATAGCACATTTTATAGTAACAACAGAGAAAACATCAGCAGAGGGGCTTGCAAAGCTGTTTCAAAATCATGTATGGAAGCTACATGGACTTTCAGAAAGCATTATATCAGATAGGGGAGTACAGTTTGCAGCAGGAATGATGAAGGAGCTAAATAACTTGTTGGGAATCCAAACAAAACTTTTGACGGCCTACTATCCTCAAACAGACGGGCAAATGGAAAGAATAAACCAGGAGTTAGAACAATACCTGAGGGTCTTCATCGACCACAGATAAGAACAGTGGCCGGATTGGCTGGAAACAGCAGAATTTGCATATAATAACAAAATTCATACAGTGACAAAAACATCACTGTTCAAAGCAAACTATGGTCAGGATCCAAGGATGGGATTCAAGGGAAGAAGGAAGGAGAAATATGAAGTGGCAGGAAAATTCATAGAAAGGATTAAAAAAATCCAGGAGGAAGCAAAAGTAGCGCTAGGGAAAGCACAGGAGGAAATGAAGAAGTTTGCAAATAGAAAATGTGGAGAGAGAGAGGAGTACAGAGTAGTGGACTTAGTACTACTATGTCATGACTTGCCACAATGGCTAAGTCATTATTATTTTTATTTTTCCTTTTCTTTTCCTTTATTTTTGAATATTGTTTTTCTTTTCTTTTTCTTTTATTTAAATTCATCATATCAACGGATGCATGAGAGGAAGTTGACTCATAGGGAAGTGCGGGACTTAGTACAGGGTTAGGGTTACTCCTGTTGTATAAATAGTATACAGAATCAAGCGGGAACTCTATCAAGTTCTCTTTGTCTAACGCTGAACAAAGAGCAGTTAGCTTAATTCCGGCACAGAGTTTGGCTCTCTGACATACTAAGTACAAAGAACTTAAAATGGCAGATGAAAGGGAGGAGATCAGAAAAGTTGACTGAACATTTTATGGGACCTTACAAAGTCAAAGGGATTATCTCTAGTAACGCAATAGAATTAGAGTTGCCTAAATCTATTAGGATACACCCTGTAGTTAACATAAGTAGAGTATGACTTTATAAACCACAAGTAGAGGGGCAGAAGAAGATACTGCCAAAACCAGTTATTATTGAGGGGGAGAAGGAATTTGAGGTGGAGAAAATCTTAAATAAGAGGATGGTAAGAGGGAAGGAAAAGTTTTTGGTTAGATGGAAGGAATACACAGCAGAAGAAGACACCTGGGAGAGTAGAGAAAATCTGGAGAATGTGAAAGAGTTGGTCGAAGAGTTTGAGAGGGAGTATGGGGAAGAGGCTGAAGAACTAAGGCAACAGGAACAGGAAGAAGAAGAGAAGGGGTTTAGTCATGAACTACCTAGGGAGTTCACAGCAAAATTATTATATGGATGGGGAAAGAAAAAATACAAGAGGGAAAGGGAGAAAAGATGGGACAAAAATTGAAGTTGATGGAAAAATTCCTTGGGACAAGGAAACTTGAAGGGGGGGCCATATTATGAGAGCCCCAAGAAGGAAGTAATTTCCCACACATTTGAACATTTGATCCTGAACATCCACCTAGGGTGATCACTAAGAGCTATCACAGCCCATCGATAACACTGTCCCACTCTGCTCTGTACTTGACAGCATACTGTTTTCCATGTTCTTTTCTGCAGGGTACCCATGAATGTATCATATGTAGGTCATGTATAATGTATCTTCATTCAAGCTCCACCAATGTACAGTGGCTCAAAGAACTGTTCTACTTTTTTCAAATTTTTAGTAAATTGCTAATATTATTTAATCAGATTTGAATTCTTGTTTTTAAGGTCCAAAAGAATTCATGTGATTTGGTTAAGAGATGGTCAAACAGCAAGCCAAACAAAATGATATAGCATTCAAACAGTTTTTTTGTTGGCTGTTT
>Ga0157362_1000920_pt1 | contig 11370 bp, 6 predicted proteins | sample AttlaeALBM3_FD_111480 | JGI IMG/M metagenome (GOLD analysis project Ga0157362, IMG submission 111480) | Fungus gardens microbial communities from leaf cutter ant in Ribeirão Preto, State of São Paulo, Brazil - Atta laevigata ALBM3 | ecosystem: Host-associated > Fungi > Mycelium > Unclassified ... | reverse complement strand
TGCGCGATTCCTCGGTTTTTGAGGTCGGCCAAATAATCGAATATCTCCACCACGATCTTCGGCGCCAGGCCCATCGACACCTCGTCGAGGAGCAGGACCTTGGGCCGGCCCACGTAGGCATGGGAGAGCGCCAGCATCTGCTGCTCGCCACCACTCAACGTTCGCGCGACTTGTTTGGCGCGCTTGCCCAGGACCGGAAACGTTCGCGTCGCAGTCCGGAACGCCTGCTTGAACTGGCCGGGCGCGGCCTGCAGCAGGATGTTCTCCGAAACGTTCAGCGATGCGAACACCCCGCGGCCCTCGGTGACATGGATGACGCCGGCACGGGAGATCTTGTACGGGGGCTGACCCGTCACGTCCTTCCCGTCGACCAGGATCTGCCCCGCGTGTGGCTTCAGCAGACCTGAGGCAACCCGGAGCAGCGTGGTCTTGCCCGCACCATTCGGGCCGAGCAGCGCCACCGTGGCGTTGTCCGGCACTTTGAGCGAGACGTCGAACAGGACCGTGCCGCTGTCGTAGCCCGTTGTGATGTGCTGCAGCTCAAGCATGGCTGTTGGACTCTACAGCACACAAGCCGTCTGACTACCCATCAGAACTGTCCGTCGACGCGGATCACCACTGACCCCCACCGTACGGCGCGACCGGCGCGCCACGCGCAGGACCCGGAACCCGGCCGGGACAACCTCGGCAGGCGCGGACGCACTACGTAGTGGATACGGAACACGTCTCCCGTAGTCCCTCCCGATGCCGGGAAGGGCACCCAGGCCGATCATTGTGCATACAGACCATGGCCGCCGTGCGTCCCGCCGACGGCAGGGTGAGACGCGGAGCTGTTCGCCCTCACCCGTGAGCGCGGAGGTGTCCCTTGCCTGAGTTCGACACAGTCATCAAGGGCGGGTTGCTCATCGATGGCCAGATGATCCCCCGGCGGCCGGCCGATGTGGCAATCAAGGACGGGAAGATCGCCTACATCGGAAAGGTTCGATCGACCGACGGCGCACAGGTGTTGGATGCATCCAACCTGATTGTCGCGCCCGGCTTCGTCGATCTCCACACCCACTACGACCCGCAATTCTTCTATGACCCCTGGTGCAGTCTCTCCGGCTGGCACGGCGTGACGTCGGTGGTCGTCGGGAACTGCGGGTTCGGGTTCGCGCCGGCGAAGGCGGAACACCAGGAATACCTGATGCGGATGTTGAACCGAGTCGAGTCGATCTCCTATGAGGTCATGAAGGCGGTGCTGCCCTGGACGTGGGAGACGTTCCCCGAGTGGATGGACGTCCTGGACGCCACGCCCAAGGGTGTCAATGCGCTCACCTACGTGCCCCTCAATCCACTGCTGATCTATGTCATGGGCTACGAGGCCGCGAAATCGCGCGACGCCACCGATGAAGAGCGACGTCAGATGCAACGAATCCTCCGGGAGGCCATGGAGGCCGGCGCCTGTGGATGGTCCGCCCAGCGCACCGCGCCGGGGTCCGGGTTCGACATGCAACGCGACTACGACGGCACGCCGTTCGCGACCGACTTGATGTCGAACGAGACGGCGTTGGCACTCGGCGAAGTTCTGGCCGATTTCGACCATGCCTTCGTCCAGACGCTGGTGACCAGCAACGACCCGAAACGCGATCTGCAGCACGTCGAGGACCTCGCTCGCATCTCGGACAGCGCCATCGTGTTCAACGCGGTCGCCACCGACAGCCGTATGCCGACCCTGCACAAGGAGGTGCTCGCCTGGATCAGGGACTGCCAGCGACGGGGGCTGAAGATCTATCCGCAATGCCTGACCAGCGGCGGGGGGTACATGATGACGATCGCCGACGGCTGGAACCTGTGGGACGAGGTCGAGGCGTGGCGTGAGGCGACGCTGGGCACGGTCGAGGAGAAGCGGGCGAAGTTCCGGGATCCGGCCCGGCGCGCGGCGATGAAGGCACAGCCACCCGGGGTCTTCCCGCTCGACTTCCTGATCATCCTGGACCCCGAGTCGGAGCGGTTCAAGGCTGCCACGGGCACGCTGCTGGCCGACGGGGCTCGGCTGTGCGGCTATGACGACATGCTCGACTTCTTCTTCGATCTCGTCACGGAGTCAGATCTCAAGACGCTTTTCCAGGCCCCGCTCCTCAACGACGACCGGAAGCTCGTGGAGGACATGGTCGTCGAGCCGATGTCGATCTGGGGGCTGTCCGACGGCGGGGCGCACCAAAAATTCTTGACCACCGGATCATTCACCACCGACAGCATTATCGAGTTCGTCCGCGAGAAGGAGCTCGTCACTCTCGAGGAGGCGCATCATCGCCTCTCCGCGATCCCGGCGCACTGTGCCGGGTTCAAGCATCGCGGCCAAATCGTGGAGGGCGCGCCGGCGGACATCATCGTCTACGACTACGAGAATCTCACGCTGCTCCCCTCGGAGGTCGCCCATGACCTGCCGAGCGGTGACTGGCGTCGCATCCAGAAGGCGGAGGGCTACCGATACACGATCGTGAACGGAACGACAACGTTCGTGGACGGCAAGGGGACCGGGGAAACGCCAGGGCGGCTTCTGCGACACGGTGGGTGAGGAAAGCACATGGCGAACGAAGGACGAATGCTGGTGCGGGAACCGTACTTCCTCGCGTACGACGCAGGGGGGACGATGACCGACTGCGTCATCGTGGATTCCGACGGAAATGTGGCCCTCGGTAAATCGCTGACCCATTACGACGACGAGTCCGAGAGCTTCCTGGAATCTACAAGGGACGCATCCACGGACGGTGGCCACGACATCAAAGCGGTGCTGGCCGGCTCCGAGGCCGTGATCTACGCAGGCACCATCATGCTCAACACGATCCTGTCCTACTCGGGACAGAAGGTGGGCATGATCGTCAGCCGCGGCATGGAGGACTACCTCACCCAGCAACGCGGCGAGGGATCCTGGCTCGGCCTGTCCTACGCCGACCGACTGCACTCGGTCACCCACTACAACAAGGACCCCTACGTCGCGCGCGAACGGGTGCTCGGCATCACCGAACGCATCGACGGGTTCGGGAACATCGTCATCCCGCTGCGCGAGGACGAGCTTCGCCAGAAGGTCGCCCAGCTCATCGCCCTCGGTTCGGAGGTCATCGGCATCGTCTTCCTGTACTCGGCGCTCAACCCGGTGCACGAGAAGCGGGCCAAGGAGATCGCCGCCGAGGTCATCGCCGAGCACGGGAGCAACATCCCGCTGGTCGTCTCCTCGGAGTTGGCACCGACCCTCAAGGAATACACGCGCCTGACCAGCGTCGTGATTCAGGCGTACGCGGCCGAGCCGTCCCGTGAGCAGTTCCTCCGGGTGCAGGAATCCGCCCATGCAAACGGTTTCAACCGTGAGGTACAGACCCTGCTGGCCCATGGCGGCGTGGCCAAGATCAGCCATCCGCGGCTCTACGAGTCCTTCGTCGCCGGACCCACCGGCGGGATCCTCGGCGCCAAGTTCATCGGTGAGCTGCTGGGCCTGGAGAACGTCGTCGCCACCGATGTGGGCGGCACGAGTTTCGACGTCGGCATCATCCGCGGCGGCATCATTCCGGTGCAGCGGGAACCGGTCGTGCTGCACAACCGGATCAGCCTGCCCATGGTGGAGACCGTCTCCATCGGCGCCGGAACCGGCAGCGAACTGGTGCTCAATCCGGTCAGCGGGCGGCTGAACATCGGTCCGAAGTCGGCGGGCGCCTCGGCCGGGTTGTGCTTCCGGCATCCTCGGCTCACTGTCACCGATGTCAACGTCGCGCTCGGGTACCTCAACCCGGACTACTTCCTCGGTGGTTCGGTCCGGCTCGATCCGGAACGGGCGACCCAGGGTGTCAAGGCGTTGGCGGCCGAGTTCGGCAAGGACGCCGACGAGTTCGGCGCAGGTGTCCTCGAAGTTCTGCACGAGTCGTTCCGCCAGCACCTCACCGCGATGGTGTTGGGCCGCGGCCACAGTGCCTCGGACTACACCCTGTTCGCGTACGGCGGCGGGGGTCCCATGCACTTGGCGGGCATCTGTGCGGGCATGGGCTTCGAGAAGGTGCTCACCTTCCCGTTCGCCGCGGTGTTCTCCGCGTTCGGCATTCTCACCACCGACCGCATCCACCGTTACCACCAGGCCGTGGTCGCGGCCGTGCCGCCGGGCGGCGACCCCACGTCGATGGCCATCAAGGGGTATGCCCTGGGCAGCCTGAAGTCGGGTTTCGCACAGCTGCGCGAGCGGGCACTCGACGACATGGTCTCCGGTGACGTGGCCGCGGACGCGGTCACCTTCCAGTACTACGCCTACGTCCGTTACGCGAACCAGATCTACGACTTCGAGGTACCGCTGTCCTCGGAACGCTTCGACGACGTGAGCGATCTGGACCGGTTGGTCGCCGAGTTCGAAGGGGTTTACGGGACCCTGTATCCCGCCGCCGCTCGCCACCCGGAGGCCGGCTACCTCATCATGGAGCTGGCGTTGACCGCCGCCGTGGCCACTCCCCGACCGGTCCTGCCGCGCTTCCCGCTCGAGGACAGGATTCCCGACGAGGCAAGGAAACCGGGCCGCCGCGCGTACTGCGAGGGCGAGTGGATGCCGTTCGAGATCTACGAGATGGAGCGGCTGAAGGCCGGGAACGTGGTGCGAGGCCCGGCGGTAATCGAGGATCCCGCCACCACCCTCATCCTGCCGCCCGATCGCCAAGCCCGCTTCGACGAGCACCGCTTCATCTGGTACGAGCAGAGGACCTGACGCAATGACCCTCACTAGCGAGACGAAGCAGGCCGGCCCGGCTACCTCACTGCGGGCCCAGCTCGAGGCCAGCGAGGAAGTCTTCTCCAGAACTGGTCACTACCAGGGGATCGCCGAGTTCGACGTCTCGCGTAAATCCCCGATCGAGTACGAGAGATTGCACTCCCGGTTGCTCTCGACGGTGATCTCGACCAGGGAGACGGTGAAATACATTGCCGCTTCGCCGGGGACCCGTGAGATCGGCGAATTCGTCATCGCGGTCTACACCCCCGAGGGGGAAGCCCTCGCGCTGTCGACCGGGATCATGGTCCACGTACACACCCTGAGCGAGTTCATCAAGTTCATGATCCGCCAGGACTACGAGGACAACCCCGGCATCCGCGAGGGGGACATCTTCGAGAACAACGAGTCCTGGTCCGGCGGCGTGCACACACCCGACGTGCAGACGGTGATCCCCGTCTACTGGAAGGGCGAGTTGGTCGCGTGGGTGGGCAGCGTCACCCACGAGCTCGACACGGGCTCGGCCGAGGGTGCCGGCATCGTCTTCATGCAGGCCGAGAGGTACAGCGAGGGGCACCACGTCAGCGCCGAGAAGATCGGTGAGAAGGACGAGATCCGGGCCGACTACCTCAACCGGCTGCGCATGAATCTGCGGGTGTCCGACTGGTGGATCATGGACACCAAGTGCAAGCTCGCCGGCATGTTGATGGTGCGCGACGCCTTGCACAAGATGTTCGACGAGTTCGGCATCGACTTCTACAAGCAAGCCACTCGCGAGCTCATCGAGGAAGGTCGGCGCAGCTTCCTCAGGCAGGTCCGCCGCACGACGGTCCCCGGCCGCTACCGCTCCATCAACCACCTGGTCTTCCGCCTGGCCGATCAGCCCTACGTGCATCCGTTCGGGCAGAAGGACATGGGCCAGATAACGCCCATCGAATTCACCGTGGCCGGCGACGGCTCCCTCGACATGTCGTTCGAGGGGTCCAGTCGTTGGGACTTCCATTCCTACAACTGCACCCCGTCCGGGGTGAATGGTGCGCTGTGGATCTGTTTGGTGCAGATGCTGGCCTACGACGGGAAGGTCAATGACGGCGCCTATCTGGCCATCAATCAGTATCTGCCCAAAGGCAGCGTGCTGAACACGGACTATCCCGGGTCCTGCACCTCCACCTCCTGGTACACCACCATTCCGCTCTACAGCAATTGGGTCCGGCTCATGTCGATGGGACTGCACGCCCGGGGGTTCGTGGAGGAGATCTTCCAGGGAGCGCCGACCAACGTCTTCAACGCCGGCGGCTTCGACGCCATGGGGCGGCCCTTCGGCGTCACGAACTTCGAGGTCGCGGCCGGGAGTTCCGGTGCCCGCGGAGTCTGGGACGGCATCGACCACAGCTACCAGTTGTGGAACCCGGAAGCGGTCTCCGGGGACATCGAGATCTGGGAACTGGCCATCCCGAAGATCTACCTGACCAGGTCGTTCTCCACCGATCACCATGGCATGGGGCGGTTCCGGGGCGGCACCAGTTGGGAGTCGCTGTTCAAGGTTCACAACACCTCGCTGCTCAGCTGTGTGCTGACCGGTGTCGAACAGGGCGGAACCCCGTTCCACAAGGGCCTCTACGGTGGCTATCCGGGACCTGGCCCGAGCTTCTTCTACGCCGCGGGGACCAATCTCGACGAGCACATCGCCAACGGCGATGCTCTGCCGCAGAAGATCGACGACGTCGAGAAGTGGCTGGCCGAGGAACGGCTCACCGCAACCGGATTCCAGCGGTCCCGGGGCCCGCTGTGGACCCCATCGCTCACCGCGGGCGACCTGGTGGGTGTGCGGTACAGCGGCGGACCGGGCTACGGCGACCCGCTCGACCGCGATCCCAGGATGATCGTCACGGACCTGGACCGCGGCATCGTCTCAGCCGAATTCGCCTTCAAGACCTATGGGGTCGTGGTCGCCGCCCGCCAGGGCGCGGACGGGACGACGGTCTGGGAAGTGGACCAGGAGGCCACGACGGCAGAGCGTGCCGAACGTCGACGGGCCCGCCTGGCCGGATCCGAGCCGGTGTCGCAATGGTGGCGGCGCGCACGCCGGACGGCCGAGGCCGGCAGCCACGAGGCACCTGTGGTCGACATGTACCGGAAGTCGGCGATGATTTCCGACAAGGTCGTCAATGAGTACAAGGCGTTCTGGCGAATCGACTCCTGGCCGTACTAGGGAAAAGACGACTGGCGATGGACAATCTCAACGAGCTGAGCGGCGGACAACAACAGTCGCGGGAAATGCTCGCAGGCCTGATCGACCGCACTCTTCATTTCACGCAGATCAAAGAAATCCAGAGCGCGGAGAAGGACACCGACCGGTTCGACAACTATGTGGAGTTGTTGCAGGAACGGGTGTCCTGGCCGGAAAAGATCCTTCTTCCCATCCACGATCACCTCTTCATCGTGGCGAAGGGCGACGGTGCCATCACGAAAAGCTCCTGCGGTCACGAGTTCGGTGACTGGCGGGAGAACTGGAAGCTGCACTGCCTGGTCCGGACCCGGACCACCGAGGAAGAGTTGATGGAGATCTATCCCCCCGGGACGAGCCTCGATCTGCGCATCATCGACTTCCGGGAGTTCATCTGCCCGGGCTGCGGGACTCTGCTCGACGTCGACACCGCCCCGCCAAACTACCCGGTCGAACGAGAGTTCTTCCCCGACATCGCCACCTTCTACCAGGAGTGGCTCGGCAGACCGCTCCCGGTGGACGTGGGGGTGTGGGAGGACCGCTCCCAGCAGGTCGTCGACGCCTGGGCCGTCGAGTAAGCCTGCCATGCCGGACGGCACGTACTTCGACCGTTCCCTGGAGTTGACGCCCTGGCCCGAACTCCAACGGGCGGCCTTTGCGAAGGCCCGCGGGCAACTCGAGCGGGTCTATTCGGCGTCCTCCTTCTACCGACAGAAGTACGACGCGGCGGGGGTGGACCCGGCGAAGGTCCTCGAGCCGGCCGACTTCGCCGCGATCCCGTTCTTCACCAAGGAGGACGAACGTAAGGCGCAGGAGGAGGCGCCCCCGTTCGGCGAGTACCTGTGTGTGGACCGTGACCAGGTGGTTCGTGTCTATGCGTCGTCGGGCACAACCGGTCGGCCCACCTTCCTCCCCCTCACGGCCCGGGATCTGGCCACGTGGCGAAGGATCATGGCTCGGACGTTCTACACGGCCGGGGTTCGCCAAGCGGACACGGCGGCGGTGCTGGCGAACCTTGCGTTGTTCGTCGGAGGCATTCCCTCGGTCGACGCTTACACCGAGATCGGAGCGGGCTCGGTGCCGATCGGAGCGACCCTCGGAACGGTCCGGACGATCGAGCTCCTCAGGGAGCTAGGGGTGACGGTGATCGCTCTTACCCCCAGTTTCGCCGTCCACCTCGCCGAGCTGCTGCGCACCGATGTCGCCTCGGCCCCCTCCGAGCTCGGCCTGCGACTAATGCTGGTAGGTGGCGAACCGGGGGGTCAGATACCGGCGGTGCGCCATCAGATCCAGGACGACTGGGGCTGCATCGTCCGCGACGCGATGGGAATTGGCGAATTCGGGGGCGCCATGTGGGCCGAATCCAGCGACGAGTCGGGGATGCATTTCTGCGCGCAGGCCGAGGTCTATGTGGAGCTCATCGATCCGGACAGTGGCGAGCTGATCCCCTTCGAGGACGGGGCCGAGGGAGAACTCGTGTACACGGCCCTGGAGCGCGAGGCCTCGCCACTCATTCGGTTCCGCAGTCGCGACCACGTCAGGGTTCGCATGTCCCCGACGCCGTCCGCGCGCACCGCTCCGCGCATCACGACCCTGGGGCGGACGGACGACATGCTGATCGTGCGGGGCGTCAACGTGTTTCCCTCGGCCGTGCGAGACGTGGTCGCCGGGTTCGTGCCGGACACGACCGGTCACGTCCAGATCGTCCTGCGTCACGCGGGTCCGCTGGCCGAGGCGCCGCTCCGCGTCGACATCGAACTCGGCGACCGAGTCTCCGGCGCCGGACGAGCCCAGCTGTGCGAGCGTGTGGCGGCAGCCCTGCGTGATCGCTTGCACTTCACGGCCGATGTTCGTCCCGTGGGTGCAGGGACGCTGCCTCGAACAGCGTTGAAGACGCAATACGTACGGCTCGACAGCGAGTGAGGTCTGCCATCGATGAACTTTGACGAGTCCGAAGAGCACACCATGTTGCGCGAGGCGGTTTCGACGCTTGCTTCGAAGTACGGGCACGACTACATCCTCAACAAGGCACGAAGCAACCAGCGCGCAACCGAGCTCTGGGACGACCTGGGTCGACACGGCTACCTCGGGGTCAATGTCGCCGAGGAGTACGGCGGCGGCGGGATGGGCATCAGCGAATTGGCCATCGTCCTTGAGGAACTGTGCGCTGAAGGCTGCCCGTTGATGCTCATGGTCGTCTCGCCGGCGATCTGCGCGACCCTCATCGGTCTGTTCGGCAGCCGGACTCAGAAGGACCAATGGCTGCCCGGGTTCGCGACCGGCGAGGTCAAGATGGCTTTTGCGATCACCGAGCCCGACGCCGGCTCGAACTCTCACCGAATCACGACGACTGCTACTCGTGACGGCGACGAGTACCGCATCAGTGGTGCCAAGTATTACATCTCCGGTGTCGACGAAGCCGACGCTCTCCTGCTGATCGCCAGAACCTCGGTGAGTCCGGACTCGGGCCGAGCCCGATTGTCCATGTTCATTGTCCCCACTGACGCTGCCGGACTGACCTGGGACCAGATATCAGTGGAGATCGTGGCTGCCGAGAGGCAGTACACGGTGTTCTTCGACGACGTCGTCATCCCGGCCGGAAATTTGGTCGGCGATGAGAACAAAGGCCTTCAGCAGGTGTTCGCCGGTCTCAACCCCGAACGGATCATGATCGCTGCAATGGCCAACGGCATTGCCCGTTACGCGATCAACAAGGCGACGTCGTACGCCAACAGTCGTCAGGTCTGGGACGTGCCGATCGGAGCTCACCAGGGCCTTGCGCACCCCTTGGCAAAAGCGAAGATCGAATGCGATCTCGCCCGGCTAATGACCCAAAAAGCCGCGTGGCTCTATGACAACAACCGGGAAGCCGGTGAGGCCGCCAACATGGCGAAGTTCGCGGCGGCCGAGGCCTGTCTGGCCTGCCTGGACCAATCAGTGCAAATTCATGGTGGAAATGGTTTTGCCACCGAGTACGGCCTGGCGGATCTATGGGGCCTCGCTCGCCTACTACGAACCGCGCCGGTGAGCCGCGAGATGGTATTGAACTACGTTGCGGAACACTCTCTCGGCTTGCCCAAGTCCTATTAATAACTTCGAAGGAAGGACCACGTCTTTCGCCCCCCGAGGAGGTTGGTGCCCAACGACCCTAACCGGTCTACTGCGGTGTGCAACATTGCGATGGCAAGGAGTAACGGACGCCTTCAGGCGGTCAGACAGAAGCCAGTCCGAAGGTTGGGTTAACTATTGACGGGTGGAGACCCACTAAACGGAGACCCTATACCTAACTGTTACTTTCAGCAGGTAAAGGCGGGCGTAGAAATTGACACTTGTCTGCGTTACGATTTTAACATTGGCCAAGAACTTACAGTCCTGGTATTCGTAAAACGATCTTGAGACAACGGTGCGTCCGAGCACATCACCTGCGAATCAGCCCGGCGGAAGGACGACGATGAAGCGTACGAAGCCGACAAGAAGTTTGTGGCGCGCCTTCGCCGGCGTCGCAGTAATGGCCCTGCTTACGTCCGGGTGCGGCGGGTCGAACAGTGCTGCACCGGTACAACAGCAGGGTGCGTCGGCGAACGAGCCGGCCGCCGCTGCCGGTCAGGCACCGCAAACAAGCGGGGCGTCCGGCACCGACCAGAACAATCCGGCCGGTTCGAAGCCCGGTGCAGCGGTTGCCAAGGCCGGCGAGCCCGCTGCCCCGGCCGTGTCCGGCAGCAAGCAGTCCGCGGGCAGCAAGCAGTCCGGAGTCAACAAGCAGTCCGGGGGCAACCAGCAGTCCGCAGGCAACCAGACCGCCGCCAAGCAATCCAGCAGCGGTCAGCAGGAGGCAGGGATCGCTGCGTTGGTCAAGCAGCAGGCGATCTTCGGTGGTGGGACGCAGGCGTGCAAGCCTGCCACCGGAACGCCCGTGCCCATCGGAAATGTTTCCACGTTGTCGGGGCTCTTGGGCGAGCAGTTCGCCCCGGTCGTGCCTGCGCTGAAGATGTTCATTCAATCTCAGAATGCATGCGGAGGAATAGCCGGACACCCCATCGACTTCCATATCGCTGACGGCCAGGACGATCCGGCCACAGCGGTCACGGTGGCGGGCCGCATGATCGACCAGTATCACGTGGTCGCGTTCATGGGCAACATCATGCCATTCACCATCGATGCATTTGCGAAATTCGCAGACTCGAAGGGTGTCCCTGTCATTGGTGGCGACCTAACCACGAACGCCTGGTTCACCGATCCGTACGTCTTCCCGGAAGGTGCACCGCCTCAGGCAGAGGGTTACGGCTGGGCATTGGCCGCGCAGAAGCAATTCGGATTCCATAAGGTTGGCATCGTCTACTGCATCGAGGTTCCGCAGGCCTGCAACGTCATCGACAAGTCCTTCGTGGAGTCGGCGCAGAAACTGGGTCTGGACGTCGTG
>Ga0157362_1000919_pt1 | contig 11373 bp, 4 predicted proteins | sample AttlaeALBM3_FD_111480 | JGI IMG/M metagenome (GOLD analysis project Ga0157362, IMG submission 111480) | Fungus gardens microbial communities from leaf cutter ant in Ribeirão Preto, State of São Paulo, Brazil - Atta laevigata ALBM3 | ecosystem: Host-associated > Fungi > Mycelium > Unclassified ... | reverse complement strand
TGTACATATAACGTATGTTTACTTTATCAAGATTTTGCTCTAAATTAATTCATAGAGGATGAATAAATATAGAATAATATAAGAATCTTATTTATATTAGAAATATAACAGTAAAATTATAATTCCTTTTCTGACTATTTTTTTACAAGAGTGCTTTTATGAAGAAATTTTAATCAAATATAATTTTATCAAATTATACATATATAAAGGAAACAAAATTATAAATAGCTTTTTTCAAGTCTTTAAAAGTGGAGTCAAAATAAATATTATTATGCCATTAAACATTAATATTACAGGGTTTCAATTCCATGAATTGATACGGCACATGTAGTGTAGTATTATTGTGCTCTACAATAAGATGGCCTCGTCTGGGCGACGCACCTACGACTAAAACTGTTTCTCCTTTCAACAAGACTACTTCACCTTCGCCCTCTTCTGAAAATTATGTATTAAATTATATATACTTAGAAAAATATTCTTCAAAATATTATTATATTATGTAATTATTAATCATATAATTTTAGATATAAAATAAAAATTGAAATTAATAATTTAAAAGTCCAGTTTGAAGTAAATATATATATATATATATGTATTTAAGAATTGATTTAGTATTAATAACATATTCATATTAATCATTTAACCATTTAATAAAGAAATAAATTAATATTTAATTAATATTTTGTAGTGGTAATTAAATAACCATTTGTGTACATTTTTATATCACATTAATATTTTACCTTCCAAACTATTTTAAATGATATTTCCTACCTGGGAAAGGCATTTTCATAATCCTGGTTTGCGGATAACCAAGTTTTGTGTTTCCGGTCACGGTGTAGGATCTACTAGGAGGGACAGGTGGCGGCCGTTCCTGTATGATAAAAGAAGGATTATATTAAGTTAGAAAGTTTTCTCTTGCAACATTTTACGATAAATTTGCACAAAATTTGCGATTCTAACTGAAACTGAATTCTACTAAAGTATTAAATCCATTATAACGTTTTATTATCTCATATAATGTTTAGATTTAAAAATATATAAACAATAAGAATAATCTTATTTAAACTGTATATCTGAGAACACAATCAATGCTAGAAATTAAATGCCTACAACGGAAGCTGGATCTTTAATGCTTACATAATTCAATGTGAATTATATATATGTTATGTACATGCATGTATATTCGTCTCTGTAGTCTAAAAACTTAGGACGCTCGAAATACAAGAGATCCGGGTTTGACTCCCGGTCCAAGTAATATTTTTCGCAATAAATTTACAGTTTTTCAGTACATTAACAATCTTTCTAATATGATGCCCGATTGAACATCAAATTATTAAAAATTGCTTGTTAATTTAATAAGTTATTACAAGAACGAAGGACTCTTAATTTAAAAAAACAATAACGAGAGAATAAAGAACATATAAGAGTCAATTATAAAGAAATATTTTAAAACATGAAAGATTAAAAGAAAATATATATAATATAATATTCTATAATTGATTAAAAATATAATATGTTTCGGTCTCACGGAGATGTTACATTGAATGAGAACATCGAATAGATAGACAAAATTATACATAGTGATGATGACCAGTGAGATGCTTTCTGAAGAATGTATATTTGAGTATTCATATCTAAAGAAGGCTCAATAATCGTAAGATCGAAATGTTATATTTTTAATCAATTATAAAAATATTATATTATACATACTTCATTTTGATTTTTTTATGTTTTAAAATTTTTTATATTTGACTTTTATGTGTCCTTTATTCTCTCGTTATTGTTTGTTAATTTAATTTATGGTGTTATTACAGTAGTTTAATTGCATTTATAAATCCGGAAAACATTAATTCGGCGCGCAGTTCGAATGACTACAAATATGCATGTACACATATATATATATATATATATATATATAATTCACAATGAATTATTTAGTATTAAGTATTAAAGATCCAGTTTCAACCGTTACAGGCATTTTATTTGTATTGATTAAAAATATATAATTGAAACATAAAAAGTACATTCACACACGTGTATATAAAACTGTATATTCTTATATTCTTTTGAACTGTACATTTTTCTCTTTGCGAAATAATAATGTTATTTCGGTGCTTACTAAATCCAATCCAAAAAGTGTACAAGTTTGTTGGATCATCTTCTGATCGGCGCATTTCTCCGAAGGATCGGGAGGAGGTGTACCAGCGATTGGTTGCGGTCTTGGACGAGTGCCAGTCCCAGTTCCTGTACCAGCAGTGACATTCCTCTGAACGGTTCCGGTATTGGTTCCAGTAGGTGGTTGTTGAGGTTTCTTCTGTCCAATGCCACATGTTACTCCTACGGTTGTTCTTCTCAAAGGCCATCTCTTTCGTACGCGCCATCCTCTCCATGTAGCCTGGAAATAAAATTAAAACGAACGTAATTAAAAAATTGCATTTTTCTTCTTCCGGATGTAGAGATAATTAAATATAATAAAGGCTACATTCTAGTCTTAAGCATTATCTAACAAAGCTTTAAAAATAATTATTTTTATTAAATGTTTGAAAGAGAAAAAAATTGTTTATATCAAAAATGTTTGAGAAGATGTAGCGAAATTGTTAAAAATAAAGTATGCTTACCTGAATTGCTGTAGCAGCTTTTCTTCGTGTTTCCGCCCGCAGATTTTCGAGCTGCTGCCTGATACCTTCGCTGAGAAAAATATGCCGTTTGCCGACAGCCCAGCTTGTGCTAGCGCCAAACTTACTCTTTAGCTGCTGCGCATTTTGTAAAATCAATTTCGTGTCCTCGACAGCCTGCTCCTCGGCGCGACGTAGTTGTTTGAAAGGTGCGATCAACCTATATCTCGCATTGAAAGCTTTAAATCGCATCCTATGTGGATATCCTGTATGAGGATCATCATATATATTAGCTTCAAGATCTAATCCTAATTAATTTTGATTAAATAATGCTGTTTTATTTAAATAAAACTATTTTTAATAAGATATAAAGAAAAAGTAAATATATTCATTATTAATTTGTTACGAATTAATTACATGTTTTTTTTTTATAAACATGTATATATTTGTAATTATACATAAATTATCTATGTTTTTTTTTCCACCTTGATTTACTTATTGTGATTAAAAATTTTTTATTATTGTTATACATTCAAATCAAGATTTTCTTAATAAATTTGAATGTTTTAACTTGATTAGAATAAAATTTTGCGCTATCTTACCTCCCGCCATGAGGTTTACTGTTTCCAGAACTTGCAACGAACGTATTTGGCGCATCGTAACTCCCCTGTCGAGGTGCATTGGCGTCTCGGTGCTATTGCTACGGATGCATCTGACGAAGTGCGGTCTAGCATGGACAAGGGTCCTCAAGAGATTATCTAACCTTGTATGAAAGTCCTGTGTCAACGTTGATATTGGCTCGTCTCCGTTTAAACTGTAAAGAACAACTTTTACTTTTTTTGCGCTGTAATTTCTTTTAAATTTTACAATCAACTCATTACGATTATAATTACTTATAAACGCGTTGGTCTTGTTTAAATAATTATTACAATGTAGAAATTATTTGTATACATTTCAAGTTTATCATTAATGAAGATGTTTTGATTTTGATTTATGATGTTTTGATTCAATTACAACAATGCAAATTTTTGCAGAAAAAGGGTGAAAAAAATAATTTCTTTGATAAGTGTATATAGTACATCGAAATATATTAATATTATTTATCAAAATAAAATATAGTGCATCAATTATTATGATATTTTATCGTTGTATAATCACATCGTTGATTACTTACAGATCAGTGTGAGAAGTTGGTGATATTCGAAAACTAACACCTCTAGGTACAGTATCGCTCGCGTATAATGCTTTCAATTCACTACCAAACAAGTGAGTAGCAAATCCGAAACTGCAAGTGTGTTTGTAGAAGACCGCTACTAAGTCGTCAGGGACAACATCCTTATTTGTATCTTTAAAAACGAAATGGACTGAATGTGATGATTAACCAAAGAAAGGTTCATTCGTTTAAATTTATGTGTATCAAATGAGAGAATACAATTATTATATAATTGTAATTTACTCTTATTGACATATATAATTATTATATTATATTATTATAATATATTTCACATAAATTGTTACATACTAACATTATCATACTAATTAATTAATTAATGTTCACAATAAATTTCCAAAATCATTATTAAATGCAATAAGAGAAATTTTATGTACCTAAGAAGTCTGAAGTGTCGTAGGTGACTCTTCCTGCAAAGTGCTGAATACCGAAAGATCTACAGTCAACGGTCCTTGGTTCAAATAACCGAGGATTTTGCTTATGCTGCACCTTCACTTTGGCAACGTAACTTTCTGCGGTTCCGTGTATAGAGCCTTCCACATCTAACATACTTAGCAATCCGGTACGCTGTAAATAAAATGACGCATCTAATTAACACGTACATAATTAATACATAAAACAAACACAACTTTGTAGAGAAATTTCCTAGATAGCAAGACAATAGATGTTCAAGACGATAAATCAGTTTGCTGTCTGGGTTAATAATAAACTAAAGAAACGTGATATTTTTATTTGAATAATACATTTATGTGTTTAAAATATAAAAATTTAGAAAACTTTTTGCATTTTCTGATTTATTAACACTATTATTTTTTGTACATAAGCACAATATCGAAAAATACAAGAATTAACTGTTTGCATTAATTTAAGTTTATTTGAAGACGTAAGATATTTAAATAAGCAACGATTGCTGAGTTATTGTCTTCGACAGAAAGGACTTACCAAGGAAGAAATGAGATCAATGCATGGCACGTTGTCGACATAGTCGACTTCGACATCGCACCGGATGCCTTCGTCACGGCAACTCTCGATGGAGCTCTTGAATATGTGAGTGTTGTAGAAGTGCTGCATCGTCTCCGCGCAAAGATTGATGCAGAGGTGCTCTAGCTGGCTTGGCTTAGGATCTTCAAACCCGAACATGTCCAGGATGCCGATGAAGCCGTCCGTGGCGTGTCGCACGGCGTTATTCAGGGCAGTCATGCTTCTGGATCCTGTACCCCCTGAAAAATCTCTAGCTCTTAGCAAAAATTTTTTTTTATTTATGTGTAAATACTTACACATAAATAATATTTGGAAGTATTTAGAAAAGCGTACGAATCTAAATAAATTAAATTCTTTTAAGCAAATATTAATTCTTTTAAATTAATTATTTAACTCTCAATTGTAATAATCATTCTGTTTTATTTAATAATATAGCACAACAAGACTGTACAGTTATATCATTTAAAAATTATTAAATCACAATTAATATAATACGTAATAAGTTTTGTTGTAATGATTGTTTTAATAAAAACCTGCTGAACTGCCAATTGTAGAGGCATGTTGGCTAGTAACATCCGCTTGATTATGAACAGATTCATTGGAATCCGATGAAAGGGTGCCGAGAGTCGAACCAAGTCTCTTCAAGCTGTTGGCTCGTCTCACTATCGTAGCTACAGTGCGGCAATAAAGGGCTTTTGCGAGCGAATCCCTAGTCATGTTAGACTGCATAAACAAACATTTTTTTTATCATTATAATATAATATTCACTGTAAGGTAATGCTTACAGTGTTGAGCAATTTTTCGCACATTTGGTCTTTGTATAATTCAATTAAATTTCAATCAAATTAACAGAGAAAATGTGTAATATCTTTTAAATTATTTTGTTTAATAATATAGTAAATAACAAACCGATTAAAACATAATAATGTAATAATATAAATTAAAGATTAAAGATTTTCCACCTATCCACATTAAATCTTATTTGCCATTAAAGGGTAAAAGAATTAAATGAAATATCAAATAAAATATTAAATTAGATATATGTATATCAAATATCTTAAAATAAAACTTTTGAAATAAAGAATCAAATTTATCTTTTAATTTAAAAGATGGAGTGTTTATAGAAAAATTAATAAATTGCGATATATGTAATGATCCAGATAATAAAAAAAATTTCAAAATTATTATAGAAGAATTGATTCAAGAATATCACCATTTAAAATAATTTAATATATATATTTGAGAAGTATGAAATTAATAATTTGCGTGTGGAAGACATTGTCAACTGAAAGAAGATTTAAGATTTGTGTAACTAAAGAATTTAATACAAGAAAATTGTATGATAAGTACATTCCAATGAGTTGCGAATTGTATGCGCGAAGACTTACACGTAAGCATTTTAATTGTATTAAATTTATGAGGTCAGTAACATAAAAAAATATATATATATATTGAAAATAAATAATGTAATTTACAATATAATTGTAATTTTTAATTACATAAAATAAAATTGTAATATATTATTTTAATGTAGAATTTCAATAGTTTGTGTCTTAAGAGTCAAAATTTGTGACATGTTAGGGATTCCCCAAGATCAAAGAATTTCTTGATCGGCAAATATTAATTTACAAGATGGAACATTATTTGTCACTGTTTCATCTCATAAAGAAAGTCTGACAGTAGTACCATGTTGGCATCGCAGACGGATTTAACGAGCTGGCCGCGCGCATTGTGAGTCCTCGAGGTGAGCCCTCGTAATAAGGCTGGCGGAGGAACTCCCAGGAGTGTAGCTACAGAGGATAATTCGTTCTCACCAATTACGCCAACTTCTACACCAGGACCATCTGTAAAACCGACGTTTCCGAGGATGAGCACCGCTGCTAGCACTCTTACGACGTCCAAAAATGGGATGCCTAAAACACCTGGGGAAAAATCAAAGATAAAGATGGAAAATAATAATGTTTCTTTTCTTGTAAAAACTATAATTAGTATTAGAAATAAAAAATTAAGTAAATTAAAGCTTATTTAATTGTGTATCACAAGAAGATTTACTAAATCTTCAGTGGACATTGTTAAAAATAAATTTTACATTGTTTTTTCCATTTATTAATTACTTACCTAAACAAGCTTTCCACGCTTGAAATCGAATCGCATCTTCAGCTTCGTCTTGTCGTGTATCGCCATGTTGAAGATACCTCAAATTTTTGAGATTATATCCCTCTAAATTTAATTTAACTGCAAAAATTATTAGGGTAATTTATATCTCAGCAATAAATTATTATTAATTGTTTTTAATCAATAGTTACGTGATATAATATTATTATAATTATTTGCATTAATTATAATATATTATAATATTATTATAATTAATTGCATTACCTCGCTCATCGTGAGATAATCCAGCTAACATCTGATAAAATATATGGTAATTCTTTTCGTCTGACAACGGTCTGATTACCCTTGTCTGGTCTAAGAAGTAACAATGAATTTTTGTTCTGTATAAAGCACCATCCGTCACCTGAACCTCGATGAAGTGACCCTAAAGAGATGTAATAAAATTGCAGTTCTAACTTTTTTCGTCGCTAATTATTATTAAATAATGTTGTTTTTACCATTGACATTATATTTTTTTTTGTTTTTTATCATATTGTTTATAATACTTCTAATATTGATATTATTTCTAATTTCTTTTTTCATAATCCTATTTCTCTTCTCTTTTTCTGTTGTCTTCCATTTTCATCGATCTCATACATTTCGAAGCAAACTACTTACTATCCTTGAGCTCTCCGAGTTTGTGGCGGTTTTCGCTGAGCCCAAGGATCTGAGGACCGTGAAGGCTGCCGCTAGGTGTTTGAAAGCGTCCGTTTCCGGTCCGCCGCCGGCGACGTCGAAGAGTTGCCTAAGTAATAGCATCGAAGCGTACGTTTTTCCGGAACCGCTTGTCCCTGCAGAAGAAGTTCTAGAAATCTTCACGTTCGAAAAACGAAAGAAGATGGAGTTTGTTAAGAGTCTTACCAGAAAGAATAATCGCCTGCGGATACCCGGTCTCCGATTGCTGCCTTACGGCTTCCTGGACGACCTTGTTCAACTGAGGTGCTAATGGTACCGACCTGGTGCTCGTTAAGGTTAATGGATTTCCAACGTCTGTATAAGGATTTACGCAAACCAATATAGGACCCACGTTTGTCTGGAATAATATTTTCATTTTTTTTTTTAATGTATCTGTTATTAAATCAATTAAATTTGTTATGATATTATTATTATTCTTAATATATACGTACGTCGGATATATTTAAAAAAACAATATATTTGAGTTTATGACTTCTTTGTATATCTAAGCAACAAATTATTTCTCTTATTAACAGTAATTAATTTATTACAAGTGTGTATAATTTTTTTATAGTTTAATAGGTTTAGAACAATTTTTACAGAAGGAAATAGACAGTTATAACTAGGAATGCAACGTAAAATTACCGGATATCAGATATCCGGGCAGATAACATCGGATATTTGGTATCTGATTGGATATTCGAGAATTTTTTCGCGTCGGATATCCGACCGGATTCCAAGAAAGTGTCTTCTAAAAGAAAAAAAAGGCCTATAGGGAAAAGATTGTAATTTTGCAACAATGTATAACATCATGAATATGCATACTTATTTTTAGAACATTTAGACACATAAGAAAAAATCAACAATTTAATAATATCAAATTTCAACCGGGTACTTCCCCGGATAATAGTGATATCCGACTATCCGGTCAGAAGTTAGTAAAAAAGTGCCGAATAATATCAGATACCGGATACTTTCCGGATATCCGGTGCATACCTAACTATAACTTAATGAAAATTTTAAATTTTATACGTTTAAATTCTTTAATATTAAAGTACAATTTTTATTTATTTAAAGATTTATATTTGTAATTAATTAATATTCAATAATGAATAATAATTATAACGTAAATTTACAATTAGTCTTTAATCTATATTTATAACTAAAAAAAATTTATATAGTCTTTATAAATAATTTGATTTTTTATAAATTATATATTTAGTTGATTAAAGATATATATGGAGAAATTTTTTAAGCTTTCTTTTGAATGTCAAAGTTCAAGTCTGACAAATTGCGTAGTGAATTATGTAAGTATATAATCAACTTGCTTTTTGTAATTGAATAAGGTATCCAACCAACCGCAATCGACGAGAAAAAAGATCTTCACTTGTCTAGAGAACTTAGATCAGGGAGAAATCAAGAGTTTCTCAATAAAACGCCTAAACGAGGAACAGCCTCAAAAAAAGCGAATCTTTCGTACAAAAAGACGATAGCCTGCTGTACGAAGAATTGTCCATCATGATGAACGACATACGAGATGAGATATTGGTGGTAAACGCCAAATTTCATTTACAACTAAAGAAATCCAGTAATTAATGTTTTAACTAAATTTCAATTATAATAAATTAATAAATTGAAGATAAAATTTATGTTCATTAATTAATGAATTTTACTAAATCATATGTATTCATACATACATCTTTTTTAAATATTAACATAAACGTTAAGTTTTAAAATTAAAAACATTTCTAAAATAATTCAAGCAACAATTATGATTGAAGAAGATCGTGGTTGATGAAAAACTCGATTACGTAATTAATCATATAATTCAATCATATAGTATAAGGAAAATATGAAATTAAAGTTGATCTGGCCGATCACATCGGAATGCGAGCGTGCGTGCCACCTGTGCGTGGGTTTCTTGTGGCAGGGTGGCATGCACGAACCAGTCGAGAGACAGGGTGAATTCTTAATGGCAGTACATATCAACCACGCTTGTGTTGTGTTGCGACCACCAATACCAACACAACACTTCAGGTACTTACGAATATGATTCGAGACCGCCTCTTTGCATTCCGCTCTGGCACAGTCATTCGTACGTGTACGTACATGTGTATGTGTGTATATATATATATATATACGATTTATGAACAATTGAATTTTGGAATCCCCCCTTGAACATTTAGAGTCTAAAATTGCAGGAAAAACTCTTTTGATCGATTTATCGTTCTTACACGTTCGTTACATTTAAAATTGAATATCTGCTTAATGCATTGAGAACGTAACTTTTTATATTATCTAAATATTTGTATATAACATAAAAATTTTTGTATAAATTATAAACCTGATTCTAATTATAAATATTTAATGTGTATAGAAATCTTAAAAAAGAAATCTTGTGCATTATCATATTTTTCTATAAGTTTAATCAATCTTATATTTTCCAAAGCAAACTTATCTTACTTAAAAATAGCTTATTTAAAATACAACTGACTTGTAGCAAAGTATACTTAATACTTTATTCCTAATCAATCTGTTTAATTATACATTTAACTACAATTCACTTACAACAACAACAATCATATTTTATTACGAGAAATTCATATACTTTCATTTATCTTACTTCTTTTTTTTCCATGTAGGATTTAGATGCTCAAGTTTTTGGAAGCTTTACAAATGTTAAGCTACCTATTTTTACTTATCTACCTTTAACAAAAACATTGATCTTACATGATACTGTTTGGCGCAGAAGCGAGCTTGAAGACATTTAAGTACTGCATCTTCTGTGAGAGGTCCAGATAGATGAATGAGGTCATCGAAGGCCGTGGAAGTCGCAGGGCCGGGCGAAGACGCGGTGGCTTTTGGAAGACATCGATGCTGATTTTGATTGCTTTTTGCGTTTTTCACATCGGCAATGATGCTAGAGATCGGTGGCGATCGAAGACATCCTAATGCTGTTACACAGGATACTATCCCATCATCAGGTACTCCATTGTGACGTTTCGAAGGATCTAGATCTGAAAGAAAATTTACATCAAAAAATTAAAAAAGACATTAATTTTCTCTCAATTACTATAATAATACCAGTAATAATATTAATTATTATTAATTACAATAGAGTGTATGCAGACATATTTTATTTGTTTAGTATTTGAAAGGATGGTATCTACCATTTTTTTTAATATAGCAAAATAGTAATAGCGTATTTTTAATGTCACAATTGCATATAATTAGTTGATATTTTTTTATTCTTAAAATTATAATGGAATTGAGATTTCTATAAAGTAATTAACATTTTCATATAATAAAGATCTATAAAAGATCATCCAGAAAATCTTAATCAGGATTATTAGGTTAATGAAACAGGTGTCCATGTACTAACCAGATATTAAATTATTTGTTGCGGTTGAATTATGGTTGAGCGTGTTTGCGTTAGCATGATTGACATGCGGATGAACAATTACGGAAGCTGTTAATGTGTGACTCGCAGGATGACCGATTCCATGAGATACCGTGCCACTTGGCGGTAGGGTGGTTCTTGGGGGTACTGCGGGTGCAGGTGAAGTGAGTCCACCTTTTTCCGGACTCTTCGAGAGGGGTCCAGAGGTACCGCCTGTCGGCCCTGATGTGTTCGCAGGTTGGCTTACGTGCAGCCGGTTCCTCAGGGTCACCAGTTCCGTGCTGAGGCTCCGCAAACGCTGCTGTAGGTGCACCGCT
>Ga0157362_1000918_pt1 | contig 11375 bp, 8 predicted proteins | sample AttlaeALBM3_FD_111480 | JGI IMG/M metagenome (GOLD analysis project Ga0157362, IMG submission 111480) | Fungus gardens microbial communities from leaf cutter ant in Ribeirão Preto, State of São Paulo, Brazil - Atta laevigata ALBM3 | ecosystem: Host-associated > Fungi > Mycelium > Unclassified ... | reverse complement strand
CTTATTTTTGATACGAAGAAATGTTTCATATAAAAGTGAAACGATTTCATAAGGAACGTATTTCGGTTACGTTGTTTTTTTTCTAGGTGGAAATGCCAAAAAGATATGAAGATTATTTCTATTTTTTTAAATGGAATTATATAATTTTTTTACATAATATGATTCCTCTAATTGTTTTGCGTAGAAATGTGAAAAAACCAATGTATATTTTATACTTTATTTTAACACATATTAACATGAAAGATTAAATATATTGGTTTTTTTTATATCTTAATATTTTCCCCCTTGAAACCATCTCATTTTCATCTAAAACATTTTTTCGTATCATCAAAAATAAGTGACATAGGCAAGATTTTCAATTTAAATGGACCATACGGTGCGGTAAAAAAAAGAAATTTTCACATACTGTATTCTTGATGATGAAATGTAGTATATTGGTTCTTCCTGACTTTGTGAGCTATTAGATTCGCCTGAAGGAGACAACAAATCCTTGTGACTTGGTGGATTTCCTTTTTCTTCTTTTGTATTTGAAGAAGATGGTTGGCTCTGTTGTTCTGTGGATTCAGCTGGAGCAGGTGCTAAACAATTTGCAACCATAATTGCTCTAATTGAGGAAGCATTTCCATTATAGAATCTGAAAAATCATTACATGAAAATGCATGAAAAAAATATTACAATCCATTTAAGAAAATTATGTTTCTAATAAGAAGTCAAAGATTCAGATCGATTAAAAAATATACCGAGTTGTTACTTTACCTAAAGAGTTGTGTCATAATGGGCACATGTTCGCTAGCTGATTCCTGGTTTGCCTTATTGAGCCAAACTACGCTAGTACTAACCAAATGTGCCAACCAATGTAGATTTCCACTTAAAAGGTAACGTTCACTGTACCATGTACCAAATATGTCATACGGCTTATTCACTACTCTACACTGTAGATCAAATCCAGCTACAAACAGACAAAAAATACATATAAGCATGTATTGGATAGAGATAATTTCTTTTATCAAAATCTATCGTCAGATAAGATCTTGTTGAACCCCCAGTTAAGATTTATTTATAGTCGTATAATCTTTATTTTCTTATTGATAAGACCTTAATCTCACTTACGTGCTACTCTGAATACTGCTATTTCACCCGAAGTACTATGGGGTGTACCAAAATGAACACCAGACACAAGAAGTAACGTATCTGTACAATTAAACTGGGAAAATTGTGTATATTTCCAACTAAACGTCTTCATATCATGCCAATATTTTATGGTAACAGGATACTGACTTTGCCATACCTAAAACAAAATAATGCGAATGATAAATATAAGTATATGAGAGAAAGTAATAATTGCAAAATGAAAGAAGAGCTTACAAGAATATATCCATCTTTTGAACAGGTTGCAAACATTTTGCCATTATGGGAAAAGCTCACATGTAAAACCTGATGTGAATGTTCTTTAAGAACTTCGGTTTCTATCAATGGAGTGTGATATGCCAAGCGTTTGAATTCGCCCAACCAGGAGGTTTTTCCTACGAAAGAATAATCAATATAAAGAATATTGATAAAATATACATATGCATATAAAATAATAAAAAATTAATTATTATATATATTTATATAGTATTATAAGATGAGATTTTTCTATGTACATAAAAAGATTTTCTGAAACACCATTTGTCAAAAGATTAAAATTGAAAATATACAAGATTGTTTTATAAGAATATATAATGACAAAAGTAGCATTATAAAAAAGCAACAATCAATGAATGTTACTACTAATCTGAATAATTAGGAATTCATGAATTACAATTAAATTAACTCATTTAAAAAACAAAGTTTACTTTGTTATACACATATTTCTTTGTTTTTAAATCTAGTTTTATTCTATCTATTATTATTGCTTTTACATTTATTATCTTCATAAATGCCATGTGTGGAATCATTATCCGATTTGGTCGAATCTAACAATTTTGCTCCGAGTATGAATGGATCTTCTCGGAAAATAGATGATACAAATTTATATTTTCTCCACGCAATATCCGGCGGAGAATGTTATTTTCGATCGCGTAAAAGTGCCGCGAATACTTAATAGCAAGACATACCTGGCACAATGCCGACGTCCGGATCTATCTTGTACGTACGATAAAATAAATACTTCCAGAGGAACTCATCGCGCGACACTCTGAACCACGATCGGCACACCTCGCCCGCGGTCAGTAATTCCCTCGGCGTCAGGTACTGGAAGATGCTCAGGAGAATCGAGTCTGACATAACATACCAGTTGAATTCATCGGATTCACCTTCGCTACGCGACGAATACTCGCTACCGTCATCCGATTCGCTGACGTCCTCCACGTCCTCATCGGATGATCCGGGCCGGTCGTCTCGCGCGGTATCCTCCACGTCGTCCATCGTCGACGCGCGGTTTATTTACTGGAACAGCTGATACCTGTCAGCTACTACACTGTCGTGAGTCAATCGTCAGTGCCGTCGTCACGTCAAGGATACGCGAGTTCGACCGAGGTTAGAATTGATTAGAATTCACGTAGTCCGCCACTCTCTGAGGCTGTTCACGAACGAGAACGAGTACAACTGCATCGCGTCATTCACGTCATTCGCGTCCGCGTCGCGCAACACCTGCACACACGGTAAAAATACGATACGAGCTGTTGCATGAGTTGCATCTCGGAAGTGGCATGTATTCGTGCCAATTCGTGCCCATTCGTGCCCGACGTATGTTCCGTGAACAGATAAATTTCCACGTTATCTTTCAATGAATTTCAGAACATCCTGATTGATCTGCTCTTCCTAATCTAATATTCCTGATATTCTGATATTCTAAAAGATAACGTCTGTAATGTGTTTTCTCGCTTCGCGATTACGACACTACGAGAGTCGCTAGACTAGACTGTTTTTTATAAGTTTCTTTTACCTGCTTTTACTTGCACTCTCTAAATGTATAAGTAGGCCTTGAAGATAAAGAGAGCGAGAAGACTAAATATAAAAAACGAAAGTAGAGACTGCATGCTCCACCACTTGACGAATTGACACTCGCAATCACTCGGAATGCTCTCGAAATCATTTCATTCTTTGTTTATCTAATGTTAAATAAGGACAAATGATGCTCGCAAATATAGCGTCAACAAACGAAACAGATTGTTCATCCTACTCATACTTTACTGCACTTAGAAACACAATTAAACAATTGAGATTGTCCTTTGTCATTCTATGTATTGAACGCTTTATATTTTTTCATCATTTTCTCTTTTTTTCTTCAACTCTGTTTATCTTATTTTAAGTGCAGAAAGTACGATATAGTGTAGCTATAAAGATCAGATCCTCATGTTTACCTTTTTCTACAAGTTTCCTAACCTTTAGCCTAAAAAGTTTACTTATAATTTTATTACTATTGAATTGACTATTTATAAATAAAATTTATATTTTTACAGATTGCAGTAGAAGAACTTAGTGTAAAGAATATAATAATAGTAAGAATATAGTGATTTTTTATTAATGATTTTTTATATAAAATTGTAAAATATATGTATATACGTATTTTTTGGATTACCTCATTATTAATAAAAAGAAAAACAAAATTAAAATAAATGTAAATGTTTGTAAATAAAATAAAATGTTATGTGTAGGAAATGATTTTAAAAGCAAATTAACATTTTATAAAATTTCTAGAGTTGCCTTTTGTGACGTAGAACGAAAACAATTTCAAAATGTTGAATCTAATTTTGAGGCATCCTATTATTCTTAAAACTTTACTAACTCAAATACGACCTGTCCATGGAATCACACAAAAGTATTTTATACGTGACAAGAATATATTTTCAGCGTCAATGACTGTTAAAATGTTTCTAACGAGATGCATGAGGTAAAAAAATATAATTATAATAAATAAATAACTTTTGATAAAATATATAAGAATAATATATATTTAGAAATATTTTTAAGTTTTAATCATTGATTATTAAGAGAATATTTGTATAAATATACAGGATATTCTTGCTCGCTATTTTATTATTTTTTTTTAATTAGAAATGAAAGAGAAAAATCAAAAAATAGAATGTTATGTCAAAATATCAATATTATTTTGACGATCATTTGAAAATTAATGATATTTAATTACTTTACATTAAAAAATATTAACTTCAAATGGAAGCTAAAATTAACTATAGGATTTCTTGTATATTTTACAATTATATATAAAATCTTATAAAATGATATAAATAAAAATGTAGATTATCTGCTGGAGCAACACGACAACGTTTCCTTAAACCAAACAAATTGGTACAAAATTTATTAATACGGCGTCGGCAAATGTCACAATTGGATGTGAACACAAATGTACAGAACAATGTAATTTTATATAAATTCGAAGGGAGTAGATATTTCCGAAATATGCAAATTTTTGGAGTTGTACAATTATTCAGTTGTTCAATATTAGCTTTTTATAGTTATTCTCCATCATTCTGGGATGTATTCAAAGCTGATGTAAACTTGAAAGAACATTTTCTAAACTACATGTTTCGATTTTGCATATTTTTTTTTGCAATTGTGACAGGTAAGAATCATCTTTTATATTTATATGTATGTAATAATATTTCATATATAAAGAGAGATTCACATTTTACTTATGTGAAAATTCATATTTTTATCTTATTTACTAAACAATTCTTTACATAAAATGGAGCATATAGATTTTATTCTTTTTGAGATTGATATATTTATTTTGTAGGTCCTCTTATAAGTCTTTTCATTTATGCTACGTGCGCTCGCAGCATCAAATACATTATTTTAAATAAAGGTGGTGAAACATTTTCAATTATTACTTATCATATGCAAAAGAATAAATCCAAACTAAATTTACCAGTAGGAATGGTAAGAAACATTTACATAATAATTATAAATATAAAGTTATAATATTTGATGTATAATTAAAATTTCATATACATAATATTAATAATAATATATAATAATTTTAGAGCGTGAATACAAAGATAAAAAATAAAATTTTTTTTTATTTGACATGTTTCTTACATTTGAAATTTTTTTTTTTAAGGTAAAGTGTGTCGCAGACAGACAGGATGAGAGAGGAACATACCTACCACTTAAAATAAAAAATAGATCTTTTTATTACTTAGTTAATAAAAGTGGCACTTTTGTAAATTCAAAACTTTTTGATCATACAATGGGATAATTATTTAATTTTATGAATATATGTAGTATTATTACGAATATGTTCTTTTGCTTAATACATTGTACGTGTTTATTGAAAAAAATGTCATTACCGTCATATATTTATGCTTTATGTATAAAATATAAATATATGCTTAGAATTATCTATTATTAGAAGATTAGAGTTATTAATATATCGATTCATTAAATTGCGAATTGCCAAGTTAACGCTGAAATTTCTGTATGTTATTTTTCAGGAAAAGAAATTTTTTTTTTTCAGATGATTTATATTAGTATTATACAAATAACAAATATAAAATACGTTGACAATTTGTATTTTCTAGAAAAGGAAAAATAATGTTAGTACAATATCTATGCACAAGTACATATAAGTATATTTTATTGCACTGAGATTAGTTTTTTATTCATCATTGGTTTTTCCAAATCTCTTACGAGTTGGAATGTGTGTGAATTAGTACTTCAATTAATGATCGATCTTTCCAATCAATATCTTTGATTTTGCCTGTCATAATACTTTCCCGAGTATTTGCTGTATCGATCGCTGTAGCCATCATCCTGATATTTGTCTTCGGCTTTATAATAAACTTCAGGTGCTGTAGAACCAACACGACCTTGCCAGTAATGAGTCCAGTATAGATCTTCTGGATTGATATCGTGTGGATGTCTGGCATTTTTGAACACATGTACGCAATACACGAGACTACCGATCAGTGTCAAAAATCCAAACACAAGAAATACTATTCCCAAGATCCTAAAAAAATGCATTTTGTATAAAATTTTATAGAATACACCATTCCAATTGTGTAATCTATACATTATGCTTTCAATTCCTTACTATTAATTATTAGAAATACAAATCGATATACATATTGTATATATAAAACTTTTACAATTTTATCTTTTATAATTGAAGTAATTATAATTACTTTATATATTTATATAAAACTTTATATATTATAAATTATAAATCGCGCGCGCGTGTGTGCAATATAAAAATTGATCACACAGTACTCTTACCAAACGACTAACGGCTGGAAAAATTGAATGACGATAACGAAACCTAAAGTAACTAGAATCAAGCCAAGATTGAGAAGTAACATAAGGCAGCAGACGCCCTTAGTGTTTGGGCAAAATGGATTAGGCGTTGACATAGTTTCCACGATAATACCGCCTTTTCGTGACGTACGAGTTTTCACTGTCGAAGTGCCTGACCTGCCGGAACCGTAGCTATAATGACTAGGCGCTCTGTGGTCCAATCTGGAGCTTGGTGCGAGACTACGGCGTGATACCCGACTATAACACAAAACACATATTTTCTATTATAGGTATATTTATGGGATATTGAATGCTACTATGCGTTTATAAATCTGACCTTATGTCGGAAGTAGCTCTATATGCAGCACTGGTAACATATATATCTGAACCATTGTCACAAATACTGCCATGCGAAGCACTTTTGCGAAGCGGGTGTAAACTATGCTTTGAAGATCCAGATAGGACCGAATCGCGAGTGTTATGCGCACTTCTGGATCTTCTGTCTTCTTCTCTATCCGTGGGATTCTTTCTTGTAGGTTTTACCTAAAAGAAGAGAGTTTGAGAAAAATATTAATTAAAATAATAATTAAAAAATTATAATTTAAATATACGTTATATATGTATATAAGAAGGCGTTCTTTGCATTCTATTGTGTACACTAATATATTAGGTATAGTAAAAAGAAATCCATTATTTTTGCATGAAATTGAATGGAAAAATAATGGATTTCTTTTTACTACACCTAATATGTAGAATAAAATACGCTTTAAGCTAAAAGAATGTTTTTGCCATCATGAGTATAAAATGAATTACCATAGTGGTATGCTCGTTAGCAACGATATATTCAGACACGGTGCGGTCCGAAGGAGCTCTATGGCTCTCTTCACCATCTGTAATGTAATCACGATTTCCGTTAATGTGATATCCAGCATATTTCGAAGTATGCATTTTGAAGTATCAGTTATCGACTTGCACAAGGAGTGTCAAAGACAAATAACTAATAAAGCTTCTTTAGCTCATCTAAAACAGAAATAAATATCAGTTTATCGACAAATCGATCAGAATTCTTAGAATTGTTACAGTCGTCACTTTTTTTTCCAAAAAAAAGCAAATGAAATGGTTATACTTACTCTGCACGGATGCAACGTATCCGTTTCCATTCTTACTTAAAATATATTGCATATTTTAAAAGAAAATTGTATGTCATACGCATCATTTACACTGTCAACCTGCAACAAAAATGCTTTACGTCGCTAAAAGGAATAGACATTCTTCTTTTTGCTTCATATATCTCCGTTTTTAGTTTTATTTAGTAACGGCTTTGGGAATATGTATTTTTATCTAATTATATAGATAATCCTTCGTGATTGAATATAAATTTAGCGTTATATTAAGGTGTGGCGTTCTTTTAAGTGCTGCCTGCGCATAAAGATTGCAAAACGGTGCATCATTATGGGATTGTCTTGCGACTGTAGGTAGTGATGCCCACGACGCGTTTCATCGCATTGGGCAAATCCTTATTTAGTACGATGATGTCACTTGGCAAGGACATGTACGTACATCTTCGATCAATACATAATGCGCATACATAACTCTTTGCCTCTCGTTGATCATCATTTTCTCGATTCTTTCAAGATAGTTTCTTATTCGTTTTACAAATTATCCTATCTGTCATAATTACATCTTTATTAAATGTGCATGTGTGACATTTTTTTGGCTGGAATATTTACAAATCGATTCTTATGTATTTAAGACTGTCTTAAGATATCATCATAGAATCAATTACTATCTTGAGACATTACTTAATTAATTAATTAAGACAGTCTTAAATACAAGAATAGACTATGAATATCTGCGGTCTTTGATCTCTAACATAAAAAAATATTTCTGCAATTACATTCTAAAAACAAAATATTTCATAATTGCAATGACGATATCAAATTTTGGGAAACTTCGACATAATTACAATATAATAGCCTTGCGATATAAGATAACAAATAAATATTTAATTAAAATAGACGATGAGAAATTATCATTCTCTGAAGTTGAACGGCAAACTTCCGTGGCACAGATCTAAAAATTCGATTTTTTTGGTATTCGTTAATTAATATTCTTCGAATTCATTAATTTTCTTTATAGGAAAGTGTGTGGTAGACAGTATCGATGATTAATGCCATCCGCCCTCTAAAATACGTTCACTCTCGTCAGCCAACCGGTTATTAAACTCCTGCTTTATGTTTTTCTCGCGTTAATCGCAATTTTTAAATGATGCACGCAGGAGAAGCGTGCGTGCGAAGCAGCGGATTACGACGCGCGCAGGCGCCGTAGATCCATGCGACTTGTGCGCGCATCATCATCCCATGATATAAATTCTCGAAAAACAAAGAAAAGAGAGGTGGAAACGTCAATGAAGAAATGTCGGAGCAAAGCGTGGGACCAAGATCACGAGGGATTGCAAGGACGCACAGTGCACACGCGCTTGATCGCGTCAAATCTTTTAGTGCGGACCGAGATCGTTCAGTAGGGCCGCTCTCGAAATGCTGAGCCCTCGAGATGATCTTGCCCGAGTATCTTGCCATTCACTTGAAAGATTACGTTCCCCCATATTGATCCTTACCCGCAGATGATTTCTCTCCTCGTGATGACGCGCTGATCAAACGTGCAGACGTGCCTGGATCGCCGTGACATATCGATCACACGAGTATAATATTCGCTGCCTTTGATATTTCTCTCCTTCTTTTTCTTCCTCCTCGAAATCGATCGTCCCTGCACTCAGTCGAAAAGCACTCGCGATGATTCTGGTGGCGTTGGCGCGGATTCGCGAAACTCGAGACGCGACATACAATACACGTCCCGGTCCCGAAGCAACGCGATCGGCGATCTCGCCTGTCTCGCGGCAGTCGCGATCGGAATCGCTGCAAATCGCTGGAACGGTCGATGCACGTCGACGGGCGTCCCGCGACCGCGCGGCGAGCGAAAGGCACGTTTATCGTGGCGTGCGCTTTTCCACCGCGACACGCTTCCGTCTGACGCCTTTAAAAGGTGAGCTCAGGTGTGCGCGCTAACTAGTCCTTACCGCCCGCGATCGTCTCCATCCGACGCAACACGTCCCTCCTCCTCTACGCGAAATAAATTAACGGAAATTAGGTCGCGATTGTCTTCAAGAAATATGTCTATCTGATTCTATTTCAAGATTTGTAATTAAGCAACCTTTTGCTTTTTCCTAAGGCAGAAATTTGAAAAGTGTCCGCTTTTCATGTTTCCATTTTAGAGAAAAGTTGCATTATCATTATCCAAAAATACAAACGTCCAAATGCGTGAAATGTAAAGTGCAAATGACGCAAAGAACGCATTTCAGTTCGATAAATGAAAATGAAACATGGAGCTTTCATTGAGTTGCATTTTTTCTTTTTGTAAAATATAAATGATACAAATATAAACATATATTTATACGCCTGATGGATTAGAGTATAATTCTATATATAAATTATTGGTTAAATTAAAAATGTAAAATATGCGATTACAACAGAACGTTGTAATCGCATATTTTACATTTGTTTTCGTACAGATTAATTTTTTGTTTAGAAAAGGATAAAGATTTGCGGTATCTTCAAGATGATAATAATTTTGATATCTACAAGAATACATATTCCACAGCCCCGAAAGTAATTTTACGATCAGACGTAGTTATGCAATATAGCTTCAGCTCTGAAAAAGAAAACTGGTTTTGAAAGCAGCTAGTCCAGTGTTAATCCGAGCCTTGATCTCGGCTATTCAGAATCTGCAAAATGAATTCCGTTACAGTAGGCGCCATATCGATTTCGTTGATCATGAATCGCATTGTCTTTCCCAAAAATTCGAAAGAAGAAGAATTGCAAAGGATTAATCCTTTCTCAATTATCCTCAATTATCCTGTTCCGTTTATCGCATTGAATTTTAGAGCTCGGCTACAAAAAATGACTATTTTATGAATTAAAAAAAAATCATCGTCTTTCCTATAGATTCAATTTTGTACAATCTATAGATATATATTTTTTATATATAAAATACAGATCATAATGCGGCAAAAGGACGAGAAATCTTCGTATTTTTATAACTCCTGATACGCATGCGTAAAGCGGAAATCGCGCGCCAAAACCGAAGCAGTTGTCCATTCGAATGTTCCAAATTTCTGCGTTATTGGTGGTTATTGGTAAACAACGGTCGTTCTCGATAGTCCCGCCTGACATTGTCCGCGTTTAAATCAGTTTAAATATATACGCTTTATATGAAGTTTTCTGTGAATGGAGGGTTCACGATGTCTCAACACGGAGCTGCTTTGCAAACGTATAATCAGGAGCTTGTCAAATGTAACTCATTTAACCTAAAAATTCTTGTTTGACATTATTTACAAGTTTGAGCTTTAATTGATCCGATTTTAGATACCTGAAACAAATATTCTTTTGCTACACAATCCCAATATTAAAGGTATCTTAATTCCGAAAAAGAAATTGTCATTCAAACATCATATTGACGATTATAAATTACTTTATTCTGCGATATTATAACTTGATATTTCCAATAACGGTATTATCTTGTTGCATTCAACAAGTACAAAAAAAAATTTATTTTCCTAGGTTTAGAAGAGATGAAGGTTAGACGATTCGAACTTCAATCTCAGATAGAATCCCAGGAGGAAGAGAAGAACAATTTGCAACGCGAAATCGAGAAGATGTCGTGTAAACTTACGCAACTGAACGATAGCTTAGCAAAAAGAATCACGGTCAGAAACGAATACGATAGAACTATTGCTGACACTGAGGCAGCATATGTAAAGGTAATATTATTGTTGAGTGATCTATTCTAAATTAAATGTTAATCTCGCATTTTTTTAAGTGTTATATTTGTTTTATTATAGATTCTAGAGAGTTCCCAATTATTGCTAAACATGATCAAAAAAGAAGCTGTGAGTCTGGATCAAACTTTAGGTAAAGCCAATATTGATAAGCAGTACCGATAATAAAATATAAAATAGAACTTGACAAAAAAATTGTGCGGGACCATATATCTAGAAAATATATTTATTAAATTATCAATGGAAAAAATTATCACAAAGATATAGCTGTTAATTAACAAAGTACAAAATTGTAAATATATTGATT
>Ga0157362_1000917_pt1 | contig 11375 bp, 11 predicted proteins | sample AttlaeALBM3_FD_111480 | JGI IMG/M metagenome (GOLD analysis project Ga0157362, IMG submission 111480) | Fungus gardens microbial communities from leaf cutter ant in Ribeirão Preto, State of São Paulo, Brazil - Atta laevigata ALBM3 | ecosystem: Host-associated > Fungi > Mycelium > Unclassified ... | reverse complement strand
CAATAGGCTGACCGATGCGGGCCATTGCACGTCCTCGGCAATCAGCGTTTCGGCAGGCGACAGTCGCGCCAACTCGGCACTGAGCGATTCGGCATCGCTCACTTCGCTGAGGACGAAGCGTCCGCCGGCCAGATCGATCCACGCCATGCCGTAGCCGGTTCGACCGGCGCTAAGCGCCAGTAGCACGTTGTCGCGGCGCTCATCGAGCAGCGCTTCGTCCGTCACGGTGCCAGGCGTGACGATGCGCACCACTTTGCGTTCCACCAATCCTTTTGACAGCGCCGGATCGCCGATCTGTTCGCAGATTGCCACCGACTCGCCCAACTGCACCAGTTTCGCCAGATAGCTCTCAACCGCATGATAGGGGACGCCCGCCATCGGAATTGGTTCTCCCGCCGACGCGCCGCGTTTGGTGAGAGAGATTTCCAGCAGCTGTGAGGCGCGTTTCGCGTCGTCATAGAACAGCTCGTAAAAATCGCCCATGCGGTAAAACAGCAGGATGTCAGGGTGTTCCGCCTTCAGGCGCAGATATTGCTGCATCATGGGCGTATGAGCGGTGATGTCCTTATCGACTGATTTGTTCATAAATAGTTAGCTCTTAAATCATTCGGTTATGGGGCAAGCCTTACATCGGACTGCGCGTTCTGGCGGTTTAAAACAGGCAAACTCATGCTGAAAGCGAGCATGCCTGGGATAAGGCGGCTCAGGCTGTGAGATAAACAGCGTCTGGCGGCCATTATGAAAAGTTGCCTCCTGAACATCAAGGCTGCCGCCTGGCTGAGCCGTCCGAATCCGATCACGTCCGCCATCGGCGACGGGCGAAAACGTGTGAAATCGGGCGTGACGTTAGCAGGCCACGGCATAAAAGCCTAACGGAATCCGGTCTGAACGCCAGGCAGTGCGAGGCGCAACGCAAAACGCGGCTGGTCGGGGCGTTACTTCAGGTCGCAGAGCAGCAGCGCTTCACCCGCCAGCGCGAGGCAGGGTCCGAAAGGCAAGGGCAGATGCAGCGCGCGCTTGCATAACAGGCGCGCCAGCAGCGCGGCGAGCAAACCGGCGCTGGCGGCGATCAGCAGCAGCAGCGGGAGCCGCTGCCAGCCCAGCCAGCCGCCGAGCGCCGCCAGCAGTTTGGCGTCGCCGCCGCCCAGCCCGTTGCGATGGCGACAGCAACGCCAGGTCCAGGCCAGCAGACGGAACAGCAGATAACCGCTGGCCGCGCCGAGAATCGCCTCTGCCGGGCGGCTCTGCGGCAGAAGATCCAGCGCATGAAACAGCAGGCCAAGCCAGAGCAGCGGCAGAGTAAGCGCATCCGGCAGCAGCTGACTACGCAGATCGATCAGTGACAGCGCCAGCAGAAAACCACTCATCACCAGCGCCGCCGGCAGCGCGCCGCGCCACGGCAGCCAAAGGGCAAGCAGCAGGCTTATCAATAGAGCGGCCAGTTCGGTGGCGGGATAGCGCCATGAAACGGGCCGACGGCAGTCGCGGCAGCGGCCACGCAGCCTCAGCCAGCTAAGCAGGGGAATCGCGTCGGCGGCACGCACGGGCGTTTTACAGCGCGGGCAATGGGAGCGAGGCTGCAGCAGCGAGAAACCCGGCTGCGGCCGCAGCAGCATGCGCGGCAGCCGGTAGACAACGACATTGATAAAGCTGCCGACGCAGAGCGCCAGCACGCTCAGCAGCAGCCAGCAAAGCAGATTATCGCGCATCGGTTCGCTCCCTCTTATTATGTGCCGGGCCAGCTCGGCCTGCGTAAACGGCACGGTCTGAAGGAACTTTATCGCTGCTGTTCCCGTGATCCAGATGCACTTTCTGTTTTCGTGCAATAGTGTGCAAGACACCGCAGCTTGCCTGTCAAAACGCACGGCTTTTTACAAACATTTACCGGACAGCCTCTCAGCTATTTCGCGGCGCTATTTTTGCGTTTCGCCCTGTCCATTCCGGGAGTGAGTGTTTACCATAAATCGTTACCTTCACTGCATGCTTATGGATATCAAATGCGTTTTAAGATCACCTTACTTCCGCTTATCGCCCTACTTGCCGCCTGCAGCAGTAAACCTGAATCCGCGCCGCAGGCCGCTACCCTGGCCGCGCCGAAAGGGGGCTTTCTGCTTGAACAGTCCCATGCCGTGCAGCCCGTGCTCGGCGATTTTGCCGGCAACCCAGCCGCCGAGCAGTTTATCGATCAGATGGTGGAGAAGCACGGCTTCGACCGCCAGCAGCTGCATGCCGTTATCGGCCAGGCGAAACGGCTGGACTACGTGCTGCGCCTGATGGATCGTCAGGCGCCCGCCTACACGCCGCCTGCCGGGCCTAACGGCGCCTGGCTCCGCTATCGCAAGCAGTTCATTACGCCGGACAACGTGCAAAACGGCGTCGCCTTCTGGAACCAGTATCAGGATGCGTTAGCGCGCGCGCAGCAGGTCTACGGCGTGCCGCCGGAAATCATCGTCGGCATTATCGGCGTAGAGACGCGCTGGGGCCGCGTCATGGGGAAAACGCGCATCCTTGATGCGCTTGCCACGCTGTCGTTTAACTATCCGCGTCGCGCCAGCTACTTCAGCAGCGAGCTGGAAACCTTCCTGCTGATGGCACGCAATGAACAGGACGATCCGCTGGATCTGAAGGGATCGTTTGCCGGCGCGATGGGCTATGGCCAGTTTATGCCTTCCTCTTATCAGCAGTATGCGGTCGATTTCAACGGCGACGGCCATGTCAATCTGTGGGATCCGGTGGACGCCATCGGCAGCGTTGCGCACTACTTCAAAGAGCACGGCTGGCGTAGTGGAGAGGGCGTTGCCGTTCCCGCCAGCGGCCAGGCGCCGCTGCTGGAAAACGGTTTCAAAACCAGCTATACGCCGCAGATGCTGGCCGCCTCCGGCCTCTCGCCGCAGGGCTCGCTGGACGGCAATAATCAGGTCAGCCTGCTGCGTCTGGATATGGGCACCAGCTATCAATACTGGTACGGGCTGCCTAACTTCTACGTTATCACCCGCTACAACCACAGCACGCACTATGCGATGGCGGTGTGGCAGCTGGGCGAGGCGGTGAGCAAGGCGCGCAGCGGCGCGATGTTCTGACGGTTGCCCTTATCAATAGTGCGGGTATATGATGGCGCCCCTCTGGCGTCATCATATCTGTTGTTTCAGGAGCTGTTATGCAATCACTTCCCGCATGTCCCCTTTGTCAGGCTGATTACAGCTGGCAGGATGGCGACAATCTTAACTGTCCCGCCTGCGGTCATATCTGGTCGCTGAGCGAGAGCGAAAACGCGACGGATCGGCTGGTGGTGCGCGACGCCAACGGCAATCTGCTGGAAGATGGCGATACGGTGACCGTGATTAAGGATCTCAAGGTGAAGGGCAGTTCCTCCTCCCTTAAGATCGGCACGCGCGTGAAAGGGATCCGCCTGGTGGAAGGGGATCACAATATCGACTGCAAAATTGACGGCTTCGGCCCAATGAAGCTGAAGTCGGAGTTCGTTAAGCGCGGATAACCCGCAGGCGGCTTGCTACTCAAACAGCTGGTCAAGCGCCTGGCACTGTTCAGCATTGAGCGCGCCGCCAACGTTACGCGACCGGCTGCTCATCGAGTCGAAACGACGCGACACCGCGGTTTTAATGGTGGTGACGAAATCCTCCCCGATGGCGTAAATCGCCATCATCCTGCCGATGCGCTGCTGAATGCGCGCCAGCGCCGCCAGATCCTGCTCGCGCCACGCCTGCATCGCTGCCGCGAACAGCTCTGGTACAATATTGTTCAGCCCTGAAATCACGCCCGCGCCGCCCGCCAGCAAGTTTGGCACCAGATATTCGTCATAGCCGGAAAGCACGGCAAAATCATCGCGTACCTTTTTGGTCTCTTCGATCAGCGCGCGATTGTGAGACAAACAATCCACCGTATCTTTAATGCCGATAAAACCAGGGAGTTCGGCCGCCAGCTCGCTGACCAGCGCTGGGGTTAAATCGCAGCCGGTGCGCGCCGGGAAGTTGTAGGCGAACCACTTGCCGCCGATCTGCTTATCCAGCTCGCGAAAGTAGCTGAGCAGCTGGCGCGGCGTCTGGCCGTAGTAATAGGGCGGCAGCACCATCACCGCGTCAAAGCCGCTGTGCCAGGCTGCCTCGGCCAGCGACAGCATATCCGGCACGCAGGTGCTGGATATATTGGCGACCATACTCAGCGGCGAAAGCTGGCGCGACTCGCGAATAAGCAGCAGTCGCTCCTGCTGCGTCAGCGAGGCAAATTCGCCAATGCTGCCCATCAGCAGTAAGGTATCAATGCCTGACGCGTTTAATCGGGCGAAGTGGCGACCCAGCGCCTCGATGTCTGGCTGCCCTTGTTGCGTAAAAGGCGTAACGGACGGGCACCACACGCCGGAAAATGCGGGTTGCGAAATCATAAACGCTCCTGAACCTGGAAAATGAAACACCGTTTTAACCTAATGCGCAGCGCGACCGCATGCCACCAGAGCGTGCGGAATTGAGCAGCGCATCGCATTTTTCCCTTCCAGGCAGGCTTTCTGACTTACGCGAGAGGTTAACGATGCAGGACTGGAATCCCCAGCTCTATCGGCAGTTTGAAGCGGAAAGAACCCGGCCCGCGCACGAGCTGCTGACGCGCATACCCGTTACGGACGTGCGTTTCGCCACGGATCTCGGCTGCGGTCCCGGCAACAGCACTGAACTGCTGGCGCACGCCTGGCCCGCCGCGCACATCGTCGGGCTGGACAGCTCTGAGGCGATGCTGGCACAGGCGCGGGAACGACTGCCGCGCTGCGCTTTCCTTCACGAGGATATTCGCCGCTGGCGCGCCGCCGAGCCGCAGCAGGTGATTTACGCCAACGCTTCGCTGCAGTGGCTGGATAGGCACGACACACTGCTGCCGCATCTGGCGAGCCAGCTCGACAGCGGCGGCGCGCTGGCGATACAGATGCCGGACAACCTGCAGGAGCCTTCGCATCGCCTGATGCGCGACATTGCGGCGTGCGATCCCTGGCGGCAGCGCACTGGTGACGTCGAGCGTAAAAACCTGCTGAGCGGCGAGCACTATTACGACCTGCTGTCGCAGGCGGGCTGCGAGGTAGATATCTGGCGCACCACCTATTATCACGTTATGGCCGACGCGCAGGCGATTGTCGACTGGCTAAAAGCGACCGGGCTGCGGCCATTTCTCAACGCGCTTGAGCCCGACGAGCAGCCGCGCTTTCTTGAACAGTATCTTCAGGCACTGCAGCAGGCCTATCCGCTGCGCGCCGACGGTCGCGTTTTGCTGGCGTTCCCGCGTCTTTTTATCGTTGCAGTGAAAAAGCGCTGACGATCCTGCGAGAGGGCGCGCAAAGAGGGCTGGCTGATGCAGAGAGTGGGTTGAAAATGTCTCGTCTCTGCACCATGTTCTTATCTCTGAGCAGAAAGGAAATGATGCCATGAACGATCAGGAACTACAGCGCTTAAGCGCGGCCATCGGCGAACGTCTGAAGGAGAAAGGTGCCACGGTGAGCTGCGCCGAATCCTGTACGGGCGGCTGGATCGCCAAGGTATTTACCGATATTAGCGGCAGCTCCGCCTGGTTTGAGCGCGGCTTTGTGACCTACAGCAATAGCGCCAAGCAGGAGCTGGTGGGGGTCTCAGCGGCTTCGCTTGCGCAGTATGGCGCGGTGAGCGAGGCTGTAGTGCGTGAGATGGCGCAGGGCGCTCAGCAGGCCGCTCAGGCGGACTATGCGGTGTCGGTCAGCGGCATCGCCGGACCGGACGGCGGCAGCGCGGAAAAACCAGTCGGCACCGTGTGGTTTGGCTTCGCGGCGCCAGAGGGCGTGGTCGTTGCGAAACACCAACAATTTCAAGGGGATCGCGAAGCGGTTCGCCGCCAGTCCGTGGCCTTCGCACTGCAGACGTTACAGCGCGATTTTTTGGCAAATTAAGCTTGATACTGTATGACTATACAGTATAATTAGCAGCAACAGAAAGCGAGCAGGCATTTGTAGCGTGCTTACCCCCGTATGAGTCAGGAGTAGAAATGGCAATTGACGAGAACAAACAGAAGGCTTTAGCTGCTGCGCTGGGCCAGATTGAAAAGCAATTCGGTAAAGGCTCCATCATGCGTCTGGGTGAAGACCGCTCAATGGACGTGGAAACCATTTCTACCGGTTCGCTTTCACTGGATATCGCGCTGGGCGCCGGCGGTTTGCCGATGGGCCGTATCGTCGAAATTTATGGTCCGGAATCATCCGGTAAAACCACGCTGACGCTGCAGGTTATCGCCGCGGCGCAGCGCAAAGGCAAAACCTGCGCCTTTATCGATGCTGAACACGCGCTGGATCCGGTTTACGCCAAAAAGCTTGGCGTCGACATCGACAACCTGCTTTGTTCGCAGCCGGACACCGGTGAGCAGGCACTGGAAATCTGTGACGCGCTGGCGCGTTCAGGCGCAGTGGACGTTATTATCGTCGACTCCGTCGCGGCGCTGACGCCGAAAGCAGAAATCGAAGGCGAAATCGGTGACTCTCACATGGGCCTCGCGGCGCGTATGATGAGCCAGGCGATGCGTAAGCTGGCAGGTAACCTGAAGCAGTCCAACACGCTGCTGATCTTTATCAACCAGATCCGTATGAAAATCGGCGTGATGTTCGGTAACCCGGAAACCACCACCGGTGGTAACGCGCTGAAGTTCTACGCCTCTGTCCGTCTTGATATTCGTCGTATCGGCGCAATCAAAGAGGGCGACGAAGTCGTCGGCAGCGAGACCCGCGTAAAAGTGGTGAAAAACAAAATCGCTGCGCCGTTTAAGCAGGCGGAGTTCCAGATCATGTACGGCGAAGGCATCAACACCTTTGGCGAACTGGTCGACCTGGGCGTGAAGTACAAGCTGGTGGAAAAAGCGGGCGCCTGGTACAGCTACAACGGCGATAAGATCGGTCAGGGTAAAGCGAACGCCACCAATTTCCTGAAGGAAAACCCGGCGATCGCCAACGAACTGGACGTGAAGCTGCGTGACATGCTGCTGAACAGCGCCAACGCCGAAGCGGGCGCCGCAGAAGCGCCAGCCGGCGCGCTGGAAAATGCAGCCAGCGAAAGCAACGAAGATTTCTAATCTTCTGACGGGAGTGGGCAACCACTCCCGTTTTTCGTTTTAATTTTCCCTTTCTTTCCTCCTCTCCGTTCTGCCGCCATAATTCCCTTCTGTCTGAACAAGGTAAGGCCTATGTCTGAACAACCTCAACCCAAGGAAATCGCCTTTCCGCGCCTGCTCGACCGCGCCATGCGTATTTTGACGCAGCGCGATCACAGCGAAGCGGAGCTGCGCAGAAAGCTACAGCAGTCGGTGCAGCGCACAGCTTTTATCCAGCAGAGCGAGCCGGAAATCATTACCGAAGCGCAGTTAGATAAAGTCGTCGGCTGGTGCCATGAGAACGGCTGGCTCAATGACGCCCGCTTTACCGAGCGTTTTATTCAGAGTCGCAGCCGTAAAGGATATGGCCCGCAGCGTATTCGGCTGGAGCTGGGGCAGAAAGGCATCGCGCGTCCCGATATCGACATCGCGATGGAAGCCTGTGAGATCGACTGGAGCGCCTGCGCCGCCCAGCTGGCGGAGCGCAAATTTGGCCTGCCGTTGCCGACAGAGTGGAAGGCCAAAGCGAAAGTTCAGCGTTATTTGCAGGCAAAAGGCTTTTTCATGGAGGATATTCAGGCCGTTTTCAGAAATTTTGACGACTGAAAGCCGCGCGGGGTTTTACTTCCCAGTGAAGAAAATTTATCTTATTCCCACTTTTTTGTTCCACTGAACAGAAAGCTGCGCGGATGCGGCTTGTCTGACAGGACGGAACTTTCGTTAGCGTGATTCCAGGATATATATGAGCAAGAGCACTGCTGAGATCCGTCAAGCGTTTCTCGACTTTTTCCATAGCAAGGGACACCAGGTTGTAGCCAGCAGCTCCCTCGTACCGAATAACGACCCGACGCTGCTGTTCACCAACGCCGGCATGGTCCAGTTCAAGGATGTCTTCCTCGGCCAGGACAAGCGCGACTATTCGCGTGCGACCACGTCGCAGCGCTGCGTGCGCGCCGGCGGTAAGCACAACGATCTGGAAAACGTCGGCTATACCGCGCGTCACCACACTTTCTTTGAAATGCTGGGCAACTTCAGCTTTGGCGACTACTTCAAGAAAGAGGCGATTGCTTATGCCTGGGAACTGCTGACGGGAGAAACCTGGTTCGCGCTGCCGAAAGAGCGCCTGTGGGTGACCGTCTATGAGACCGATGACGAAGCCTACGACATCTGGGCCAACGATATCGGCGTACCGCGCGAACGTATTATTCGTATCGGCGACAACAAAGGCAGCGCTTACGCCTCTGACAACTTCTGGCAGATGGGCGATACCGGTCCTTGCGGCCCCTGCAGCGAAATTTTCTACGATCATGGCGATCATATCTGGGGTGGACCGCCGGGCAGCGCGGAAGAAGACGGCGATCGCTATATCGAGATCTGGAATATCGTCTTTATGCAGTTCAACCGTCAGCCGGACGGCACCATGCTGCCGCTGCCGAAGCCGTCGGTGGACACCGGCATGGGGCTGGAGCGTATCTCCGCCGTGCTGCAGCACGTCAACTCCAACTATGAAATCGACCTGTTCGACAAGCTAATCAAAGCGGTCGCCGAGGTAACCGGCGCGACCGATCTCAGCAATAAATCGCTGCGCGTTATCGCCGACCATATTCGCTCCTGCGCCTTCCTGATTGCCGACGGCGTAATCCCGTCGAATGAAAACCGCGGCTACGTGCTGCGTCGTATCATTCGTCGCGCGGTGCGTCACGGCAATATGCTGGGCGCGAAAGAGGCGTTCTTCTTTAAGCTGGTCGCCCCGCTGGTTGAGGTGATGGGCGCCGCGGGCGACGATCTGAAGCGTCAGCAGAGCCAGGTGGAAACGGTCCTCAAGACGGAAGAAGAGCAGTTCGCGAAAACCCTGGAGCGCGGTCTGGCGCTGCTGGACGACGAGCTGGCGAAGCTGCAGGGCGATACGCTGGACGGCGAAACCGTCTTCCGTCTCTACGACACCTTTGGCTTCCCGGTCGACCTGACGGCCGACGTCTGCCGCGAGCGCAACCTGAAAATTGACGAAGCTGGCTTTGAAAAAGCGATGGAGCAGCAGCGTCAGCGCGCGCGCGAAGCGAGCGGTTTCGGCGCCGACTACAGCAACGTTATCAGCATCGACGCGGCGTCCTCCTTCAAGGGCTATGACCAGCTCGATCTGGCGGCCACCGTGAAGGCGATCTACGTCGACGGCGCGGCGGTAGAAGAAGCGGCAGCGGGCCAGGAAGCGGTCGTGGTGCTGGACGAAACGCCGTTCTATGGTGAATCTGGCGGCCAGGTGGGCGATACCGGCCTGCTGACAGGGAAGAATGCTGAATTTAACGTTCACGATACACAAAAATATGGTCAGGCCATCGGCCATATCGGTAAGCTGACGGCGGGTCATCTGCGTATCGGCGATCGCGTCGAGGCAAAAGTTGATGAAGCGCGCCGCGCGCGCATTCGTCTGAACCACTCGGCAACGCATTTGCTGCATGCGGCGCTGCGCCAGGTGCTCGGCGATCATGTCGCGCAGAAAGGCTCGCTGGTTAACGACAAATATCTGCGTTTCGACTTCTCGCACTTCGAAGCGATGAAGCCGCAGGAGCTGCATCAGGTAGAAGAGATCGTTAACGCGCAGATCCGTCGCAACCTGCCGGTTGAGACTGACGTGATGGACATCGACGCGGCCAAAGGCAAGGGCGCAATGGCGCTGTTCGGCGAGAAATACGATCAGCGTGTGCGCGTGCTGACCATGGGCGACTTCTCCATTGAGCTGTGCGGCGGCACGCACGCCGCGCGTACCGGCGATATCGGCCTGTTCCGCATTCTCTCTGAATCAGGAACGGCCGCAGGCGTGCGTCGTATCGAAGCCGTCACCGGCGAGGGCGCGCTGGCGCAGGTTTATGCGCAAAGCAGCCAGCTGCAGGATATTGCGCAGCTGGTAAAAGCCAACAGCAGCAACCTCAATGACAAAGTGCGCGGACTGGTCGATCACGTTCGTGCGCTGGAGAAAGAGCTGCAGCAGCTGCGCGATCAGCAGGCCGCGCAGGAGAGCGCTTCACTGAGCAGCAGCGCGATCGACATCAATGGCGCGAAGCTGCTGGTCAGCGAACTGAGCAACGTAGAGCCGAAAATGCTGCGCACCATGGTTGACGATCTGAAAAATCAGCTGGGGTCGGCGGTGATTGTGCTGGCGACCGTGGCGGAAGGGAAAGTGTCGCTGATTGCTGGCGTAACCAAAGATCTGACTGACCGTGTCAAAGCGGGCGAGTTAGTGGGCGAGCTGGCGCAGCAGGTTGGCGGCAAAGGCGGCGGGCGTCCCGATATGGCGCAGGCAGGCGGCACCGATGCACAGGCGCTGAAAGGCGCGCTGGCGGGCGTCGAAAGCTGGGTCACCAGCCGCCTGTAATGAAATAGAACAATGCATCGTGAAAAGCGCCAGGGACTAAGGTTCCGGCGCTTTTTAATACGATGTGCATCAAGTCATGACAAAGTCAGGTCGACGTAGTGTATTTCGGCTAAACTAACTATCAGCAGAATGTATTGGCGTAGCGACGTACATTGGTGTATTTGTCATAGTCAATGTTCAGCGTTAAATGATGGATAATGCCGGGAGCCCGAACAGGCCCGACTCTTTTAATCTTTCAAGGAGCAAAGAATGCTTATTCTAACTCGTCGAGTTGGTGAAACCCTCATGATTGGCGATGAGGTGACTGTAACGGTGCTGGGAGTGAAAGGTAACCAGGTTCGTATCGGTGTGAACGCGCCGAAAGAGGTCTCAGTGCACCGCGAAGAGATTTATCAGCGCATTCAGGCCGAAAAAACTCAGCAAACGAGTTACTAACGGATTCAGCGCCTCGCACGCTTTTGCGAGGCGCGACCGCTTTTCTGCACCTCTTCTTTTTTCTTCCTGCGTTTCTCCTGGTTTCATCTTTTCTCCCTTAACGGCTTTTACTGTTGATAATTCACTCTTTTTGTCGGCAAATTGCGCCAATTGAGCGTCATTTGTGCAAACGATCGGAAGCCGGGAAAAATTGTTTGACTTATAAGTGCGGGAAAGTAATATGTGCGCCACGCAGTGCCGATGAGCGGAAACAAAGTTCAGCGGTACAGTTCGGAAGAACGCGTAAGGTGAGGTGGCCGAGAGGCTGAAGGCGCTCCCCTGCTAAGGGAGTATGCGGTCAAAAGCTGCATCCGGGGTTCGAATCCCCGCCTCACCGCCATTTTCCGATGCATCCGTAGCTCAGCTGGATAGAGTACTCGGCTACGAACCGAGCGGTCGGAGGTTCGAATCCTCCCGGATGCACCAT
>Ga0157362_1000916_pt1 | contig 11378 bp, 6 predicted proteins | sample AttlaeALBM3_FD_111480 | JGI IMG/M metagenome (GOLD analysis project Ga0157362, IMG submission 111480) | Fungus gardens microbial communities from leaf cutter ant in Ribeirão Preto, State of São Paulo, Brazil - Atta laevigata ALBM3 | ecosystem: Host-associated > Fungi > Mycelium > Unclassified ... | reverse complement strand
TTTCAATTTATCATAATCATAAATCGTAAATGAAAAAAAAAAGGAAAAAATAATTGTTAAGTTTAAGCGATTAAAAATTTCTATTAACAAATTCTTTAAATGTATTGATATGATTATATTATAAATTTCTAATAGGAAAAGACTTTAGCGAAAAAATGAAATTAACACGTCTAGCTGCAATCTTTTCCAAAATAACTTTCCCAAAAATTTAAGCTCGATCACAGACTCGTATTAGTTATATTTGTTGGGATTCTCATGAAATCGAATTATAACAGAACAAATCTTCCCTCTCGCTAATTATCTTATTCCATCAAGATCGTGATCTCTTCAAGTATTATTTAATTTCTTCCTAACGCTCGGCTAATGTCATGGAGATGATCGAGTGACGATTTCGCTCTCTCAACATGTTCCCGCAAAGTCCTGATCGATTCGCGAAGGTACCTGAAGACCCTCGGTCGATCTTAACACGAGATCCTTGTTGGGACCTGGATCTAGAATGCAACCAGAGTCATCCGACCGATCGTTGTCATTCAGCCTTGATAACCGCTGATGGCGCCGCCACGTTCTGATCGAAAGTGGGACATTCCTCACCGGTGAGTAAACCGGGTTCGGTCTTCGGAATAGGACCGTCCGCGCATCGGTTATGGGTTTTCAGATGCCTAGTGATCATATCCCTGCGACAGGCTGCATAGGCACACTGCGGGCATTTATATGGCTTTTCGCCGGTATGGGTTCGTTGGTGGGTGCTAAGGTGATCAGATCTGCTGAACACCTGTCGACAAACCCGGCATGTGTACGGTTTGACACCGGTATGCAGTCTCATGTGCCTTGTCAACATGTCCGACCTCGCAAAACTCCTTTGACAGACATCGCAGAGGTACGCTTTCGCTGAGGCATCGTGGAGACCTTGTCGACGATGTCTGGATGCCATGTGCTTTGCCAGACGATCATGCAGACTGAACATCTGCCCGCACTCTGGACAGACATAAGCCACATCCGCGCCCGGCGCCATTTCTTCAACAACGGGTAGAACCTCCAAATTGTACCGTACCGCAACGCTCTTTTTCGTCGTGGGTGATGCAACATCGCCTCTGACTACTGGCACGCTGACGGAACCTCGCGTTACGATACCGGATGGTAGCAGCTGAAGAGCCGGTGACCTATTGGCGACCGCCGAAGCAGCCGCGGTGGATTGTAGCATCAGATTCTTCATAGAGAGATCCAATGGTGATTCTTGAGGACTTGTACTGTCACTCTCGAGAGAGCCACTTCTCGGAGGATGATTGACGACAGAAGAAAAGGAAGTGGTTGCGGCCGGAACCCGCGTTTCATCCCACCTGGACACAACATCTGAATCGGAGTGACTGCGTCCGCGGAAGATGTCGCCTGACGACGACGACAGGTACTTGGTATGCATGTACTGTTCAAATATGCTATATGTGCCGCATATACTGCTATACGTGAAGCTGGTTCGCGATAGCGGTGTCTGTAGGGAGGTCGCCGACGGCAACATCATTGCTGCCGACGCAGCCAGCGAGCACTGGTTGCACGTACAGTCAGAGTACTTGGTCGCTGACAATCGATGGTTATTTTGATAGGGGGAATAACGATGTCGATGATGATGATGATACGAGTAACAGTATGGTCGATGGGGATAGTGATACTGCTGACTGATCTCGTTGAATTCTTCTTCGGTTGATGTCACTGCTTCCGCGTCCTTTAACCTCAACGGTAGTTGGCCCATTACCGCGGTGGTATCCACAGCAGATCGCGAAGACGATGATCTGGGCGAGCCAAAAACATCTTCCTCTTCAGATACGGGACCGCTGCCTTCGAACTTCAATACTTCGCCTTCGGATGGCGAACTGCGATGGGCTTGCAGCGTATCCACTACCTGTTCCAGCCGTCTTCGTTTCTTGCGGGGATTCCGATGGTTACGATTGGCTGTCGCCGCAAGGGTGTTATTGTTCGTACAAGAAGGTGGTGGCGGCTTGGCCGGGCCCGGGGGCGCGGCTGCGGCGTCCTCCACGGCGCTCTCGGCCATCGTCATCGAGGATGCGCGGCACCCGCCGCTTGGGCCCCTTATACCACCTACGACACCTTCCGCTACCACCGTACTACCACCTACCTCGTCCTGAAACAATCGAACGATGGTGATGTTGTTATTCGAAGATGCTCATGTTATTTACGCGAATTTAAATGACTTTTTTAATCCGACGCGTGTTTAAACGGTACTTAAATAATTAAGGCAATGGACAAATGAACTAATGTTTAGATTAAATCATCATATGTACATTGCTTTATTATCATTTTTGATAAATTGCTCACACGGTACATCATTGTTGATATAGTATATCTAGGATTTATTCCGTTAGTCTTACTTCGATCGAAATCTAATTTAAATTCATGTTAGAAATGATTGAAAATATGTGGTTCAATCTCGAGAGAGAGAATTATATATCCAAGATATATAATTTTAATCAGACACAAATTAATTTTCATGAGAAATAATTTCCGATTATATGTTATTATAGGTTGACATTTGAGCGCCACTGAATTAGATACTATTTTGTTGGCGCAATGTTGTTGTTAACAACATTAAACAGCTAATGACAGTAATTGACATATCGTCGCAACATTTAAATGAGCGAGGTTTAGATTCACAGATACTAATAAACTATGACTTCATAAATAATACATAATGCTATTTATAATAGCGCTAATGTAAATACAACATGGTTAATGATGTGATGTTCCGATAGATAAAATTTAATCAATACATGTTTAATTTGATCATGTATTGAGAATAATATTGATTACAATGAATAATATGAAAATTTATACATATTTTTGCTATCGTAAGCACAATACTTAATAAATTAACAAAAAATATTAAAAATAAAAAACTTAGTGACTGTCTCTGTTAAAATAAAATAATAGGTTTTATTATACTTTTTACGATGAAAGATTTTTTTCATTATGATATGATATAAAATTACATATGAATATTATAAAATAAAACATCGGTTTTGTGCATCAGTCCTTTCAACATCATGAAACATGATTTGAGGTTAAAAACAAATAGGTTAACATTTATTTTAAGTATTTATTTTAAATATTTTTACAAAAAATACTTGAGACCGACAAAAATCAAGCGATTGTTTGCATATAAGTTATAATTTGTTGTCTTACCAATTCTACAAGAACAGGTATTGATGTGCAAAACTAACAGGTATAGACTGCGTGAACCTAACCTCACAATCAGAATGACTGGTAATCGAGATAACGGAGGTCTTCTGAAGAATGGAAGAGACGGTGAAAAATCGCCAAGTCGTAACGAGACGCGATTAGAATATTCGTTTTTGTGCCACAATATTGACTGACCATTTGTCATTAACGCCGTGGCCGCCATTAAAAGTCGAGAGACGATCAGGGCCAATCTCCCCTCTTCCGAGTGTTACTAGTTTGTGGCGATCTATAGCTATGACACAAGAAATGAAGAACTAATATTTAATATGGCTGTCATATGGAAATCATCGTTTCCAGTCGACATCTTTATCACCATATAAGCATATGGCTGCGTTCATTATAGACGCTCACGTATTTTAAGCGCTTGTAATCAAGATTCTATCTTTATCAAGTGCTTTCAGCTTGAAAAAGAATCCGCATAAAAATATACTACTAGTGTTACTATTAGTGCAGGAATAAATTCGCGTTACTGTTCCTTGCATTTGTATTTAAATCCTTTTTATATGTATTACAATAGTGCACTAGACAACGCCACTCGTTCCAACAATGATATTATTGCATTAATAGTGACATTGCTCGTCCCAACAGTAGCACTTGCACATTACTACAATACTACACTATTGCACTAGTAGTGTCACAACTCATCCCAGTAATGATAATACTAGTAACACTAACGCGAATTTATAATTACACTTCTACACTACTAATCATGAGTAGTATCACTACTCATACCAGTAGTGACATTACTAGCAATGACACTAGCAATGACTACTAGTAGTATATTTTTATGCGGGAAACGTAGCCACACATAGCAACACCAAGCAACACATAACAAATATGAAGATAAAAAAGCCGATCGGAATGTGCCGGAAACGATGATTGAATATTAGTTCCTCATTTCTTATGACATAGCTATGGGGGCGCCACAAATGCTGATAACGGAAAAACCATGGCAATTGGATGGCCCTGGATCGCCTCTCGATGAGATTGTGCTCGATCACGTGCCGATTATCGGAGATGCAGCCCCGTTTCGGCTGCATCCGCGATTAACGGAACTTTTTTAACGTTCTCGATAAAAGAATTTCGATAAAAGAACCACTTTGTAAAAATAGACAGCATCATTACTTATGGATGACAAATAGCGGGCCAATCGTTATTAAGGAAATTAATTCGAAATGAAAAAGATCCGTCCTGAACTAATTAATTCGAATATCTATTACAATGTTATTTCGTTTTCAAAAGTAGAGAAAATTGAGTATTTTTGACGAAGTGACAGATGAATAATAATAATTGTGTTCTATTGGCACAGAATTTCCGACTGGATCTCAATTCTCATGAATGTGGGATTTTTTAAATATTTATTTTAATCCACTTAATGTGTTATGTATGAATTACATTGTTCGTCTTGTCCGACATGACAACGGCACTTTGTCATAAGACCGCGCGATGTAACTCGAGAGATGTATCCGCTGAATATTTGAAATTTAAATCGCGAATATAAGCGTATAAATCAACGAATAGACAACCGATGACTGGCATTTAATATTGCAATTTTTTTTATAACGTGGGCGAATTTTTGTTATGCGATACTCTAAATTTAATTCCAGAAATCTCATGACTGTTCTTATCTGCTCTTTTAATAATAAAAATTAAAAAATCAAGAAAATCGTAGAGAAATGTATTGTATAATAGTTTGCGATCATATTATCGTTGTATCGATTAATTAATTAAATACGTTACATGAATTTTAGGATTTTGCGCCGTCTTAATCAATAGTGTTAAGAGTTCTAAGGCGTATCAGATTAAAATAATAGGTTAATTTTTTGTTTCTCAAATAAAACCAACAAAAGGAGAAATGAAATTTGAAATAAGAATTAGAATTTTTCTGTTTTACTGATTGAATGCGTCATTGAATAGAAGAAATCAAATGATGTGTCTTTTCAAAACCAGTACATGCAATGACAATCAATGCGACGGTATCTTGGCGCCACGTGTGCGTGCATAATCTTGATTGCAGGTCCGCCTTTGGTCTCGATAGCACGTCACGGTCGTAGAATAGAGATTTTGCTCGACTTCATGGAAAAACGCAGTACGTCGCGTCGTGGACGCGGATGCGGAGAATTGTCCAACGGTTTTCCAGCGGCTCCAGCGTGCTGCATACCGACGCGTACGTGCGTAGTGCGCCGTTTCGAGACCGATCTTCGCGACCAGCCCCGCTTACCTCCAATGAATACCGAGAAATCCGTTCACGGAGAAACATGTGGATTCCTGACCAGAATCTCGTGGCAGCCGAAGACGGATACCGATAGCCGCTTAAATGACAACGCTTAAGTGATTTAACGCGACTGAATCGCGATTTATTCTATAATCCACATGCATCCTTCAACTTTGCACCAGAGCGTCCTTGAGATTCTAGAATAAGGACTTGTTGTTGTTGTTGCATCTTTGTTGCACAAAAAATTGCTTTATGCATTCAAAAGTCTTCTATGTTATTTTCTTAAAGAGGCAAGATGAATATGAGCTGGCTAGTGATTATTTTTATTAGCTAGATGACAACTTTTATAGGACATGTTTAGTGGCATCGCAGAAAAAAAACGTGCATTCGTAGGTTGCTATTGAATAAAGTGTTTGGTTAGATGTCTCCTTAACAAAAGTCATATTTATGTCTATTTATAGATTGATCCTTGTGCGGCTTGATTACAAAACCGCATGAAAAAAAGAGAAAGAGAGAATAGATATATCTAAATATCCACTTTATGGAATAGCGCTTCGATTAGAACAGATCCGCAGTGAATCTTGTTTGACAGTATTCGGCGCATTTCGGTCTTTTCTTCTTTACCACACTATTTTTTTATTCTTTTATTCTTTTCGGCGCCACTTGTCCTATTCTTCTCCACCTTCATTCGCGGAGAGAAAAGATTTCGATGATCGGTCATAAAACGTAAAAGGAACTCATAAACGAAGTGAAAAGATATCAGAACGTAAATATCGAGAACAGGTCCCCTAAAGAGGATGGTGTGGACGTACTTAGGCGCTACCTTCCCATCCCTTTGATATCTTTTTATTTCCCTTCGGTCAGAACCGAGAAGTACCTTTCTAGAAAGTCTGTTGCGATATTTCATTATTTCCTTCATCTCCCTTACTTTTTTCCATTGAAATTATCCTAAGCTAAATAAAATGCACGTCAAAAATAATCTTATTTTACATTCTACTTATTTAAGAAATTTTGCCTCAATCAAAATTAAAAAATTTAAATACAAAGCTCTCAAATCTGAAAATGTATATGTGACGATCAAAGATTTTTAAAAATAAAAGAAAATACTGATTTTGTAAGATTATAATGAAATATTAATGAAACTCAATTTCTTTTTGTAAAAAGAAGGAGACAAACTGCAGTTTGATGTAAACAAAATACATTCGTATCGATAGAATGTAAAATAGATATTGCTATCTATGATTTGATACATATGTGATGATTCGAAGATATGAGTTTGCAAGAAAACGTAGCGGAGATCATCGGTGAAGAATTCCAGCAGGAATGCCCTCGGGCAGGCACCTGTAATCGTGGCTCGACGGGAGAAACAGAACAGGTTGAGACGTGGGCGTGGGTGGAGCGCTTGATCTTTCTCTCCCGCACGATCTGCCCATATACTGGCCGCTGTGCCACGGCAGTGATGGGTATGATTAACGCACGAGCTTTCACTGTTTCTTGAAGATTAATAGATATGCACAAAAACATTTACATTTTTTTAACAAAAAATTTTCTTTCTTGAAAATTGTCGCTTTATGCTCTAATAAAAAGATACAGTTACATGAAAGATAACCTAAAAATGAATTTTATCTTAGAATTTTTTGTGACTTATCTTATTGTATTATCGTTCCAAGTGTAATTAAAAACTTCACTTCAAAACCGCAGTTATTATAGCATCTTTTGATACAATTTGCTGCACCATTAATCATCATTTCTAATTTTATTTACCTAGACAGTTAAAAAATTCATTAAACTAGAGGTAATTAAGTAAATCAATTTAAAAAAGATATAGCATAAGTTTATGAAAAAGAAATTTGAATAACATCATCTTCATAAAAAACTACATAAAAACAAATGTATGTAATCGTGTCGAAAATTCACAAATGTGAATGTGACTCGTGCCTTTCGCTATTGGCTGTTCATCCGCCGTTTCTGCTACGGAAAGGAAGAGCGGCCTTAAGGCAGACAGATTCACCGCGGTGGCGGTAGGACTCTGGCGAATTGCTACCAAAAAACCAGACGGGCTACCGAAGGGAAGCCGGTGGTTGGTATCTATATAGGCTACGAGTTAGTGAAGCTGCGACCATCCGAGCGTATCTTCCCGTGAGGGCGAGGTCCGCAAAAAAGAATTAGAGGAATCGAGACGGCCGGCGATCGAAGGTCGACGATCTGTCTCGACGAACGAGCGTTCGTTAACCATTAGGCTTATTTGAAGCATTGGCCGATGGCTCGTCTAAGAGACTGACAACGTATATCAAGCCTATACCAGTAGCAGAGGACTCGTTCGCCACGCACACACTTTTCCGCAGAACGGGTTGCAGCAGCACGCCACTTTCCTCATTCTGTTTCTTTTTTTCCCCCTCGCCTCTTTCTCTCTCTTCCTTTCTCCATCTACCGTTTAACTCTTTTTCTTCATTTTTCTCTTCTCTACGGTGTATTTCTCCCTGATGCGGTTTCCGTACGATGCAAAGAAGTCACTAACTCGAGCGTCCGTCGCGCGACAGATTTTATCGTTGGTGGAAAATTACAGGTTATCGAGAGGGTGATTAATGGCCCTCCCCGCTGCATATTGGACAGTAATTAAATGCGTGGCAATTTGTGCACCGTGCAGATATAGTGTGTACCCATTCACGGCACGACTGACAGGCCAACTAGACTGATTTAAAATTTTACGAGACGAACGAGGCGTACGCGCGCGCGATCGTTTATCTTTCTCTACGTCTTCCTTGATTCTCATCGACCCATCTTTTTCTCTGACGAAGATGCCGCCATGACTTTCTGTCTTTTTTTTCTTGTGGTGTGTATTTACGACGCGATGCATATAAAGTGTAGCAAAATTGCTCGGTGATTTTGATTTTGTACTTTTTGACGGAAACGAGAGAGACCCATCATATACATATTCTGATCCCTGTATGAAAAAAAGCAATCAATTCGGCGATAAAAATACATAAATAGCTAGTAAAAAAAGATTTAAAACATTCGACGATGCACATCGAATGTTTACAATTTTTCATTATATTTATAATTTCATATAACTATTATATTATAAACCTAACTGATGCAGATATAAAAATAAAATGCGTTTATTCATATATCAAATTCTAAAAAAAATCATGTTAAATCGTGTAATGCAATTTTTCTGGAGATTCGGGACCAAGTATTTGAAAGTAATCTTCGTTCATTCTATAGAATTTCATTCTATAGAAAGAATCGTAATGGGTATCGAAGGAGTCGCCAAGAGTCTTCTCCATTAAATAACTTCCACGAAAAGATGTCAGCCTGAGATGCGGTTTTTGCGTCTGCGATAGCGAGGCGGGACTTGGCGCTCGTAGGCAGGTAGGTATAGAGCATCGTCGTCCTCGACTCTTACGATCTAGTTAGCGCGATCCATCGATCCGATTGGCGTGTAATCGATCGCCCTCGTCTCTATAAGGGGACGGGCTAGAATTCGCTGAATCACACTGCCTTCGAGACAATTTGCCGATATGATAACGCCCTGTTTCCTCTGACTTCACTTGTTTACGACAATATCCAGCATTATGCATTATTAAATACGACATTAATTCCGTGTTTTTCAATTTAATGAATTGCATTATACATACAAGTGTAAAAAATATCTATCTGCATATTATTCTCGCGTCATATTAATTTTTTACTAGGATTTCCAGTTTATCAAATATGATAGAAAACGCCAACACGGAAGTTATCGACCGTTCGAATAATACAATATATATTCTTTATTAAATCAATTTATTTCAGATATGATTGCGGGCCGACAATTTTTCGGACTTTCAACATAATCTGAAACGCTAATAATCCCTAGTAATTTCTAGTTTAATCGTATCTTTTTATGTTACGTGTATCATGATTTAATTTACGCTGAAGATATTTTTGTAAAAGTTGATTCATTGCTTAAATTATATTTTAGCGGTTGATTTTTTAAAATTTACCCCGAAAACTGACAGACTTTAAAATAAATCAAATTTGTAATATATGTTTGATCCTTAACATTAGAAGTACCGAGCAATCATTATTAATAGTTTCTTTTTTTCAGATTAATATTATATTCCTTGTTTAAAACATATGATTCTAAAATTTTTTACTTTTCAATAATTATGTTTTTATATTGATGAAATATTAGATTTTTCATTACTTTTTTAATTTTTATAGTAATTTATTCACTTGCTCCTTTTAGTGAATAAAAAAACGATGCTCTTCTAGTGTCTACATAATTACACTAAAAACTTTATCGATTCTCTAACGATGTTTTTATGAAACTTATAAAAGATTTGTACAATATACTTCCATTATTCATTTGTCACAGTTCCGAAATGTCTATCAAACTTTCCGTCATATATACTCTGCGATCTTTCAGTCAACCGAAACATATCGCAATGCCACGCTGTTCTGTCGACATTAAGACGAGTTCATTTCGACGGGCGCATAATCCGATTATCCCGGCTTCTCATTCGGTCACGTTTTCCCGGCGCCGCGCCGCAATTCGTATTTTATTCTACGACATGCATCTCCACCTGGCCGTCGCCGCAAAACCCGCACGTTCCATTATGGTGCGTAGACGCTCGACGCATATACTCCCTCGTTTCATTTCCTGAGGTGCAGACTCTAGATATATCTAAATGCCGCCGCGCCGCGAAAGCCAACTCATTCTCGCGAGACGATATTATTTCTCTGTTCCCATTGCCGAGTCGAGCCGTTCATGGAAGGGAGACGACGATCGAAGAGAGGAGAGCCAAACGAGGCAGTCTGAAAATACGCTCCTGAAATTATCGTTATCCACCGAGGGATCTCCGCGGCCGCGAAGATCGTCGAGTCGTTAGTCAGTCGGTCCCGCGATCTCGAGACCCTCTCCGAGTGCAAAGAGAAAGAGAGAGAGAAAGAGAAGGAGAGGTGCACTGGTAATTAAACTCTCGCGCGACTTTGCTTGCCGTCGTTCGTCGGCCGACGTCGTTGGCTTTTTACGGTTTGCACCTTGCACGCCGCATCACACGAGAGAAAGAGAGAGAAAGAGAGACGCGACGCATATGTCGGCGCCTTACGGGCCAGCGTAAAACTGGCTGGTAATCATTAACAACTTAGCGCTCTCTCGACGAAAATCGAAGAGAGTCGCGGTGCACCTGAAAAAATTTACATGTGCGTATAGAATATTCCAGAACACTCAACCTCTTTGAATGACGAATTTTTTCAAAAAGAGGCTGTTACATAATTATATATTTTTAATCAATAATGATGTCAATTCCAAAATAAATAAATTATAATTTAGCAACAAAGTAATGACTATTGGGAATTAACGTTGTACAAAGTGCGCGATATGACTGTCAATATTATCAAACTGACTTTTTTAATTAACAACAATTACAGTTTCAGCTAACTTTTTAGCCATCTTCAGTACACGTTACGATTGTTCGACGAATTGGATGCAGGTATAGAAATAACATATTGTTACTTCTTGTATATTTAATACCAGAAATATTTCAACTCTTTCTTAAATTTTCCTTGAAATTCGTGTGAGAATTGATTTCTGACAAAGTTTCTTCAGCATATTACAATCTTTCAGCATATTACAAGCTTTCTGATAAGTGTCTGACAAACATTGTAAATATATTACTTATATGATATTTTTTAAATATTTAACTCGACGTATATATAAAATATATTTAAAGAATAGAATTCAAAATTGAATCTTATTCTAAAACGAGATGGTTTTCATTTCAAAAATAGAGTTCCATAGTAAATCACAATTTAACTTTATTACGAAGCCTATGAATAGAGATGGATTGCGTTCCGATCGAATGAGTCATGAGGGTACAAATTATGAATTTATCAAATTAAACTTTACTTTACATGAATAAATGCAATT
>Ga0157362_1000915_pt1 | contig 11378 bp, 5 predicted proteins | sample AttlaeALBM3_FD_111480 | JGI IMG/M metagenome (GOLD analysis project Ga0157362, IMG submission 111480) | Fungus gardens microbial communities from leaf cutter ant in Ribeirão Preto, State of São Paulo, Brazil - Atta laevigata ALBM3 | ecosystem: Host-associated > Fungi > Mycelium > Unclassified ... | reverse complement strand
ATTTCAAAACAATGTTTAGAGATGTTTCAACGTAATCCAGATGAATTTCTGCGCCGATTCATTACTATGGATCCATTACTTCATATCCGAGATGAAGGAACAGTCAAAACAATAGACTTTATCGGGTGAACTAGCTCTGAAGAAGGCGAAGACCATAAAGTCAGGAAAGGCCACAGTTTTTTGGGATGCACGCGATATAATTCATATCGATTATCTTCCGTCGAAGCAAACGATCAATGGCGATTACTACGCAGCCTATTGGACCGTTTCAACATTTTAAAGAAAAAACGTCCCCATTTGGCGAAGAAGAAAATATTTTTTCATCAAGATGCACGGGCTCACACGTGCCCAGCATCGATACCAAATTCAACAAATTTCCGCTACGAATTGCTTCCCCATCCAGCATATTCGCTAGATTTAGCCCCCTGCGACTATTTCCTGTTTCCAAACTTGAAGAAATGGTTTGGAGGAAAGAGATTCATCATCAGAGAGCAACTCATCGCCGAAACAGACAAATCATATTATTCAGACAGTTTGAAAAAGTTGGAGAATCGTTAGAAGTTTATCGAGCTAAAAGGAAACTATAATGAGAAATAAAAATGAATCGATAAAAAAAATGTGTTTTACTATGTTTTTCTAAAAACTTATTGATTTATCCTCGTATATAAACTTTCTTTTTTCCAATATATATTCACACATCGCGATCAAATGGGGCATTGGCAATCGGAAGAAGAGAGATGCCAACAGAGCCTGCGTTCCGATATTCATTGCCAGTATTACCAATACTGAAAATGTATAGTACGTAACGTATATTATAAATTTTAAGTATTGGCAATGAATATTCAAACGCAGTCAAAGTTCGCGAAATGCAATTTTTGGGACTACGGGCCATCCCGCAGGTCTCGTTCTTCCCCGCAGATATCTGTATATAATACGGAAGTCTACAATTGGTCCCCATCCACTCATTCTTTTGTATCGTGCTCACACGCGCACTATATAGTCCCCATTGTCGTTAATATAATATATGTAGAAATCTGGTGTACAGCATCGGCGTGGCGTCATATAACTATTGCTTTCAGATCTCTCGAAATAATAAAATATTTTATTGAGCTCTTGACAAGACCTCGACGAGAATTTTAAATAATCTCGATCTTGTTATATTAGATCTGGATCTCGAATCTCGTCTTGATTTTCGAGATGAGATCGAATTTTTTCTCATCTTGTGGGCATCTCTAGAAACAATATACATGCTGTAGAATAGCATAATATAATATAAAAGATTACATCAATAATTTGAGGATATTTTTATTCAAACGAAATATATTTGAAAACGTATCATTGATTATTTCTAAATGAGAAATAAATTTACCTTTAATAATCTTAAATAAGCGCCTATCAAAAGGAAAACGGCATGAGTTTCGGACTTATAGCTTTCGACCCCTGTCGCGTGCGAATGGACCATTTAATAAGTAATGAAACTAGTACATGGAAACAACTCAAATCACAAGAGAATTCACATGTAGATACTCTGTATGTAAAATTAATGTGGAGCGTTACAGATTATTTTTACCCGTATAGCACACTTTATGAGAAATATCCTGAGTATATTCTTAAGATATACAAGAGTTCTTTAGAAGTTTTTAAGAATTTTCTTTGGAGATTTGTGTTATATTTAAAGGTAGTTAAAGAAATTTTACAAAATTGAATGCTACAAGAATAGTAAAATTTGCTGCTTTATTTCATATTATTTTTACCAGATCAAATATACTAAATTTAGCTGTAGATGTATTTATTATATTGTATTATAGTTAAGTATTATAGTATAGTTAATTTTTATATATTATATATATAGTATAATCTTCTAGTATTTATACACAATGCTGCGAATATCTTTTGTATAATATGTTCTAAATTCCTTATTTTTTAGAATCAAGTGAATCTCAAAACTATTGAAATAAACATATACATATATGAAATTAATGTATCATTATCATTAAAATAATATATGTACATTGTTTTATTCTTATATTTTATATGATTATACACAATATTATTATACATGTACTATTATATATAATATATTTAAAACATGTTTAAGAGTCTTTTGCAAGTGAGTATATAAATATCATGATTAAATTAATTAATTAAGAAGAAATCGCAAAAGATGTGATATTATAAAATAAACTCGATTGTTAGTATCATATATGTAGGATCAATGAAGTAATCACGTGGATTTTCACTTGAGTTTCCTTCATAAAACGTGTAGATTGTAGTTACAGCAATGCCGAGAATAGCAGTGATGATTGATAGTAATGGTAAGCGTAGCAACAGCGGGAGATAATAGTAGTATTAGTAGTAGTAACTGCGGTAGGTAGCAAGCAAACAAGCAGGCAGAGAAATTGATAAAAAGGTGATTTGTCCAAACTGGCTGGCTCGCAGGTGGAGGCAATATCGGATGTTGTAGAAGCCGAGTGTAATGACGTGCAGTATATTGGTTTGCACGCGTTGGATTTTTGCCTCGAACGATCTGTCCAACTAACCAATCAACCAAGTAAAGTGGAGAGAAAACAAGGAAGAAATCTTACGCAACTGTGGAATTAGATGTGATATCTCTATTTTCTCCTTTTTTTCGGCCATTCTCTCTTCAATTTTTCAGTTTGAGCTTTCTTAAAGGATTTCTCTTATGTGTGATGTGGATAACATATCCGTTATCCACTACATTTAAAAAAAAAGTTACAACCATAAAACCGTATTTCTAACTACATTTTTCTATTACATGTCACTGCTCTTTCACTTTGATTTTTCCCTTTTCACTAACTGTGTTCTATATGAATTCAATGAGTCTAAAGGTGTGATTTTTATTGAAGTTGTGCTTCAATTTTTTCCACCTTACTTACATCTTATATGTCTAAAATGCATTTAAACTAAATTATTAACATTATTAATAATGAATATTAGTTTATCACACATAAAACATTAAATTAGATGCCGTGATTTTTTATAAAATCAAGTTGTTTTGCAGACTACAGAGTCACTTTCAATAAGTATATTACTACTGTATAAACATTCCTATCAAATTTTTGTAATTATTTATATTAATTATTTATATAATCATGATTAAACTGTGGATTATAATATTACGTTACAACATGATATGTAATATAATGTAGCTAATATACTTACAGCAGTACTTTCTTTTTTTATATTAATTATTACAAATGATAGAGTATCATTTAATCAGCTTTACATTTACATGTAATATCTTATGATCCTTGAGATTCTTTGAATAATGACTAATTTTCTCAATATCGCATTTCCAATTAATCTTTCTAATCAAATTATATTTCTGATCATTTGCAATTATTATGATAAAACAATAATGTACCATTTCTCTCTTAAAGTTTGATCAATGCACATACAATATGATAGGCTTACAAGATTCATAATACGCATATGTATCTTGTTGTGTATCTTAAAAACTGCGTACGTACATTTTACTTCGGAGTCTTGTTGAACGCGCGCATATCCCGCGGGAATCAATATCCGCGCGTCTCTCAGCCTTTCCTCTACACCCCTGTCTTCCCCAGCCTCTCGACCATCTCTCGCTCTCCCGCTCCCTCTTTCCTTCTGTACATAGATTTATCCTCTCACTCACATACATTCTCATGGGTGCTTCTTCGACACTACCGTACATTGTATATTATTCCTTACGTAGAATGGAGTAAAGCCGAGAAGAGCGGAATGGACTGCCGCCGTCCGCCTCTGATGTGATTTTGAGAAAGGGAGAGCAGAATACGGCTGCCTGCTTTCCTTCTATGTCACTTCTATATCTCTTTCTACTATCTTCTCAGTCTCTCCACTAGATTCGATTCCTTTTGCTCCCCACCTTTTGCTCCCCATCTTCCCTTCTTCCACCACGTCAACCTACTAACTTCTCCTTCGTTTCTCTATCCCGGTCGTCTCACCCAAGTCCATATACAACTACAAAACATTCAATTTGAACGTAAAGTTAAAACGAAATGGATTTTCCAACGTGAATACAGTCTATCAAGAGTCCATTCTTCTCCGATAATTATACAATTCGTGTTATCAGAAAAAAAACGAAAAAGAATTCACATTTTTACGTACTATATGATTTCACATATTAATGTAATCGACATCTGTCTTCATTCTTGTTTTAATCCTTTGAGGAGCTTATTTTTTCTAACTGATTCCTAAAAAAAATCTTGCAATTCCATGTTTTTCATGGATTACGAATCTAAAATAAAATTTCAAAAATTCAAAATGGCAGATCTAATATGGCTGCTATACAGGGATAAATTAATGCAAATCTAAACGAATATAACTTCCACGACAAATCTAAATAAATATGACTTACATAAATCAACAATACGATACAGTGTGAATGGATGCAAATATAAATATAATTTGTATTTTATATTACTAATCTTTTTAAATTGTTTCAAAACATTAATATTAATTAATATAAGATCATTATTGTGTTTTATTAAATGCTTGAATATTAAGTTATTATTTTCACAATGATAATCATTTATTAAAAATATTTCATGTATACTTCACTACTTACTAATGACATACTTCAAGTGATCTTTGAAACGATTTTAATAATTTTTTCAAAGGGCCTAGATAATTTTCAAATGAAAAACAAGAACAATTAACTAAAGATTCATATATTTTTGCATCATTTGTTAAATGATAAAATGTATGTGGATATTATAGATAAGAAACTTAGAATCATAAATTTTCTCTGCATAGTTAACAAAAGTTTCAAGTAATTTCTGAGTTAATGATAAAATTATTAATATTGTTTTTTAAAAGCAGGATAGATATGACCGATTGAAAAAAATAAAAAATGCTTATAAATTGCTATGTCAAGTACATCTTTCAAACAACAGATCCTAAGTAAATTAAGAAACTTCTGAGTTCAGTTACTTTTCATCTACACAATTTTGTTAAACTTCGTGGTTCTCGAATGAATTCATAAATGAATTGAAGGTCACTAAATTTTTAGATATCAAATCAATTAAACGATAAGCTGACATTACCCTTATCACTTGTCTAAGTATGCAATTGTTTTTTTGCAACATCTAAACACGCTGCATGCATATAATCAAATGGAAATTGCATTACCATTCCACATTTTAATTGAAGAAGAAATGAAATGCCAATATGATGATCTCCATCTCATTGTAAAAGAAATGACTTATCTGTTCTTTTTATTGCATTAGTATTTCTTAGAATAGTACGTCCTTCGAAATATTCATCACCTCCTTAACATCTTTCATAGCAAGAATAATCATTATAATTTTTTATTTGTTTTATGTGAGCTCGGACAGGAACGTTACGTACAAACTATAAATCCTTATGTTAAAATATTTATCATTTATTTTAAGTCCCTTTTTTAACAAAAAAAAAAGTTCTTCTAAAATCTTTTAAATATAGACGTAAAGAATATGATTCAGACTGGCCATAAAAAATAACAAGTGGAAGCATTTACATATTTTTTATAAAACCTAAAATTGGCCATAAATATTTATTTGTGCTTTTAAATAAAGAAAAATCGACCAATATTAAAACTGAGCTCAATAGTACTTCCAACATAAAATTTAGAAATATGCTATAAATTTTGTATCAAATCAATATAACAATATTCTTCAGTATCTAATTTCTTTTTATTAATAACAACTTTGTTTGTAACAAAATTCTAAAGTCTAAAGGCAACTCAGAGTAAAAATTACGTCAAATATGCAAAAGATTAGTTAACGCTGAGTGAGTTATATTATGTTTTACAACAGCCCAATATTTTATCAGTTCAGAAAGATTAGAATAGGATGTGCTTTCATCTTCTATGTCATTAATTGCATTTTCAAAATCGCAACTTAAAAGTAAGGAATGATTTTCAATATGCTCATTATCAGAAGAGATTGTGTCGATAGTATTATTTCTTTATTTGTGCCATAATCTTGTTTTATTTCTTATTCTTATATTTCTATGCTTAACATTTTTTGCTTAATTATGATGAAAATTAGACACAATCAATCCTTCTTTCAACAAATTCAACAAATTTACCTTTTTATTAACAATTCTTTGATATAGTTATCGCTTTCCAACGCAAGACTTTCTATATAACATTACAGATGATAGAATTAATCTTTCTTCTTGTTTTTTATATGTGAGGAGCGTGTTTAACAAGACTTTTATTGAATCTTTAGCGTGATTAGTAGCCCCTGGTGTCGGTAGCTTTAACTGCGTCTGGAAGCAAATTGATATGTAAGATATAATTGTAGATATAATTATTTAGAAGCTATCCATAAAATTTTTTTTAATTTAACAATATTATTCATTTTATTATTAATTATTGAAAATTTTTTCTATATCAAATATTTAAGAAATAACTTATAATGATATTTTTCATCAATAAAGTAGAAAAAGGTTTCTTATCTAATTGTTTTCCATAAAAGCTGTATTTTCGATCATCAATAAGCAATTGCTTTAAAATTTTATTCATTTTGTTTGCAATCCCCCCTTATGAAAAAATATCCTCAATTTTGACCATTAAACACTCAAAAAAACGCTCAAAGGATATAGCAGGATAAGGAGTCTCCGCATGTAATCGATTGTCACAGAGAACAAAATGAACATCCAAATGAAAGAATACTTTGTAGAAATCCCAAAAGAGCCATACCACTCGAGATATCAAACAAAATGTGATTTTCGATTATTATTTTTTTCTCCATTAAATCTAAACTGATCTTTACAAAAAAAATCATGAATATAAAGTGTATCAAGAAGATTAGAGTAAGAATTTTTTTGTCGTTCTTGGCTCAAAGTTCTGTTTTTAAAAAATTCAAGAATTTTTTAAATCGCATTTTTTATATAATCTGAATGTTTGACCACTTTTAAAATAATTTAGCAGTTAAATCTTATCATAAATTCAGTATTTTTTCAAATTTTTAGATTTGATTGAAAAAAATATTAAAATCATTTTTTCGCTATTTTTCGACCTAAATTATATTAGTTGTTATAATTATATTAGTTAATTATATTAGTTACATATTTTAAATTATTTTTAAATATAATTTTTAAATATAATTGTACTTACCTTCATTTGGAACAATTGTTCCCCCTTCTGTAGATAATAGTTTAAAACTTCGATATTATAGAGTTTGCGTTAAACAAGAATTCTATTTTTTCTTTTTCAGAAAAATAAATTTAACCGATTTCAGCATTTATTCCTTTTTTTTTAAAGCAAAAACCAATTTTTAACTTTGTTATATAAACATGATAAATTATTTTATTCTAATACGATGTCAAGAGATATCAGGTTTTTTGATTTACAAAGCTATTTAATCCAAAATTCATTTCATATTTATAATATTACGAAATTAATTTTATATTTCCTATTAACTCACTTTCTAAAATTATACAATAAAAATGCCATTTTTAAGAAATTAAAGAAATAATTATAAATGCACGATGTATAGAATTAATTTTTTTATAATTATTATTTTATGCGAAATACTACACTTTTAAGAATACTTTTGAAAGGATTATCAAATATATTAATCTTCATCAGTGTCTTCATTTACGATAGGCTCAACATTTTCAACATTAAAAAATTTTTCCAAATTTTTCTGCTGGTCTTACTATTCAAAATAAATATTTTGCGTATGTCAAATAATATATAATTATTGCAGTATGTGCATCCAACCGTTCTTTGTTCATGTGCACATTCACACGTATTAGAGCATGAATTTATATATCGCCGTTGAGAAAGGAGAAAAAGGTTAAAGAATTCGTTCCTTGTTTCTTCATATAATACCTTTATTACTTAAAAAAATGTGTTTTCTGTATCGAACTTTCCATGTCTACCAACAACTTAAAGCTAACGCAAAAACAAAAACGTTACTGCATTCATGGTGGCCATAACAATTAGTGCTATCATGACGCGGCGGGAAACATAAACGGCGAGAGGAGCGCTAACAATCTCCCCTTCTTGGAAAGGACATCTTTACAAAGAGAATAAACTATAAAAGAAATAAACTAGAAAAGAAAATAAACTATAAAGATGTACTTCTAGTAACCCGTAACTATGGAGCAGAACTAAACGTGAACGCTATATAAATATGGCAAATGTAAAACTTAAAGATAAATGACAGACTTGTTAATGCAAATATCTTGAGTCACGGCTAACGCATGAACAATTACACAGACGCGTTCTCTTCTAATAGCAAAATACAAATTTTAGGCAGAGTTCGTTTAATTAATCCCTGTTTAGTGAGTATGGTCAGACGAATAACTCCGTTCTGGATGAACTTTAGTGATATGGCCTAATGGCCACGCCAACGGCAGAGTAGTGTCTTCTTTTACAAGCACTAGAGTGCCCTTTCCTAATTTTACTACGAAATTTCCATTTAGGGCGCTGTTGTAATTGTGACATATACTCCTACAACCATCGCTTCCAGAAGTAGTGTAGTCTCATTTGTGTAAGTAATTATCTTGTGTAAGTAAATATCTTGTTAAGCGATTCAGAGATCAGAATTCGATTTTACGTTAGTAACGGGTCTTGAATTTAAGCCCGCTTCTATCTATATTAAGATGAATCTGTATTAAAATTGAATTGAGTCATAAAAATCAGGATCCCACCAAATTTTTTTTGTTTACAATTTATTATAATTCCTCAAATTGTAATACGCTTGTACCGACGATTTTTCTGATATGCGCCTTAGCTGATTTCACGGCGGCTTCCTTCTACATGCGGTGAATAAGATGGAATGAACTTCCAATCTATGAATTGTTCAGCTAAGTAGTCTTTGTTGCTGTGTAATCTTTTTAAGGAGACATTTTTTTAATTCAGTTAGTTGATTGTTAGTTCTCAAAAAGGTGATGTCCGAATATAATGTGACACATTTTTTTCTCTGCGAAATGAATCACTTTAGCGCATTAAGAAAAGCCGTGGCGGTTAAATCGGATATTATTTCAAAGTTGACAGCTTTCGTTACTAAACATACAAAAATAGTCAACGCCTTACCGATTTTATTGCGCGATATTTTAATGTTGAAGGGACCAGCATAATCGATATTTGTATTGAAGAATACTCTAGCTTGTGTTACTCGAATTGCTGGCAGGTCTCCCATTAATTGAATTATATTAGTCGGTTTCGTACGAAAGCATATGATACACTTCGCCAATACCCGACGCATTTCTCCTTTTCCCGCTATTGGTAAAAAATTGTTACGCAAAATTGATAGCACCGCCTGAGGACCTGCGTGCAAATTTTTGTAATGTGTACGTCTCTTATTAAGTCAGTGAGATGATGCTTTTTTGGGACAATATCATAGGATATTTTTGATCATAGTTTAGTGGTGCATGACGAAACCTTCCCCCCCCTCCCCACATGAATGATACCATTGAGATCAATGAATGAATGCAACGACAACAATTTGCCTTTTAATATATTCTTCCATTTTTATGTAGATCATGTAGTTCTTGTGAAAATTCATTCATTTGACAATTGTTTTTGATAATTGCTAATGTTGCCTGCTGCATTTTATCAATGGTTATTGGACCGCTAGTACGTTTTGTGGCATTTAATGCGTTATTCTTGAGTCGAAAACAATAAGCTATAATCTGGCAAACGACGAATATTTTTCAATGATCATCCGATTTAAGTATAGTTGTATATGTAAGAGCCTTTGTTTTAATGTTGCGTTCTTCTGGAACTTCTGTGAATTTCCTTGTTCCTTTTGTCATATGGACACATAATTGAGTCATAAAAATCAAGATCCCACCAAATTTTCTTTGTTTGCAATTTATTAGGATTAATCCTTCTTGATAACGGATCAGCAGAATTGTCTTCGGATTTTACATGAAACCAAGTTGCTCTGTGAGTGAACACGATGTATTTAGCCAACTCTATTGGCTACAAATGTGTTCCATTTATTAGGCTCATTGCTTATCCGATAGAGTTATTGTAGAATCGCTCCAGTAATAAACTCTGCTTAGGGTGATATTCAATGCTTACAAGGCCTTATTAACCAGGTGCGCTAGCAGGACTGCTTCACACAACTCGAGTCTGGGTAGTGATAACTTTTTTAACGGAATTACTCATGATTTGGCATATAAAAGTCTTATAGTGTATGAGTGGTTAGGAGAGATGGTGCGAAGATATGCAAGCGCTGTATGCTGTCTCCGATGCATCACAAAAGCCATGTAATTCTACTTGGATCGAATTATTTATCTTCCTTGATATGGTAATTGATTGAATGCTATGAATTTGCGACTTTCATTGGGTCCACATTTCATGTATTTCTCCGGGAACTTGTTCATCCCAACCACCTTTTTCTTGTTATTGGATGATTATTTTCGCTTTAACCATGATTGACCCAACCATTCAAGGGGGTCATATATTTACGCAAATTGAGCTAATATGTTGCATTTGATTATTTTCTTATCTTCCTTTATTAGCTGCAGCTTATACTGGAATGTATCATCAGCAGCGTTCCAAAGTAAACCTGAAATCCCAAAGTAATCTTTGTGGTCTTACCAATATTTACGGACCAATATTTAGAACTGTGATGATCGTTAAAGTCTGGAATATTGCATTTCTATTTCTGAAGTTCGAAAGTAATTCTGTTAGAGTTTGTTTTAATTAGGTTAGTAAATCATCCACGTAGAAGTCATTTAAGATTACCTCATTTGCATTAGGATACTCCTTTAGGTTTTACAATTTCTTGTAGACATCAATAGCTAGGAATGAGGAACTGGCCATACCACATGCGACAGTAGCGAACCGAAATGAGCAAACAAGTTCATTTTTATTTCAACTCTAGAAGATTTGTTGCAGATGTTCTCCAATAACATTAACTTGGCGGTACATTTTAGAAATATCAGCCGATGTTGCATATTTATGCTGCCGCAATCTTGTGATTATGCCAAATATATCATCCTGTATGATAGGCCTAACCATGAGGCAATTCATTTAATCATTTAAAGATACTTCAAAGGTAATTCTGCAGGACGCATCAAATACTACTCTTACCTTGGTGATATCGCTGTCTTCCTTTATCACTGCATGATGCGGAAGATAGTAAGATAATTTAGGTAGTGTTCCCTGGAGTGATTTAGTTGTAAATATTCCATTATAAATTCGTGATAAGCTTTAATTCTGACACTTTATTTAGCCTTAATTCTAAGGAACGCTTTACCGCTGCATTATAAAAGCTGCCAAATTCTTCAATATTGTCTTTCAGCGGTAATTGAATTGTGAAGCTTCGGGATTTCTGGAGTACGTTGCTAAGAAGTATTCCTCGCATGATTGTTCTTCTTGAGAGTGGGGGGGGGGGGGGGGGGGGTGT
>Ga0157362_1000914_pt1 | contig 11381 bp, 6 predicted proteins | sample AttlaeALBM3_FD_111480 | JGI IMG/M metagenome (GOLD analysis project Ga0157362, IMG submission 111480) | Fungus gardens microbial communities from leaf cutter ant in Ribeirão Preto, State of São Paulo, Brazil - Atta laevigata ALBM3 | ecosystem: Host-associated > Fungi > Mycelium > Unclassified ... | reverse complement strand
TGGCGACCGTGTCGACCAACATCTGGTACCACGTGGGCTCCGCGAACGAGGAACCCGACCAGGCCGGGTGGGCCCACCTGTCCGAGCACATGATGTACCAGGGTTCGGGACACATTCCGCACGGCAAGCTCGACCAGCTGATCGAGGGCACCGGCGCGATCTACAACGGCAGCACGTCCTTCGACCGGATCAACTTCGTGATCGGCGACCTGCCCGCGGACCGACTCGAGCTCGCGCTGTGGGCGGAGAGCGACCGCATGGGCTTCGTGGTCGATGCCCTGACCCCGACCACGCTCTACAACCAGCAGCAGGTGGTCCGCAACGAACGGCGGCAGACCCACGAGCAGCGGCCCTACGCGCTGTCCGATGAGGAGATCTACCACCAGCTGTTCCCCGAGTCGCACCCCTACCACGGCGCGGTGATGGGCCCGCACGCCGTTATCCAGTCGGCGACCCCGGAGCGAATGCGGGATTTCTTCCACCGGTACTACACCCCCAACAACGCCACGCTGGTGGTCGCGGGCAACTTCGACGCCAACCGGGCCAAGGGGTGGATAGCCAAGTACTTCGGCTCGCTGGCGCGTGGCCCGGAGGCGACGCCCCCGAACATCCCGGTCCCGCACATCACCGTGGAGAAGCGGATCACGCTCACCGACAAGGTGGACCTGCAGCGGGTCAAGATGGGCTGGTTGACCCCGGCCGCCTTCGCGCCCGGCGATGCGGCCGGCGACATCACCGCCCAGATCCTGGCCGGCGGCGAGTCCAGCCTGCTCTACCGGGACCTGGTCCGCGATCGCAAGATCGCGCAGGACGTCTCCGCCTTCCAGGAGTCGACGGCGCACCCGTCGGTGTTCACCATCACCGCCACCGCAAAGCCCGGCCACTCCGCGGCGGAGCTCACCGAGGCGATCGACGCGGACCTGACCAAGCTCGGCTCCGCGGGCCCGTCGACCGCCGACCTGGGGGCCGCCCGGGCCACGGTGCTCGGCGACATGGTGCGCGGGGTGGAGCCGATCGGGGACTTCGACGGCCGCGCGGACACGATCAACCGTTACGACTTCTACACCGGCAAACCCGACTACCTGCAGGCCGATATCGCCCGGCACGCCAACGTCGGCGCCGCGGACGTCAGGGCGTTCGTCACCGAGCAGCTGCGCCGCGACGGCCGGGTCGTGGTCAACACCGTGCCGGGCGAGAAGGTGCTGCCCCCGGATCCGGCTCCGGGGCCGCCGCCGCCCACCACGGCGCAGACCGCCCGCTCGGCCCAGCCGTGGCGCAATGCGGTCCCCAAACCGACGCCCGCCCCCACCCCGCAGCTGCCCGCCGTCCAGCGGTTCGTCCTCGGCAACGGCATGCCGGTGTACCTGGTCGCCTCGCACGGGCTGCCGGTGGTCACCGCGGCGGTGGTGTCGCGCTACGGCGGCGCCGCCGACCCGGTGGGTGCAGCCGGCCTGGCCCAGTTCACCGTGAACATGTTGCGGCAGGGGGCGGCAGGCAAGGACGCGGCCGCGATCGCGGCCGCGGTGGGGGCACTCGGCGGGCAACTGTCCTCGAGCAGCCACCCGGATTCCAGCATGGTCAACCTGCAGACGCTCACCCCGCGGGCCGCCGCCGGGCTGAGTCTGCTCGCCGACCTGGTTCGGCATCCCACCTTCCCGACCGACGCCGTCGCCCGGGTCCGCGACGATCTGCGGGTCGCGCTGACCGCCCAGGCCTCCCAGGCGGCCACGACCGCCTACGGGATCATGCGGCAACAGGTTTTCGGCAAGGACCATCCCTACGGTCATCTGGCCACCGGCACCCGCGACGGTCTGGCCCGGGTGGACCGAAAACAGCTGATCGGCTTCGCCGCCAAGGCGTACACCCCGGCGACCACCGCGCTGGTGTTGGCCGGCGACCTGACCGAGGCACGGGCCAGGACCCTGGCCCAGCAGGCCTTCGGGTCCTGGCGCGGCAGGGCCTCCGCGCCCGCGGTGCCCGGCCCGGCACGACCCGCAGCGGCGCGGGTGGCCATCGTCGATCTGCCGGCGGCCACCCAGACCGCGCTGGATATTGGGCAACAGGCACTGACCCGCACCGACCCGCAATTCAACGCCGCCGAGGTCGGCAACCGGGTCCTCGGGGCGCTGGGACTGTCCAGCCGATTGGATCTGAACCTGCGTCAGAAACGCGGGTGGACCTACGGGTTGTTCTCCAACCTCGCCGGAATGCGTGGGCGCGGCTGGTTCGACGTCTCCGGTTCGGTGGAGACGGCGCACACCGGTGAGTCGGTGCGGGAGGTATTCGCCGAGATCAACCAAATCCGCGGACACGAGGTGACCCCCGACGAACTGCGGAGGGCCAAGGCGGCCATCATCGGCGGGATCCCGGCGCTGTTCGGCACCACGCCGACCGCGGCGGAGACCACCGCCGAGATGTTCGTGCTGGGCCTCCCGCTGGATTTCTACCGGCGATTGCCCGTGCGCATCGAGGCAGTGACGGCCAGTCAGGTGCGGGCGGCGCTGTCCAGGGTGCTCGACCCGGCGCTGATGCGCGTAGTCGCGGTCGGGGACCGCGCGAAGATCGAGGCTCAGCTGCGTACCTACGCGGGCGGTGCCCCGGTCATCCTGGACCCGTACGGCGCCCCGGCGCACAAGTGAGCTGACGTCGTCTCAGGCTCGCGCGGCGGCGGCGATGCGGCGCACCAGTCCCGGTCCGCGATAGACCAGCCCGGTGTAGAGCTGCACCAGCACGGCGCCGGCGTCGAACATGCGCTGCGCATCCTCGGGCGTGGTGATGCCACCGACCCCCACGACCGGCAGCGCGCCGGCGGACTCGGCCGCGACGAACCGGACCATCTCCAGCGCCCGGGCGAACAGCGGCCGCCCGGACAGCCCTCCGGCCTGAGCTCCGCGCGGGACGTCGATCGCCGCCAGCCCGTCCCGCTCGGTGGTGGTGTTGGTGGCGATGATCCCCGCCACCCCGCGCGCCGCGCAGACCTCCAATACCTCGGTCACCGCCGAGGGGGTCAGATCGGGGGCGATCTTCACCAGCAGGGGCTTGGGTCCCGCCGCCGCGGCCTCGGCGAGGGTGTGGGCCCGCAGCGCCGCGAGCAGATCATCGAGCGCGGAGCGCTCCTGCAGCGACCGCAGCCCGGGGGTGTTCGGTGAGCTCACGTTGACCGCGACGTAATCGGCGTGGGGCAGCAGCACCTTCAGCGAGGCCAGATAGTCGTCGGTCGCATCCGCCGTCGCGGTGATCTTGGACTTCCCCAGGCTGATGCCCAACGGAATGGGCGGGCGCCGGAGTTGCTCGAACCGGCCCGCCATCGCCTCGGCGCCGGCATTGTTGAAACCCATCCGATTGATGATCGCCTCGGAGGCCGTCAGTCGGTACAGGCGTGGACGGGGACTGCCCGGTTGCGGGTGCCAGGTGACCGTGCCGACCTCGACGAACCCGAATCCCAGCGCCGCCCAGGCGGGTATCGCCACCGCGTCCTTGTCCATCCCGGCCGCGAGCCCCACCGGGTTCGGGAAGCGCAGCCCGAAGGCCTCGACGGGGGCCTGCACGCGCGGCGGCAGGCGCAGCGCGGTCCGCCCGGCGCGCGAGGCGGACAACCGTTCCAGGACGCGCAGGACCCGCGCGTGCGCGGCCTCCGCGTCGCCGGAGCCGGTCGCGAACAGTGCCCGCCGCAGCAGGCGCTCGTACGCGGTCACGGCGCCCTCTCGCGGGCTTCGTTCAACCCGGTTGCGTACTCCTGCAGCGAGCGGACCGCGATATCCCCGTGCAGCAGCGCCTCGATTCCCTGCACGGCGGCGGCCAGACCCGGCACCGTGGTGACGCACAGGGTGTTCGACCCCACCGCGGCGGTCCGAATGTCCCAGCCATCGACGCGGGAGCCGACACCGAACGGGGTGTTCACGATCAGGGCCACCTCGCCGTTGGCGATCCGGGTGACGATCGTCGGCTCACCCTGCGGCCACGCCTCGGTGGCCGGTCCCGGGCCGTGATGACCCTTGCGCACCACGGTCGCGGGCACGCCGTTGCGGCGAAGCACGTCGGCGGTGCCGCCGGTGGCCAGGATCTCGAAGCCCAGATCGTGCAGGCGTTTGACCGGGAAGATCATCGCGCGCTTGTCGCGGTTGGCCACCGACACGAACGCCGCGCCCTTGGTGGGCAGCGAGCCGTAAGCCCCGGCCTGCGACTTCGCGAACGCGACGCCGAACGTCGAGTCGATGCCCATGACCTCCCCGGTGGAGCGCATTTCCGGGCCGAGGATGGTGTCCACGTGCTCGCCCGAGGCGGTGCGGAACCGGTTGAACGGCATCACCGCCTCCTTCACCGCGACCGGGGCGTCGAAGGGCAGATCCGCGCAGTCCCCCCGCGGCGGCAGCAGGCCGGTGAACCGCAGCTCCGCGATCGTGGCACCGAGCATGATCCGCGCCGCGGCCTTCGCCAGCGGGGTGGCGGTGGCCTTGGACACGAACGGCACGGTGCGGCTGGCGCGCGGGTTGGCCTCGAGCACATAGAGCACGTCCGCGGCAATGGCGTACTGCACATTGAGCAGGCCGCGCACCCCGACCCCGCGGGCGATCGCCTCGGTCGCCGCGCGAATCCGCTTGATGTCGGCGTTGCCCAGGGTGATCGGCGGCAGCACGCAGGCCGAGTCGCCGGAGTGGATGCCGGCCTCCTCGATGTGCTCCATCACCCCGCCCAGGAACAGCTGTTCGCCGTCGAAGAGGGCGTCCACATCGATCTCGACGGCGTCGTCGAGGAAACGGTCCACGAGCACCGGACGGTCGGCGGAAATCTCGGTGGCGCGCGAAATGTAGTCGGCCAGCATGGTCTCGCCGTAGACGATCTCCATGCCCCGTCCCCCCAGCACGTAGGAGGGTCGGACCAGCACCGGGTAGCCGACCTCGTCGGCGATCGCCTTGGCCTCGGCGAAGGAGAACGCGGTGCCCCACTTGGGTGCGATCAGTCCCTCGGCGGCCAGCAGCCGGCCGAACGCACCGCGGTCCTCGGCCAGGTGTATGGCCTCGGGCGAGGTACCGACAATCGGGACGCCGGCCTCCTTCAGTGCCCGCGCCAGGCCCAGCGGGGTCTGCCCGCCGAGTTGGACCATCACGCCGACCACGTCACCGACGCGCTGTTCGGCGTGCACCACCTCGAGGACGTCCTCGAGCGTGAGTGGCTCGAAGTAGAGCCGATCGGAGGTGTCGTAGTCGGTTGACACCGTCTCCGGGTTGCAGTTGACCATCACGGTCTCGTAGCCGCCCTCGCGCAACGCGAAGCTGGCGTGCACGCACGAGTAGTCGAACTCCACGCCCTGCCCGATCCGGTTGGGCCCGGAACCGAGGATGATCACCTTGGGTTTCCGGCTGATCGCCACCTCGGTTTCGGCGTCGTAGGACGAGTAGTGGTACGGCGTGTGCGCCTCGAACTCACCGGCGCAGGTGTCCACGGTCTTGTACACGGGTCGGATGCCCAGCGCGTGCCGCACACCGCGGACGACGGACTCGGTCAGGCCGCGGATTTCGCCGATCTGCGCGTCGGAGAAGCCGTGTCGTTTGGCCGCACCCAGCAGCTCGGGATCCAGATACTCGGCGGCGGCCAGCTCGCCGGCCACCTCGTGCAGCAGCAGCAGTTGATCGATGAACCAGGGGTCGATCCGCGTGGCCTCGTGGATCTGCCCGACCGTCGCGCCGGCGCGCAGCGCCCCGATGACGTCGCGCAGGCGACCGTCGTAGGGCGTGGCTATCCGCTCCAGCAACGCGTCGCGATCCCCGGATGGCCCGGCCCAGGACAGGGACGCGTCGCGTTTCTCCAACGAGCGCAGCGCCTTCTGCAGCGCCTCGGTGAAGTTGCGGCCGATCGCCATCGCCTCACCGACGCTTTTCATGTGCGTGGTCAGGCGGGAATCGGCCTGCGGGAACTTTTCGAACGCGAACCGCGGCACCTTGACCACCACGTAGTCCAGCGTCGGCTCGAAGCTGGCCGGTGTCACCGCGGTGATGTCGTTGCGGATCTCGTCGAGGGTGTAACCGATCGCCAGCCGGGCGGCGATTTTCGCGATCGGGAACCCGGTGGCCTTCGAGGCCAGCGCGGAGGACCGGGAGACCCTGGGGTTCATCTCGATCACGATGAGCCGACCGGTGGACGGCTCGACCGCGAATTGGATGTTGCAGCCGCCGGTGTCCACCCCCACCGCCCGGATCACGTCGATCCCGACGTCCCGCATCCGCTGGTACTCCCGGTCGGTGAGGGTCAGCGCCGGGGCGACGGTGATGGAGTCACCGGTGTGCACGCCCATCGGGTCGAGATTCTCGATTGAGCAGACCACGACCACGTTGTCGTTGCGGTCGCGCATCAACTCGAGCTCGTACTCCTTCCAACCGAGGATTGATTCCTCGAGCAACACCTCGGTGGTCGGGCTGGCCGCCAGGCCGGCGCCGGCGATGCGCGACAGATCGGCCTCGTCGTACGCCATGCCTGAACCGGCCCCGCCCATCGTGAACGAGGGCCGCACCACGACCGGATAGCCCAGCTCCGCCACGGCCTTGAGGCAGTCGTCCATCGAGTGGCAGATCGCGCTGCGCGCGCACTCGGCGCCGATCTGGGCCACGATCTGCTTGAAGCGCTCCCGATTCTCCCCCGCGTTGATCGCCTCGACCGACGCGCCAATCAGCTTGACCCCGAACTCGGCCAGCGTTCCGTCGTGGTGCAGAGCCATCGCGGCGTTCAGCGCGGTCTGCCCGCCGAGGGTCGCGAGCAGGGCGTCGGGCCGCTCGCGGGCGATCACCTTGCGCACCATCTCCGGGGTGATCGGCTCGATATAGGTGGCGTCGGCGAACTCCGGATCGGTCATGATCGTCGCCGGGTTGGAGTTGATCAGCGAAACGCGCAGCCCCTCGGCGCGCAGCACCCGGCAGGCCTGCGTGCCGGAGTAGTCGAACTCGCAGGCCTGGCCAATCACGATCGGCCCGGAGCCGATCACCAGGACCGAGGCGATGTCAGCGCGCCGCGGCATGCAGGCTCCCGCTCTTGTGACGGTCCATCAGGTCGGCGAAGCGATCGAACAGGTAGCCGGCGTCGTGGGGGCCGGCGGCGGCCTCCGGGTGGTACTGCACGGAGAACGCGGGGGTGTCCAGGCACCGCAGGCCCTCGACCACGTCGTCGTTGAGGCAGATGTGGCTGACCTCGGCACGCCCGTGGGCGGTCTCGGCGACACCGACCCGGGGGGCGTCGACGGCGAAGCCGTGGTTGTGCGCGGTGACCTCGACCCGGCCGGTGGTGCGGTCCAGGACGGGCTGGTTGATGCCCCGGTGACCGAAGCGGAGCTTGTAGGTGCCAAACCCGAGGGCGCGGCCGAGGATTTGGTTGCCGAAGCAAATCCCGAACAGCGGCACCCGGGCGGCCAGCACGCCGCGCGCGACTTCCACCGCGTAATCGGCCACGCCCGGGTCGCCGGGCCCGTTGGACAGGAACACCCCGTCGGGGTCGCGGTCGAGCAGCTGCGCGGCAGTGAAGCTCGCCGGGACGACGTGGGTTTCGATCCCGCGCTCGGCCATTCGGTGGGGGGTCATCGCCTTGATGCCGAGGTCCACGGCGACCACGGTGAATCGCTTGGCACCGCTCGCCGGCACCACGTAGGGCTTCGGGGTGCTCACCTGGAGCGCCAGGTCGGCCCCGAGCATGCTTGGGCTCTCCAGCACGCGCTCGTGCAGCGCCGCCGCGTCCGAACAGATGCTGGACACGCCCACCCGCATGGCGCCGCGATCCCGGAGGTGCCGGGTCAGCGCGCGCGTGTCGATCCCGCAGATGCCGACGATTTCGCCCGCGCGCAGTTCATCCTCCAGCGATCTGACGGCCCGCCAGCTCGATGGCAGCCGGGCGGGGTCGCGCACGACGTACCCGGCCACCCAGATCCGCCCGGACTCCGGGTCCTCGTCATTCACCCCGGTGTTGCCGATGTGCGGTGCGGTCATCACCACGACCTGCCGGTGGTAGGACGGGTCGGTGAGCGTCTCCTGATAGCCGGTCATCCCGGTGGCGAACACACCCTCGCCGAAGGTCTCCCCGACATGCCCATAGGCGCGGCCGTGGAACGTGCGGCCGTCCTCAAGCACCAGCACCGCCGGCCCGCGCCCCGCCATCACAATCCCCTCCGTGTACCCGGGGGATGACAACCCCCGGGCACGTGTCCGCGCCCGGTTTGCCCGGATCCGATGTGCCGCGAGGATGACGTCCTACGGGCAACGGCCGTCATGCGAGCTTCCCGTCCAGCACGGTGGGCCGGCCGCGCAGGAACGTGGCGTATACCTTGCCCGGCATGGTTCGGCCGCGGTACGGGGTGTTGCGGCTGCGCGAGGCCAGCGCGTCCGTCGTGACGGTCCAGCCCGCGGCCGGGTCGTAAAGGACCAGGTTGGCCGGGCTGCCCGGCGCGAGCGACCGGCCGTGGCCGTCGACTCGCCCGATGCGGGCAGGTCGCACCGACATTCGGTCGGCGACCCCGGCCCAGTCGAGCAGGCCGTCATCGACCATGACCTGCTGAATGATCGACAGCGCCGTCTCGAGCCCGAGCATTCCCATTGCGGCCGCGGACCATTCGCAATCCTTGTCCTCATCGGCGTGCGGCGCGTGATCGGTGGCGACCGCGTCGATGGTGCCGTCGGCCAGGCCGGCCCGCAGCGCCGCCACGTCGGCGGCCGTGCGCAGCGGCGGGTTCACCTTGTAGATCGGGTCGTACGAGGCCACCAACTCGTCCGTCAGCAGCAAGTGATGGGGCGTCACCTCGGCGGTGACGTCCCAGCCCTTCCGCTTCGCCGTGCGGATCAGCTCGACCGACCCGGCCGTGGAGACGTGGCAGATGTGCAGCCGGGAACCGACGTGGGCGGCGAGCAGACAGTCCCGGGCGATGATGGCCTCCTCGGCCACCGCCGGCCACCCCGCCAGCCCCAGCACACCGGAGATCTCGCCCTCGTTCATCTGCGCGCCCTCGGTCAGGCGCGGCTCCTGCGCGTGCTGGGCGATCACCCCGTCGAAGGCCTTGACGTACTCCAGCGCCCGGCGCATCAGCAACGCGTCCGAGACGCAGAAGCCGTCATCGGAGAAGACGCGCACCGCGGCGGCGCATTCGGCCATGGCGCCGAGCTCGGCCAACTGCTCACCGGCCAGCCCCGCGGTCACCGCGCCCACCGGTCGAACATCGGCATACCCGTGCTCCCGACCCAGGCGCCAGACCTGCTCCACGACGCCGGCGGTGTCCGCGACCGGGGAGGTGTTGGCCATCGCGTGCACCGCGGTGAACCCACCAAGCGCGGCCGCGCGGGTGCCGGATTCGACGGTCTCGGCGTCCTCGCGGCCGGGTTCGCGCAAGTGGGTGTGCAAGTCGACCAGGCCGGGCAGCGCGATCAAGCCGGCCGCGTCGATCACCTGCGCCCCGGCGGCGGACAGGCCGACGCCGACCTCGGCGATGCGGCCGTCGGCCAGCAGCAGGTCGGTCGGATCCCCGCCGGCCGGTCGAGGACCCCGCAGCAGAAACTTCGCCATCAACCGTCCCCGTCCCCCACCTCGGGTGGTTCCTCGTCGGAATCGCGACGCCCGATCGCGGGCTCGCTGCCCGACAGCAGCAGGTAGAGCACCGCCATCCGGATGGCCACCCCGTTGGTCACCTGCTCGATGATCGTCGAGCGGGGCGAGTCCGCCACCGCCGCGGTGATTTCCATGCCCCGGTTCATCGGGCCCGGGTGCATCACGATCGCGTGCTCGGGCAACATCCCCATCCGGGCCCCGTCCAGGCCGTAGCGTCGGCTGTACTCCCGGGCGCTGGGGAAGAACGCCGCGGCCATCCGCTCCCGTTGCACGCGCAGCATCATCACCACGTCGCATTTGGGAAGTTCGGCGGCCAGGTCGTAGGAGACCGCGCACGGCCAGGCCGCGACCCCGACCGGCAACAGCGTGGGCGGTGCCACCAAAGTGACCTCCGCGCCGAGCGTGCGCAGCAGCAACACATTCGAGCGCGCCACGCGGCTGTGCAGCACGTCACCGACGATGCACACCCGCCGCCCGTCCAGGCCGCCCAGCCGGTCCCGCATCGTGTAGGCGTCCAGCAGCGCCTGGGTCGGGTGCTCGTGGGTGCCGTCCCCGGCGTTTATCACCGCGCCCCGGATCCAGCCCGCGGTCGCCAGCCGGTGCGGGGCACCGGAGGCGGAATGACGCACCACCACCGCATCCGCCCCCATCGCCTCCAGGGTCAGCGCGGTGTCCTTCAGGCTCTCCCCCTTGGAGACCGACGAGCCCCGGGCGGCGAAGTTGATCACGTCGGCCGAAAGCCGCTTGGCGGCGAGCTCAAATGAAGTGCGGGTGCGGGTGGAGTCCTCGTAGAAGAGGTTGACCACGGTGCGTCCGCGCAGCGTCGGCAGTTTCTTGATCGGCCGATCGGCCAGGCGCGCGAGTTCGGCGGCGGTGTCCAGGACGAGCAGCGCGTCATCGCGGGCGAGGTCGGCCGCCGACAGCAGGTGACGGTTCACGGGCCGACCACCCTGCTCCCGAGCACCACCGCGTCAACGCCGTCGACCTCCGCAACCCGCACCCCGACGTTCTCCGCCAGTGAGGTGGGCAGGTTCTTCCCGACGTAGTCGGCCCGGATCGGGAGTTCCCGATGGCCGCGATCGACCAGTACCGCCAGTTGGACCAAGCGGGGGCGGCCGATGTCGGCCAGCGCGTCGAGAGCGGCCCGGATGGTCCGTCCGGAGAACAACACGTCGTCGACGAGCACCACGATCGCGCCGTCCACGCCGGCGGGTGGCACCTCGGTGCGTTCCAACGACCGGGCCGGGCGCAGCCGCAAGTCGTCGCGGTACATCGTTATGTCAAGCGACCCGACGGGGATCTCGACGCCCTCGACCTCGGTGAGCCGGGCGGCCAGGCGCCGGGCCAGCGGCACACCCCGGGTGGGCACCCCGAACAGGACGAGGTCGCGGGCACCCTTGTTGCGCTCGAGGATCTCGTGTGCGATGCGGGTCAGGGCGCGGCGGATGTCGGAGGCCTCGAGGACCGTACGGCCCGCCTCCGGCGCATGTGCCGGATCCAGCTGTGCAGACACCGGTTTCCGAACCCTTCCCCGCCTCGCCGGACGGGCCTTAAAGGGACGTTCCGCGGGCAACTCTAACAGCGCACGGGCCCGCGCCCGGCCGCCGCCACGAACGGAGTACCGGGACCCGCGGGCCCGTGGTTGACCGCGATGCTAACTCTGCGTAACGTCACGGAAGGTAGTCTTGTCGGACACGGTGAGATTCCATCCGCGCCGACTGAGCGCGCACCCAACCGGTCGAACGCCCGCCGCACCACCTGGAGTTCCCTTGCCCAGCGAGTACGCCAAGTCCCTCGGCGCGCGGTTG
>Ga0157362_1000913_pt1 | contig 11382 bp, 4 predicted proteins | sample AttlaeALBM3_FD_111480 | JGI IMG/M metagenome (GOLD analysis project Ga0157362, IMG submission 111480) | Fungus gardens microbial communities from leaf cutter ant in Ribeirão Preto, State of São Paulo, Brazil - Atta laevigata ALBM3 | ecosystem: Host-associated > Fungi > Mycelium > Unclassified ... | reverse complement strand
CAAAAACTATTATATAAGTAGACTAGAAATTGAAACTGGTTTTCGTTAGTTATGTACATATACAGGGTGTTCCGAAATTTGCGAATCAAAATACCATAGCGAGAAAATTTGTGAAAAATTAAGTAAAAAAATTATATATACATTTTTATTTGAAGCAGTAGTTTTTGACAAAGGTTCAAAATATAGCCAATTATAGATTATGTTTAAACGGTCATCTGTCCATGAATTCGTCACATGTGCAGTAATATTAGTAAGTGCGCATTTTGATGTTTAAATATAATTCGTAATTGATCATTAAATAAGCCTTATTATTTCACAAATTATCGCTCAAAATAATTTATGGATAACATTTTTATTTAATTTTTTGAGAATTTCTTACTGTATTTTGATTTGCAAATTTCAGGACACCCTGTATATATCATTACTTTCATATAATTTCTTTTTATATGTAATGTTTGACACGCATCATTGACTTTTGCAGTGAGCCGTTCGAGGCTACGGAAGTTTTGCGAAACTTATCAATGACTTTACATCCACAAGTGGTGTCCTTCCAGGAGATAACGAGACTCATGCAACAATGTGAATTATTAGACAAATTACAGGTAGAGGCCACGTCCACTTTGCCAACAAACGCATTGAGTAGAGGGACTCGCATAGCCGCGAGTTCTATAACTCTGTTTTCCGGCATTCTGCCAGGTTAATCGTTCATTATAATTTCAAACGCACCCGCAGAATTGTAAAATTTATTAACAAAGACTAAATATGTATATATTCCAGGCACAAAATGGTGCGGCACGGGCGACATAGCCGAAAATTATCATGACTTGGGCGATTTACCTCACATTGACAGGTTGAAATTTAGAGCCATAATTTATCAATTTTTACAAATATCAGGGAAGTAAGACAAATCTTTGTTTTTCAGATGTTGTCGTAATCACGATCTCTGTCCAATAAAAGTACGAGCCCAACAGACCCGATATAATCTCACTAATTATTCAATATTCACTAAGTAAGATCTTATCAGAAATTGGTAAAAAAAAAAATCAATTAATCTATTTTGATAAAAAGTTTTTACTGTGTCTTTAAATTAATATATCATATTATTATTAATTACTAAATTTTCTTATCATGCTAAAATTTAAAATTATCTTTACCTTAAAAATTATCTCTGTTAATTGTCTCAAAGTTCTTTCCATAAAACAATCAGTTTTAAGTGTTTAACATTTTACAGATCACATTGTACTTGCGACCAAGTTCTTTATCAATGTTTAAAAGCTGCTAACCATCCAACGGCGAATTTCATGGGACAAATATACTTCAATATCGTTAAAGTGCCGTGTATAGAAGATATCGGAAGAAATCGATATCCATTAAGAAAATTTGTACCTGTAAAAAGGGAATATTAATTACAAGATATTAGCAGCATATGTATATAGATAAAATGTATTATATTTAAAAACTCGGTATATACATATATATATATACATATATATATATATATATATATAATAATATATATAATACATGTATGTATATGCTCCGTCCAATGATAAATGAAATTAATATTCAGAATTGTACATATAATCAAAGGAATATAAATATATTTTTATATTTGCATCATACTTTATAAGTTATTTTTCCAAGCATAACGTACCTTTCTTTGAAATAAGATGTAATATTTTAACGTGCATTTACACTCATACAGAATTTTCAACTGAGGAAAAAGCCTGATTCAATGCTAATAAAAAAGGTATAAGATCTCTTATATTTTTATTAACACTGGATGATTTATAATTGTACAAATTTCCTGCAATAATTAGAATATAATTATATTTCATTCTTATTCCTATATCTTTTTTAAAAATATTAAAAAAAGATCGTTACCTATTAACCACATAGTTTCTCTTCTAATGTGCATATAAGGATGCGATAACAATTTATTCAATAAAATATATAAATCTTCGTTTGAGTATTTCGGATTCCTCAAAAGAATATCTATTCTATCTTCATAGGAATTATGCAATGTATTAGCTAGAATACGTATAGATGCTGTAATCTAATAGAGTTAAAAATATGATTCTTAATATATTAGAAAATTTCATATTTTGTTATATAAAGAAGAAAAAACAAACCTCGCTAGCTTGAACGATTCCATCTGAATTGGAAAATATTACGTAAAGATAGTCAACGACTTGTGGCAAAATAGTGTACAAAGATTTAATACATATTGGTGAAGAAGACAATAAAGCTAATAACCAAATATAATTAGGATTTTTGTACAAGAGATTCCGTTTTATGATAACTTCAATCAGCTCTGACATTTCACTTTCTCTGTAAATATCAGAAAAATATATTAAATTTTCTCTTATAAATTTTACATTTTTATTGCAATATATAAAAATAAATAATACTTACGATATCTTGTGAAATCCCACATATATGTAATGTAAGAGCGCATATATTACAGAAGGAAGAACTGAGTCGTCACAGTTGTGTAACAATAAAATTACATATTTCAGGCAATGCTGAGCATGCAAGATAGAGAAAGCTTTATTGCTTCCTGCAACTAAATTACCAATTGTCCAAATGCAAACATCCTAATAAAATATGAATTCATGTATTTCAAGTTCACTTTACTTCATTGTCTTTTATTATTTTATTTCTTTTATTTAATACTGAAAAAACTTACCAGCAACGCATAATTTAAACTTTCTAATTTGACAATCAGATATGGAATAACTGCTTTTCCCAATGCTGTGCATGCTTTTGTATTTCCCAAAGCAATATTACAACAGCAATTGGCTGCATATAATTGAAAAATTGGATCATTGCCAGATAGATCACGCACAAGGCTTGATAAGCTTTGATCTACTTTTAAAAAAGCATTTATGTTCTCCTCCGACTGAAATATAAAATACCACATATATTATTTTATATATTATATACTCTATATATATATATATATATATATATATATATATATATATATGTGTGTGTGTGTGTATATAATTTGCTGCTTGCATCTTCATGAATATCAATCTTGAATGAACATTTTATAAAATCTTATTTTATAACATTTTTACAAGACTAATAAAAGATTCATGAATTTTTTAAATCTATAATTTGGTACTGATAAAGTCTGAGTAAATCAAAATGTTTGTACTTTTTGTACAGAATATAATAACAAATTGAATTGTAATTCTTAGAACAATCTGCTCGTTACAGATATTGATTATGTTTTTATAAGATATTCTATAAAATATTTTATAAGATTAAAATATAATTCTATATGATATTTGATAAAAATTACTTCAGTGAGAATACCTGAATAAGAGCATTGGGCAAATATCTGTAATCCGCAAGGGATATTCTTTTCCTCTTAAGAAGCTTTACTTTCTTGTCGATGTACTCGATGGAAAATAATTCAACCCCAGGATATTCTCCCAAATTAATGCGACTCTTGTTCCAGGCGGATAAACGATTCTCCTTCCTTTTTATTAAAGCAGCCTCCCTCAATTCCGTTCGTATAGTTTTGATTCGGTCGCTATCATTCGAAGAAAGTTCCGTGCCTTCGTCTCTCTCCTCGTTGACAGCCTGCATCTTAAACTGAATTTTATCAATCCTTTATTACAGATAACAATCAAATACTTGTAGTAGCATCCAAATCTTTGAATAAACCAAAAAGGAGTAAAATAATAATCCTTCTCTATGAAGTAAACAATTCAAATATAACCTTCCTTTCTACGTTTAATAACACAGGAACTGTTTTACCGGTAAAATATACCGGTAAGCATTTTCAGTTTCACGCCGCTGCATTACAGAACTTTACCAACGAAATACGTCAGCGATACGTCAGTTCCAAGTAAATGAACGTATAGATGGCGCGAGTGATGGAAAGAATAGGTTAGACGCTGTTATAATTCTCTGATGACTCTGATTGCCTGTATTTGCATTATTTCTAATAATTTCTAGCTTGTAATCATGATGCAAGTTAATGCAAGTAATACAGAGTTATAAGTGGAAAACAAGCGTTTGATCGAGAAGCTTTTGTCGCTATTAATGATAGTGTCGCAAGAATTAAGTATCCAGGTTTAAGTAAAGAAATTAAGAAGTGTGTCACAAAATATCTTGTGCGGATAAAATGGAGGAGGTTAATCAATTGGAACACCTATCTCTGGTGTCAAAAATCTGCACGGAATTGGAAAATCATTTGGGATTGAATGACAAGGACTTGGCTGAATTCATTATACATCTGGCTGAAAATAACAAGACATTCCCAGCATTCAAGAAGGTACTGATTGAGAATGGAGCCGAATTTTCGGATTCCTTCATAGCAAATCTTCTCAGAATAATACAGCATATGAAACCCATGAAATCGTCTACCGAGAAGCCGTCTAAGAATAAGCAGGATGAATTGGCGATAAAATTTCCAGCGCTGGCTTTACCGAATGACAATCCACGTTCCGAGACTAATGATGAAGATATCGTCAACGACGTTATGGCCTCCCTAGAAGCATTCGCGCCGTCTAACAAGAAACAGTCTGCGAATATCGAGAAAAGTAACGGTAAGATTGACAACGGCGAGAAAAAGAGTAAGCGAGAAAGGAAGAGTAGAAGCAGGTCAAGGGACAGAAGGCGTCACAGATCATTGAATCGAAAAGAGAGACGGCGCAGATCCAGAACGCGTTCCAGATCACGGACACGTTATAGATCACGTGACAGAGCACGCAGGAGACGATCCGGATCCCGAGAACGCAAGAGATCGTCGTCTCGCGATCGTAAAGATACGAGACACTCTAGGAGACGTGACGCCGACCGATCTAGATCCCGTTCCGTCGAAGAAACGCTCTCTGCGGAGCCGGAAGTAGGTAAGATTTACGCGGGTAAGGTTGCGAATATTGTGCCTTTCGGTTGTTTCGTTCAACTGGAAGGTTTGCGACGTCGTTGGGAGGGCTTGGTTCATATCTCTCAATTGAGGCGGGAGGGTCGAGTGGCAAACGCGAGCGACGTGGTCTCCAGAGGACAGAAAGTTCTAGTAAAAGTTCTCAGCGTCGGTGGACAGAAGGTATCTTTGAGTATGAAGGATGTCGATCAGGAAACTGGGAGAGATTTAAATCCCGTGGTACCAATCGCGAAAGCCGACGAAGACGAGAAGCATTTACGTAATCCGGATAGGCCTACCTCTTTGCTGGAGCTTCAAGGTAACTATGATGAGGATGAAACGTACTCTAGGAAGCGCGTGCAACGTTTGTCGTCGCCGGAGAAGTGGGAAATCAAGCAGATGTTGGCCGCATCGTGCATTGACAGGAGCGAGTTGCCAGAATTCGACACGGAGACTGGAATTTTGCCACGAGAGGACGACGAAGAAGAGGACGTGGAAATCGAGCTGGTCGAAGAGGAACCGCCATTCCTGCATGGTCACGGCAGAGCACTGGGTGATCTTAGTCCCGTGAGAATAGTGAAAAACCCGGATGGCTCACTGGCACAGGCAGCGATGATGCAGAGCGCTCTGGCAAAGGAGCGAAGAGAACAGAAGATGCTGCAGCGCGAGCAGGAGATGGATTCTGTGCCCACTGGACTGAATAAGAATTGGATAGACCCGTTACCTGAAGCGGAGAGTCGTACCTTGGCGGCAAATATGCGTGGCATTGGCCTACAAACGCAAGATCTACCCGAATGGAAGAAGCATGTGATAGGCGGTAAAAAGTCATCTTTCGGCAAGAAGACTAATCTGACACTGTTGGAGCAACGTCAGAGCTTGCCAATCTATAAGTTGCGCGATGATCTGGTAAAAGCTGTGACGGACAATCAGATTCTAATTGTAATTGGAGAGACCGGTTCGGGCAAGACGACGCAGATCACGCAGTATCTAGCGGAGACCGGTTTTACTGCGCGCGGCAAGATTGGCTGTACGCAACCACGTCGTGTTGCAACAATGAGTGTGGCTAAGAGAGTGGCGGAGGAATTTGGTTGCTGCCTAGGCCAGGAGGTGGGCTACACCATCCGTTTCGAGGATTGTACCGGGCCAGAAACTAGTATCAAGTACATGACGGATGGTATGTTGTTACGTGAGTGCTTGATGGACCTTGATCTGAAAACATATTCAGTGATTATGCTAGACGAGGCGCACGAACGAACGATACATACGGATGTGCTGTTCGGTCTGCTAAAGCAAGCGGTAGGTCGCAGACCCGATCTCAAACTGATCGTCACTAGCGCTACTCTGGATGCGGTCAAGTTCTCGCAATACTTTTTCGAGGCACCAATCTTCACCATACCCGGACGCACATTCGAAGTCGAGGTAATGTATACTAAAGAGCCAGAGACTGACTATCTGGACGCTGCACTTATCACTGTCATGCAGATTCATCTACGTGAGCCGCCAGGCGATATCCTGCTCTTTCTCACTGGTCAGGAGGAGATTGATACTGCCTGTGAGATCCTTTATGAGCGCATGAAGTCACTAGGTCCAGATGTACCAGAGCTAATTATCCTCCCAGTTTATTCAGCCTTGCCCTCAGAAATGCAGACCAGAATATTCGAGCCGGCGCCGCCCGGCTCACGTAAGGTTGTCATCGCCACGAATATCGCCGAGACCAGTCTAACGATTGATGGAATATATTATGTCGTTGATCCAGGCTTTGTCAAACAAAAAGTTTACAATTCTAAAACCGGCATGGACAGTCTTATAGTGACGCCGATTAGTCAGGCAGCAGCAAAACAGAGAAGCGGAAGAGCTGGCAGAACCGGACCTGGAAAGTGTTATCGGCTTTACACCGAACGAGCTTATAGAGATGAGATGCTACCAACACCGGTTCCGGAGATACAACGTACAAATCTGGCCACCACTGTGCTACAACTGAAGACTATGGGCATCAATGATCTTCTGCATTTTGATTTCATGGATGCGCCGCCAGTGGAATCACTAATCATGGCATTAGAGTCACTGCACAGTTTGAGCGCTCTCGATAACGAGGGTCTACTTACACGGCTGGGTCGGCGAATGGCAGAATTCCCGCTGGAACCGAATCTATCCAAGATGTTAATCATGAGCGTACATCTTCAATGCTCCGATGAGATTCTAACTATCGTCAGTATGCTGTCCGTTCAAAATGTTTTCTACCGACCGAAGGACAAGCAAGCTTTGGCCGATCAGAAAAAAGCCAAGTTCAATCAACCCGAAGGCGATCACCTGACTTTACTGGCAGTCTATAATTCCTGGAAGAACAATAAGTTGAGTAACGCCTGGTGCTACGAAAATTTTGTGCAGATAAGGACATTGAAGCGTGCCCAGGATGTGCGTAAGCAATTGCTGGGTATAATGGACAGGCATAAATTGGACGTAGTGTCAGCCGGTAAAAATACAGTGCGGATACAGAAAGCAGTGTGCTCGGGATTCTTTAGAAACGCTGCGAAAAAAGATCCACAGGAGGGCTACAGAACACTAGTCGACAGCCAAGTGGTGTACATTCATCCAAGTAGCGCGTTGTTCAATCGCCAGCCGGAATGGGTAATCTATCACGAATTGGTACAGACTACCAAGGAGTACATGAGAGAAGTGACGACGATCGATCCGAAATGGTTGGTGGAGTTTGCACCTGCATTCTTTAAGTTCAGCGATCCGACCAAACTTAGCAAGTTTAAAAAGAATCAAAGACTGGAACCACTCTACAATAAGTACGAAGAGCCGAACGCGTGGAGAATATCGCGAGTCCGCAGGCGACGTAATTAAAGAACGCGCTTATAATCTGTGTAAATATTATTTCGGTACAGTAATTTGACTTGGCGTTTCACTTTTCTGAAAGTTGTAGAGATATAGAACAAACAATCTTAGCGTTCAATATTTTTATTGATTTTATGCAGCAACAACTTGTACTTATAGTGACCAGATTTTGTGGAACAAAGAACATTTTTTTGCAATATTACATTTTCGATACATGTAAAAAAGAACTTTTTGTTATTAGGAAATAAGGAATAAGGCAGTTTATGATACGAAGATATTGAATTGATTTTATTATAATGTTATTCTGAAATTGGAGAAATGTAACATAATGAAATTATGTACAAGAATGCATAAAAAAAAATTATTTACAGATCTCTATAGTGTACATACTTGTAAACATTGTAAATATATAATCATACTTATTCACATCATATTAGATTTTCGATATTTTTCAACATTTATCACCAGAGATTACTTTGATAAGGTATGATACATTGAGTAATCAAGTCTTCTTAGAGAAGAGGGCATTGTTTTAAGATTATACGCTTTCAGTCTTTCCCCTCTTAATTAATTATTAAATTTATTAAATAAATACATTCTCGATAACATTTAATATAAGATGACATAGGAAGGATTTCTCTATTTAATTTATTCTTTCTTTTCTTAAATTCATTTCTGACTTTTTTATAATAACCGAGTTTTTTCAAGGATGCATATTCATATTACATATAACACAGTCGACGCACCATTTGTATAAAAGAATTTGTAGGAAATTTATGATTTTCTAGACGAACTGATATTTTTTATAATCAGGAAATATCACTTTTTTTCACTTTCACACTTATGGTATTGTTCAGTAATACTATTTTTTGGCTCAACGGTACAAAGTACATTTTCGAGAAAACGGAATTCTATACAAATTGAACTATTGAGATTGCTGCTTCTTTTTCACTAATTCCACCAATTGTTTATAGCGTACTTGGCATTCTTCCTGTAAACAAGCAATATAATTTTAAAATTATAATGATAAATGAAGATTTAAACATTTCTATATTTCATAAGGAGAAGTATAATATAAATAATTGTACCTTTGTTTTCCCCTCGACACAATTTGCAATTTTTTCCCATCTATCTACAGATGTACCTTTGGGATATTTCGTTAGAGCCGCTTCTAATGCCCTTTGCTGTTCTTGACTCCACTCAGCAGTGCTGACTGTATTTTCACTGCGGGTCTTAATCTTCTTCGGTTTTTCTTCCGCAAAAACTTCTTCCACTGATTCAGCAGGCTTCAAACCTTCCTCTTTCACCTAACGTAAAGTATACGCGACTCAACTTCTGTAGTCGATTTATTAAGAAATATAATTGATTATAACAGTGAAATAAAGTTAATTATAACAGAATAATAACCTTCTTAGCCATATGCGTAACTTCCGCAACGGTACGATTCATAACGCTCGCGATTTTCTCCCATCGTTCTGGAGTTCCACCAGGATATTTCTTCACGTATTTTATCAATTCTAATATATCATTATCAGTCCACAAACCACCAGCTACCGTTGGCTTCTCATAGACATGATTCGTGTAATCGCAATCCTCTTTCTTTACAGGTTCCTTAGAATTATTACCGCTTCTTTCTTGCGGTGTAAAACCAGACCTACGTTTCCTAATACTACGCGATGTTATTTCTGGTTCAGGCTGTTCATTCTCTTGTGCTCTGAAAAAAATATTTAGATTTTTATGAGAGATATAAACTATAACAATAATAATTGTAAACGTACAGTGCCTCTTCTTCCTCTTGTTTTTTCTTTTCTTTCCTCTCTTTCAAGAGTTGAAAGATGAGACGAATAGTAGAAGGTATAGCTATCATGGAACTTATTATCCATTTTGGTAATTGAAATGGAAGAGTGTTCCACATTGTTGGAATAGGAATCTTTTCTAAAATATCAGCTAAATCTGGAACATCTATTTTGCTCTTTCTATTTTTTTTTTGTAGCTTTTGAAGTTTACTACCTAAAACTTGTTCCTGTAATCATAATATATAAGTATTAATTTTTTATATTAATTATATAAAAAAACAGAAGCATGGTCTCTTAGTTGTAAGGATATATTACTCACACAAGTGTACCGTTTTTCAAAATATGACGCCCAAGCTACGAGATATTGCCCTATCGTGATAACTGTGAATAAAATAAGACTCATCTCCAATAATCCCATTTTTCTGACACGGCGATAATAATACACCGCAGATCGCCAGTTGGGCAGTCCATTAACAAGTACATTATCATATTTTTGCCGCTTTCCAGGATCTTTCAAAATGTCATAAACAGCGACTAACTGAAAAAGAAATTCAAAGATGTTAATTTAAGAACTTCAGCATGTCACACATCTTCGAGTTTCTAAAATACCTTCCTGAACTGCAGCTCTGCATCTTCCGCTGGGTTTTTGTCTGGATGTAGTTGCAACGACAGGCGTCTGAAAGCCTTCTTGATCTCCGAAGCATTTGCAGACTGAAGAGAAAAATAATTTACATCAATCTTAATCAGGTTTGTTGCTTCGTGCGTGCATTCGCGCAATTACATTAACAATTCGAATGTACATTCGAACATATATGCAAGAAAGATTACCTGCGTAACGCCCAGCACATCGTAGAAATTTTGGTTGACCTCCTCGACCACGTCAAACACCTCTAGCTCGTCGTTGTCCCACGCGTAGGAGGACCTAAACACGTCCAGGAAGAAGACCCCAAAAACGACCGACAGTAGATTCATCTTCGTATATCGCATGCAGACATAATTACATATAATACACGCGCGTTTCTTTTCGGTGCACTATGCCAATTATTCGTATTCTAAGACATAATGTCACTTCTTCAGCCTGAGTCAGCACGAAGGCAGGTTAGAAGTCCTCTTTTTGCCGCAGGTGCCACATTGTCAGATTATCGCTCGTGTCTTCGCTCGTCGTGCACATTCGCCGAGATTACTCGCGATTACGGAAATGTCGGAATTACTACTCTGTCGATATGCATGGAATCGCGAGAATCGACCATCGACTCGACGCGTAGAATATTTTCAACAATTATTTGCAACAAAATCCGAAATCCGAAAATAGAAAAATTGACTACTGCCAGTAAAAAAAAAGCAAATTGTTCTTATTTTTCTCTTTATTGTTTTCTTCTCATTTTTCTTCTAAATGTTTATTTTAATCATCTCACCTTTAATTTGGATAAAAATACATTTAAATACTGTATAATACTGTATATTTAGCGTAAATTGAATTTAATATTGTTTAATTTATTATGTATTCAAAGAGATTTACATTTAAGCAGGGTGCGCAGAATAAACATAAATATAATAAGTAAAAAACAAAAGTGAGAATGTCAAAGTATAAATATTTACTTTTTTCTCTTTTTTTTTGGAATTATCTTCCAATCCAAAAAATCACAAATCAAAGACATCAAAATAATAAAACTAATAACATTGAAAGTATTGATGTTGTTTTGTTCCTCGTAAATCAGTTAATGAGAAGAAAACAGACAAAATGAATCTACGAGAAAAATCTATAAAAATTAATAGATTTTTTTATTTTATATCTATATATATATATATATATATCACATATCTAAAATCATATCACATATTTAAAAAATATTTTAAAGATAT
>Ga0157362_1000912_pt1 | contig 11383 bp, 9 predicted proteins | sample AttlaeALBM3_FD_111480 | JGI IMG/M metagenome (GOLD analysis project Ga0157362, IMG submission 111480) | Fungus gardens microbial communities from leaf cutter ant in Ribeirão Preto, State of São Paulo, Brazil - Atta laevigata ALBM3 | ecosystem: Host-associated > Fungi > Mycelium > Unclassified ... | reverse complement strand
TCCCCAGCCGTCATTTCAGTGGGTCCCGAGAACAATCTCACCCGCTACCTTCAGGAAATCCGCAAGTTCCCGCTGCTGACGCCGCAGGAAGAGCTCGATCTCTCCCGCCAGTGGCGCAAGAACGAGGATACGAGCGCGGCACACCGCCTCGTCACGTCCCATCTGCGTCTCGTGGCCAAGATCGCCATGGGTTATCGCGGTTATGGCCTGCCGGTGAACGAACTTATCAGCGAGGGCAATATCGGCATGATGCAGGCCGTGCGCCGGTTCGATCCGGAGCGTGGCTTCCGCCTTGCCACCTACGCCATGTGGTGGATCCGTGCCGCCATGCAGGAATATATCCTGCATAGCTGGTCGCTCGTGAAAATTGGCACCACGGCCTCCCAGAAAAAGCTGTTCTTCAATCTGCGTCGTCTCAAAGGACAGATGCAGGCCATTGATGACGGTGATCTGAAGCCGGAGCAGGTCAATTCCATTGCAACGACGCTTGGTGTGCCTGAGCAGGACGTCCTGTCCATGAACCAGCGTCTGGCCGCGCCTGACCACAGCCTCAATGCGCCGCTGCGCATCGATGGTGAAGGTGAGTGGCAGGACTGGCTTGTGGACGATCACGAGAACCAGGAGCAGACCTACGCTGCGTCCGAAGAGTTCACGGGGCGCAAGGCCCTGCTCGATCAGGCGCTGATGACGCTGAACGAGCGTGAGCGGCACATCCTGAGCGAGCGTCGTCTGAAGGAAGAGCCGTCCACGCTGGAAGAGCTTTCCCATCACTACAACGTCTCGCGCGAACGCATCCGCCAGATCGAGGCCCGTGCGATGGAGAAGCTTCAGAAGGCCATGGCCGCCGAAGTGGAACACCGTCGCCGCGAAAACGGCCTTCAAGCCTGAAGAAACATCTTTTACGAAAAACCCCGCTGGAGCATGGCTCTGGCGGGGTTTTTCGTGCTGGAACACCAGCCGGAATGATGGAATTGCGTTTCCCATTTTGGAGGAGACAGCAGCATCCCCTCCGGACAACCGCTCAGGACAGGTTATGCAGTCGAAGGCGGAACAGGTGGCGTAGGGGCACGGTCATAGGCCTGACAGGCGATGAGACTACAGAGCAGAAAACAGCCCGAGACAAACGCAGCAATATCCAACGCTTTCTCTCGCAGCGCATAAAAAAAGCCGGGGAAGTCACCTTCCCCGGCTTTTGTCTTATTCGAGCCCCAGATCGTGGCCCGCGGAGCGAAGCACCTCAATGCCTGGAAGGATCTTACCTTCCAGCCATTCCAGGAAGGCCCCGCCTGCCGTAGAGACATAGGTCATCTTGTTTGCAACACCTGCATGGCGCAGGGCAGAGACCGTGTCACCACCGCCGGCGATCGTCTTGAGCTTGCCGTCTTCCGTAAGCTGCGCCGCATACTGAGCGACCTCGACGGTCGCCTTGTCGAAAGGTGCAATCTCGAACGCGCCGAGCGGACCGTTCCAGACCAAAGTCTTGAGCGTGTCCAGACGTTCGCGAATCAGCGCGACCGTACGCGGACCAGCATCGAGGATCATGGCATCATCCGGGACTTCGCCAATCAGGCAGGTCTCGGTCGGGACATGGGCCTTGAACTCACGCGCCACGACAGCATCGACCGGCAGGACGATCTCGCAGCCCTTCTCCTGCGCAAGATGGGCGATCTTGCGCGCCGTCTCGTGCATTTCGGCTTCCTGCAGGGACTTACCCACATTCATGCCTTCAGCGGCGAGGAACGTGTTAGCCATCGCCCCTGTGATGAACAGTGTGTCCACCTTCTCGATGACATTCCCGATCAGATCGAGCTTCGTCGAGATCTTGGAGCCGCCAATGATCGCACCGACCGGACGCTCCGGGTTTTCCAGAGCTGCGGAGAGAGCGCTTAGTTCGGCCTGCATCAGACGTCCGGCGAAGGACGGCAGGTCGCGGGCCACACCTTCAGTTGAGGCATGGGCACGGTGCGCAGCCGAGAACGCGTCATTGACGAAAATATCGCCATTCTGCGCCAGGGCCTTGGCGAACTGCGGATCATTCGCCTCTTCACCCGCATGGAAGCGCGTGTTTTCGAGAACGATGATGTCCCCGTCTTCCATCGCGCCCACAGCCGCTTCCACGGTCGAGCCAACGCATTCGGCTACGAAGCCGACCGGCTGGCCCAAAATCTGACCAAGCTTCAGCGCGATCGGACGGAGGGACATGGTCGGAACGACCTGACCCTTCGGGCGATCAAAATGGCTGAACACCACAACGCGCGCGCCCTTGTCGGCCAGTTCGCGGATCGTCGGTGCAACCCGCTGCAGGCGGGTGTCATCCGTGATGACGCCGTCATGCATCGGGACGTTGAGGTCGGCGCGGACCAGCACGCGCTTGCCGCGTGCGTCCACACCATCAAGGGTGCGGAAGGCCATCACTCAGAGGGTCCCGAACAGAGCAGCCGTATCGGCCATACGGTTGGAGAAGCCCCACTCGTTGTCGTACCAGGAGCAGACGCGCACCATCTTGCCACCATCGACAAGGACCGTCTGCGTCGCATCAAAAATCGACGACGCCTTGTCATGGTTGAAGTCGGAACTAACGAGCGGCGCCGTGTTGTACTCGAGAATACCCTTCAGGGAGCCTTCGAGCGAAGCAGCACGGATGGCTTCGTTGACGGCTTCGGCGGAAGCCGGAGCGCGCGTCGGGACGAAGTCCAGCGAGACGACCGAGACATTCGGCGTCGGAACGCGGATGGAGGTTCCGTCCAGCTTGCCCTTCAGGTGCGGCAGGACCAGACCGACAGCCTTGGCGGCACCCGTGGAGGTCGGGATCATGTTGAGCGCGGCGGCGCGGGCGCGGCGCGGGTCCTTGTGCAGGGTGTCCACCGTGCGCTGATCACCCGTGTAGGAGTGGATCGTGACCATGTAGCCACATTCAATCCCAAAAGCCTTGTCCAGAACGGAGGCCACGGGCGCCAGGCAGTTCGTGGTGCAGGACGCGTTGGAGATGATCTTCATGTCCGGCGTCAGAACATCATTGTTCACACCGTAAACGATCGTCGCATCGACGTCCGTGGCCGGAGCAGAGATGACGACCCGCTTGGCACCGGCTTCCAGCAGGGCCGAAGCCTTTTCGCGGGACGTGAAGAGGCCCGTGCATTCCATCGCCACATCGACGCCCTGGAACGGGACCTGTGCCGGGTTACGCTCGGCGGACACCGTGATCGGACCATAAGTACGACCATTGGCTTCGATGATCAGGCTGTTGCCCTCGGCGCGGACAGTTCCCGGAAGACGGCCATGCGTGCTGTCATAGGCCAGAAGGTGCGCGTTGGCCTCGACGGAACCCAGATCGTTGATGGCGACAACTTCGACATCCGTGCGACCGCTCTCGATGATGCCACGCAGCACCAGCCGTCCGATCCGTCCGAAACCGTTAATCGCGATTTTTACAGCCATGACCTGCCCTACTCCGTTTCTTGAAAACTCGGGCATCCTCCATAGCACCGCCACAGCAGAGCAACAGGGGGCATCAACAGTTTTTCATTAAGTTGGCTCTATAATCTTGCTCAAAGCCTCCGTTCCTGCGACGGTTCCGCACGATATGGCACCTTTTGTCCGACATTTCCGTTCGCCGCGGGGTTCTGTGCCCCGCTCCGTCCTCCTGATGGGAGGGCTTCTTCTGGCCGCGCCCCTTCTCTCGGGATGCAAGCTGCTGGACCAGCGCACGTTCAACCCGAATGCGGGCAAGCCCCCTCACCCCTATATTCCGCCTGCGCCGCCTGCGCCGCCGCCACATGCTCCGTTTCTGGCGATCGCAGGGGGGACGCCAGAATCCGAATACGGCCCCATCGTGGAACGCGCTGCGAAGGCTGCCCTGTCACGCAAGGCGAACGTCCTCTTCATCGTGCAGGCCTTTGCACCGCCACAGCCGACCCCCGACGGTCAGGCACAGGCCTTAACAGATGTGACCAACCATCTGGCGGCAGTCGTCGCGTCCCATCTTGAAAAGGCTGGCGCACAGCCCATCCAGATCGAAATGCACGCCATTACCGATCCGTCGGCCACAAAACCGTCCGTCCGCGTCGACGTACGCTGATCTCCGAAGCTATGCCCGGAACAGAGGCGCTGTGAAATACCGGACCGGGGCCAAACTGGTGCTGGGTATTCTGTGCACCGGTTTCGGTCTGTGCCTCTTTCTTAACGCCACAGCCCTCGCCGTCCTGCGGACAACCGCAACACTCCGAGAAACATCTGCTCCTTAAAGCAGCCGGGTCAGAAGCAGCCCCAGCGCTACACCAATCGCAAACAGGATCAGGCCGTTGCGCAGACGTGTTCCGATCGGCGTCCGCTCGGGCACAACAGTCTGCGTCACGCTGTCACGCAGCGCAGCCATTTCTTCCTGCTGCGCACGGGCTTCTTCCTGTTCCTGCCACACCCGGCCGCTCATGCGCCGGATGTAATGCCCGGCATCGGCCGGGGTTGTTGCGGCATGGTCAACAACACGTTCGGCCAAGGTCCGGTTTGCCGTATGTCCCAGCCCCAGAACGCGATGCGCAGGACAGGCGGCCAAAACTTCCAGCACCAGCGGGTTTTCGAACACCACAAAATCGGACACGTCCCCGCCCCCACGAATCAGAACGATGATGTCTTCCCGGCAGGTGCGGATCGCCTCTGCCAGACGACTTGGATCGTTCATGGCCGTGGGCAGACTTCGCACACGTTCCGGACGCCAGGCCCCGCCGAGAGCCTGAAGGAAATCCTCGGCCACCAATGCACTGGAGGCTGCAGAATGAATCAGCAGGAGCCGCGCCTCCGGCCGGGTGGGATAAGGGTGAAATGCGCAGGGCAACCCACGCAGGACGTCCAGAACGGAACGTTCGACGCGTTCGATCTTCTGACGATCCGGATCATGCAGTTCCACGGCGACCACTTCGAAACGCAGAACGACCTGTCCGCGATACTGTCGGGCGCGCAGCATGCCGGTGACATGGACGTAATCGCCGGGCCCGACTTCGGCCCGTGCCAGAATGGATTTCTGCACTTCGAGAGCCAGGGTGGTTCCGAATTGCGGATCGGTCAGGGGAAGCTGGTAATATTTGGGATAGGCATTAGGCGCGGCATCACCAAGCTGTCCCGCTACGATCAGCGGAAAGCCCCATTCGTCGAAAGCGGCGCAGATCTCATCCAGCCGGGCAGAAAACAGATCCTGCACCTGAAGCGGCGAGAGGACTGTCAGTGTTGTCGTGTCTCCCGCCGCGGAAGATGAGCGGGAGCGTCTCGGAAAAGCGTCCATTTGTTACCATATGGAGAAAGAACAAATGTTCTCACAGGGGGCTGAGGCCCTCTCACGTGATTTTTTGCCTGTTTTTCAGAAGGTTGTGAACTGGTGGGCCGATTTGATCCCGAAGCGCTGTTCAAACGTCTTGCCCGGTCCCGGTTCCGCACCCGCTTTCACCTGGACGATCAGGCGCGACTCTATCTCGAAAGCCGGGGCCTTGATGCCGTCATGGAACATGGCACGGCTTTCATTGCCGAACGTCTTGCCCCGGCCCATCCACCCCGCGATGGCAAGCAGACGCCCATGCGCGGGCATCCGGTATTTATCGCACAGCATGCCACAGGTGCGTGCTGCCGGAGCTGCCTGTCCAAATGGCATGGCATGGCCCCCGGCAGGGCTTTGACACCCGAACAGCAGGCGCAGATCCTGCTTGTGCTGCGAAGCTGGATCGAGCGGGATTTTGGGCGAACCATACCCAAAAGCCCGGCGCAGGGGGCGCTCTTCTGAAGCCTCAGTCCGGTTGGCGACGTGGCACGAACCGCTCCGCCAGGAAGATCAGCAGAAGTGCCGCAGCACCCAACACGATCTGCGAACGCGTTTCGGGCTGGATCAGCATAGCGGCCAACGTGCATCCGATAAGGACCAGCGCCACATAAGCCTTCCAGGGCGACTCAGGCACGAGCTTCAGGCGCCCTGCCACGATCATGGTATTGTTGAACACCATGAACCCACCCGTCAGGCTGACCAGCAGACCAAAAATCAGCGTCGGCGACAGAACGGCCAAGGCAGCCACAACAATGGACGCTATGGCGCTGACCAGAATGGCACGCCGTGGCAATTTTGTGGATGCATCCACCGTCAGAAACAACCCCGGCGCGGAGCCGGATTCCGCCAGTTCATACAGGATGCGGGACGTTACATAGATCCCGGAATTGAGGCTGGAGAGCGCAGCCGTCATGACAACGAGCGCCAGCGCCACATCCGCGAATGGGATATGCAGGCGGTGCAGAACCAGCAGGAATGGCGAATATCCGGAAACCACATCGCTCCACGGCACCAGACACAGAACGAGCGCGATGGATACGATATAGAACCCGCCAATGCGCAGCGCGATGGAGCGCGTGGCGCGGACAATGTTCTGCTCGGTGTTGTCGGATTCAACGGCCGCAACGGTGGAAATCTCGCTGCCGCCCATGGAGAATAGGATCGTCGGGATCACGGCCAGAAGGGCCAGCCAGCCATGCGGCAACAGGCCGCCATGCGCGAACAGGTTTTCATGCACAGGAATGGGGCGGCTCAGCAGCACCCAGACGCCGATACCAATGAAACAGACGATTGCCAGAACCTTGATGGCGGAAAACCAGTATTCGAACTCGCCATAGCCTTTGACCGACATGAGGTTCACCCCGGTCATCACTGCCATGATCAGGATTTCCAGCACCGCGTAAGGCAGCGGAATATAAGGGGCGAGCATCGTGGCCACTGCGATGACCTCCACGGCGATCGCGATAATCCAGGTCAGCCAGTACGCCCAGCCGGCCACAAAGGCTGCGCGGTTCCCAAGCGCGTACTGGATCTGGCCCAGAAACGATGCCCGTCCCGGCACCTTCAGCGCCAGATCGCGCATCATCAGATTGACCAGGAACACCAGCGTTCCGGCAAGCGCATAGGACAGCAGCACCGCAGGACCACCCAGCGAAAGGGCCGCGGACGCTCCAATGAAATATCCCGCCCCGATCACCCCTCCCAGGGCGATCATGACGACATGGCGCGTACGCAGACTGTGGGCAAGCTGGTCGGGCTGGCTCATGGACAAGGGACTTCCTGCTGTGGACGGGACGGTGTTGCGGGCCAGACGTTTCAGACCGGAAGATCTCTGTTGTCCGCCAGGGTTTCCATGGTCATGTACGAGGTGATGGCATCAAGCTCCACCTTGCTGATGATCTGCTGATAGACACGATCGAAATCGTTCATATCACAGGCCACCACTTTCAGAAGATAATCGTATTCACCCGCGATCCGATAAAAATCAACTATGTTCGGGATCGAACCGACCACCTTGCGGAATGTCTCGAACCATTCGCGCGAGTGATGGCGTGTCCGCATTAGCACGAACACCGTCAGGGTCAGGCCCAGCGCGGAGGCGTTGAGCCGCACCGTGTCATGGGCGATCACGCCGTCTTCGCGCAGGGCGTTCAGGCGCCGCCAGCAGGCATTCTGCGACAGACCGACCTTCTCGGCGAGTTCACGCTGGGAGGGGGTGCCCTGTTTTTGGAGGATTCTCAGGATCGCCCTGTCCGTTTGATCGAGTTTTCTGGCCATATCGTATCATATGACCACAAAAAGGATTTTTCATCCTCAAAAAAGGAGCGGTTTTTACTCATTCTGTCGGTCTATCGTTCAGTTCTTACGCAGAGGAAGAACATCGCGCCATGGAAACGATCGGCAATCTCGACAACAGCACCGGCATTCTTGAACAGTTCGAGCAGACGCTGCGCGACAGCGGGTTGAGCGCGCTGGCCAAGGGTGTGATTGGCGATGGTGCGAAGTTCTCGACGCCGTTCGGGACGCAATCCCTGCTTTATGCCGATTATGTTGCCTCCGGCCGTGCGCTGAAGCAGATCGAGACGTTCATCATGGACGAGATCCTGCCATTCTATGCCAACAGTCACACCGAAGCGTCTTTCTGCGGCGCTTACATGACGCGCCTGCGCAACAGCGCCCGCGCCATGATCGCCCGGTTCTGTCATGCACCTGCTCCCGATTTCACGACCATCTTTATGGGCAATGGCGCAACGGCCGGGCTGAACCGTCTCGTTCATCTGCTGGAAATCCCGGCTCTGTGTGAAGCTGGCAAGCGGCCCGTCGTTTTTATCGGCCCTTACGAGCATCACTCCAACATCCTGCCCTGGCGTGAGAGCGGTGCGGAGATTGTCGAAATTCCTGAGGCGCCCGAAGGTGGACCGGATCTGCATGGTCTGGAACAGGCCTTGAAATCCTACCCCGCAGACCGTCTGAAAATCGGCTCGTTCTCGGCCGCTTCCAACGTCACGGGCATCCTGACGGATGTGAACGCCGTCACTGCCCTGCTCAAGCGAAATGGTGCCCTGTCGATCTGGGATTATGCCGGAGCCGGACCATACTGCCCGATTGACATGCAGCCCGGCACACCGTTCGAGAAAGATGCGGTCGTCGTGTCCTGCCACAAGTTCATCGGTGGCCCGGCAGCGTCCGGCATACTGATCGTCCGCAATACCGCCATGCTCCGCACGACACCTGTCCTTCCGGGCGGTGGTACCGTGCGTTTTGTTTCGCCCTGGAACCACGACTACACCGCGAACCTCGCTGCCCGCGAAGAAAGCGGGACACCGAACGTGATCGGAGATATCCGCGCCGCGCTGGCCTTCATCGTCAAGGACGTCATCGGAGACGCCTATATGGCGCAGCGCAATGCGGAACTGCGCGCCCGGGCCGTAAAAGCCTGGAGCAACAATCCCGCCATCGAGATCCTAGGACATCCGACTGCCGACGCACTGCCGATCTTTTCGTTCCGTATCCGCGATGTGAAGAACAATGTGTTCATCCATCAGCAGCTTTTCACGCGCATGCTGTCGGACCGTTACGGCATTCAGGTCCGGGGTGGCTGTGCGTGTGCAGGGCCGTATGCGCATCGTCTGCTAGGCATTGATGAAAATGAGTCTGGCCTGATCCGCAGCGCCATTCTCTCGGGTCAGGAAATCGAAAAACCTGGCTGGACACGCCTGAATTTCAGTGTGCTGATGGATGACAGCAAGGTCGAGCGCATCCTGAACGCTATCAACGAACTCGCCAGCAATCCCTGCGAGACGGCGGCACAGTATGACTGCGACATCACCACGGCGCGCTTCCGTCCGAAGGCAGCGGCCTGAAACAGGCCGCGAACACGCTCTCAGAACAGATAGGCGATCTTCATGTAATAGGCGTTCGTCTCCGGCACGTTCCGTCCTTCGACGGAATGAGAATAACGGGGTGTGAACGACAGGCGTTTGGTGATGAAAAACATTGCACCGACGCCAAGCGCCGTTTCGCGGCTGCTGGAATTGGCGACCCACAGATTGGACGTGTTGTCGTGCATGCCGCCACTGTTCTGCCAGTCGAGCGACAAGAACGGCTCGATGCGTGACGTAGCTTTCCAGCTGAAGCGCAGGTTCGTGTAGAACACGTTTCCAGCCGAATAGCTGTGTTCGCCATTGCGATGTTTAGTGGAGCTTACGACGCTGCCAAGATCGCCATCGAAGCTGAAATGCTTCCATTCGTAATCGAAGATGATGCTCGACAGGTTAGCCCAGTAATGCATCGCCATGGAATCCCGCGTGCCCGACGGTGTTTCCATGAAGGTCTGGATCCCGAGCGTGCTGTGCTTGTTGGGCTTGAACCAGGCGGCGGGTCCGACGATTGTCGTACCCAGACCACCCCAGTTCTGCCCGTTAGCCAGCGTGTAGGCCTCGGACTGGATCAGTTCGAAGGCGAAGCCGACATGCGGGATCGCGTCGAAACTGCGGAAATGCACGTATTTCGTCATACCGCTCCAGGTGTGACTGCCACCCCGCGCCCGTCGCTGTCCGCCACTGTCGTAAACGGAGCCAGCAGCGTTTCCGTCACCATACTGCACGACCACGTTGAACGGTTTGAAATCGACCGGCAGGTCATATTCGTGCGGTCCAATGATGGCCAGTGGAATATCCGCACCATGAGCGGCAAAGCCTGGAACGAGAGCAACAGCAGGCAACCAGGCCGTCAGGGCACCAAGACGCACTCCGAGCGTGAATTTGCAACGCATAACGTGAATTTCCATAGAGTGTGAGCGGGAATGTGGAGCGTGCCCTCGGGGGACACGCTCCGTCCGTAAGTGGGCGATCAGTGCGCAGGGGCGCTCTGGTCTCCGTTCAGGCTGTAAGCGATGATATAATCACCGCTGCGGGTGCCAAGGCCCCCATGACCGCCAGCGGCGATCACAACATACTGCTTCCCATCGATTTGATAGGACATCGGCGTGGCCTGTCCGCCAGCAGGCAGACGGTCCTGCCAGATCACCTTGCCGTTCGACATGTCGAAACCGCGCAGATAGTCGTCGGCCGTCGCACCCATAAAGGACACGCCGCCCTTGGTCAGAACGCTGCCGCCGATGTTGTACATACCGGTCGGAAGCGGAAGGTTGTTATGCGTCCGGAAAGGCCCCGTGTCGCGCGTGGTGCCGACGGGGTGCTGCCAGACAATCTTCTTCGTCACCAGATCGATTGCCGTGATCGTTCCCCAGGCCGGGCCCTTGCAGTGAATCTGAAGCGGGTTCAGCCATGGGCTGGTGTAAGCGATGTAAGGCGTTCCGTAATCAGGAGAGACACTCAGCGCATCGCCCTTGGCTTCCGGCTTGTCACCCTGACCGTTCCACTTCGGCAGAATACCGGCATTTTCAGCCTGCTGACGCTTTTCCAGACGGATCCGGAACGGCAGGTAGCTCGCATTGGCGATCAGCAGTTTGCGCTGCGGATCGATGGATGCGCCCTGCCAGTCAACCACACCATAGAATGCCGGATAGACGATCGTCGTCTTGCCGACATGTGGCGGCGTGAACTGACCGTCATAAGCGGACTGACGGAACTGGATGCGGCAGATCATCTGATCCAGCAGCGTCGCGCCCCACATGTCGCTTTCCTTGAGGTCCGGCGGCGTCAGGGACGGCAGACCAACTGCGTAAGGCTGCGTCGGGGAGACATGGTCATCCGCGGCAACACCCGCGGTCGGAACCGGACGTTCCTCGACCGGGTAACCTGGAACCGGCTTGCCGGTCCGACGGTCCAGAACGAAGAACTCGCCGCGCTTGGTACTCTGGATCAGAGCCGGAATGTTTTCACCATTCGGGCCGGGCAGATCAACCATGGACGGACCGATCGGAAGATCCATGTCCCACAGGTCATGATGAACGGTCTGGAAGGTCCAGCGGCGTTCACCCGTCTCGATATCGAGAGCGATCGTGGCGCTGGAGGTTGCGTCGTCGAACGGACGGCGCGAGCCACCCCAGTTGTCCGGAGGAGAGTTACCCGTCGGGATATACAGCAGGCCGAGATCCGGATCGGCCGTGTAGAC
>Ga0157362_1000911_pt1 | contig 11385 bp, 5 predicted proteins | sample AttlaeALBM3_FD_111480 | JGI IMG/M metagenome (GOLD analysis project Ga0157362, IMG submission 111480) | Fungus gardens microbial communities from leaf cutter ant in Ribeirão Preto, State of São Paulo, Brazil - Atta laevigata ALBM3 | ecosystem: Host-associated > Fungi > Mycelium > Unclassified ... | reverse complement strand
ATTAATTTTTTACGAATGAAATATTTGTTTTTTTTTAGTCATTCAATTATGAAATTATCCTTTTATGCACAATGCGATAAAAGTTTTTTTCTATAGAAAGGGAAACAGAAAATTATTAGATTCGCAAGATACCTTGCATAGGATAGGAACTCACTTTCTACACAGGATTCCTCCGCGGCTGTCGCCTAAACTTGTTGTTATGTAATCGCGGGAAATTACGAGGAGGAGCGTTGGCAGCCCCAGTGACAGGAAGTACTTACCGGTTGTGCGATTCTCTAGCAAATGCTCGTTCTGACTACCGCGGCGAGCTAATAGCTACCGACAGAGAGATGCATTGGCAGCGATGCGGTGCGCAGTCGTCGCCTTCTTGCTCCGTTGATTTCGTCGGCGAAAGTCGATGTCTGGCGACGATAGCACATGCACATGTCCCGACATCTCCATCATTGGACACTCCATAATTCTCTTAATTTATTTCGCATTTGATTCCTTCCTTTTGTTTTGGATTAAAAAAAATCTATTTGGAAAAAATATAGAAGATAAAAAGAGAATAATCAGCCGAAATAATCAGCTTTAAAAATATCTGTCTTTTCGAAATTGATAGAATTCTCTCTCTCTCTCTCTCTCTCTCTCTCTCTCTCTTTATAAGAAGCAAAATAAAATCAAATTACAGGAGAAAATAAATATAATATATAAATTGTATATTTTATTTTTTTTGAAGAACTTTGACGTGACGTGCTCACTCAAGAAATCGTCTTGACATCGGTTTGGATTCAAGTTTGTCTCATCGAGGCACGATCGAGAGCACGTGAAGATTCGCGAAAGTTGGATCGCAAATCGGGTTGATCTGGTCGCGGCAGAAGATATTAAAGTTTGTCGATGATATTCGGTGTTACTCCGTCGCGCCCGGTGCTTCAGAAGTTTTGCAACCAGAGAGCGAGTACACATAAATACACCTCTCTCTTCTTCCGCAGCATCGTTGCGGAGCTTGAGAAAAGTTCGGGCTGTCACTTTCGAAGGGTAGAAAAAGGAGTATCTCAATGTGGAACGAGGATGTATAGTTCGAGGGAGATGATTGGAGTGAGACAGGACAAAGTTTTGAATGGAGCAAGAGCATATTCTCGAGATTGAATTCGGAGATACGAATGTCTGCGAGCCAAGAAGAATGCGAGCGTGTAATTTCTCGCGACACACACACACGAGATGCGAAGACCACCGTTCTCGGAGAAGTATGACATGGACTTTTTAAATGAGGAATTGCCGCGGAGGGAAAACAGTTTTGCAGTTGATGCTGTGATGCTGTGAGACATTCTCATTGGACGGGGAGGCGGCAGAAGGAGAACTAGAAACGAGAGAGACAATCTGAGTTTGCTTTGATCGGGGAGGTGCAATTGAAAACATATGTTCCGCTCTTCCTTGCTCCAACTTTTCCCTTCAGACAAGCCGGTGGTTAAATTCACAGTCGAAAAGCGTCGTAAATCTTGGATCGAGCGTTCCAATTCACTTAAATAACAGTATTAAAAGTATTAAACAGTATTAAATATAACAGTATTAAAAGATGTATTAAAAGTCTATACATAAAGTATATAATATTTGTATCTACAATTCTTCTTTTTGAGGGAAAAAACAAATTATTCTATCTTTATTTATATTCGCATCCAAGCTGTCTCGTCGTTTGACATTCTTGTCGGATCTTTGTAAAATGAAATATTCATTTAGCTTACAAGTGAGAGACACACAAGTTTGTCGCGTTGCGATGATAGAATCTCCCCTTCACTCGTTGAGTTTTCTCGATGTTTGTTAAGCGTCGCGACACTCATTCCCATTCTAATCCATTTTTCAGAATCTCCTTCGCACGACTAACGAGAGAGAGAGCGTCTCGCTCTTAGACGAGATTAACCCTGGCGGGCAGCAGGAAACCGCATTTTGACGTAGCGCACGTAAAATGCACTCCCGTGGCTTTACAGCGTCATAATGCGCGCGTTTCCCATCTACCGTTATTCCCGGGAACGCGCGTGCTCTCTCTCTCTCTCTCTCTTTCTCTTTTTCTCGTCGCTCTGTTTGCTTGCTTGCCGCCCGCTCGCTCTTGTCCAAGGAGATTTACATGCCTTTAACGCGGTAAATGGACCTTTTAAGACCGCGCTTATTATTTACGAAAGGCTGCGTCCCTCTCGCTCATCCTTGTGTATAACACACGCCGCGATCCTAACGAGCTTTTTATCAAGCGGTACCTTCCGTGACACGTGCATGTGCATGTTTCACTTTTGAGAGGGTAAATGCAAAGGATGATGATGTAAATTGATTTTCTACTATGGGAATTTGCTCATTTGACTTTTATCGTATGTTTATCCGTTCACAATATATCTTTAAGAATGCTTGCTTATAATTTACAATTAGTTTATATAAATCAGATTTGATGAGACTTTGAAATAACTATTGTGATGTTGAAAACGTTATATATAATAACAAAAATACTGTTTATATTTTTTATAATACGTTCACTGAAAATTTAAATACATTTTGTTGAATCTTTACGTTAAAATTTTGTTGTGTTTTTTATTATTATATTTATATACAAACGTAAATTATTGTTAATTCACTAGCGATTCATTAAGTTGCTGTTTTCACAGGATGAACATGGTTATTGCTATCATAAAATTCTATAAGCCAAAAGCGATTAATATTTCGATGAGCTCGGTAACGTGTTCAAACATTCTCGTAATTATGGAATAATATTTTCTCGTCCGAGCAATCGCACGACCGCGTATTGATCGATAACGGATTGAATTACAATATGCGCTGCGGAAGTTTGCGAATTATAATTATATAACGCATATCAAAATTTATGTCCTTGATCCAAACAATATGTAGAATTTGAATTTTGACGCAGCCGCAATCTAGAATTATCTATATGCGGAACTATAACGCATTAACTGTTGCATCAGAAATTTGCGTTTATCTTCTCAGTAATAATGATATATAAGGTTATATCTAAAATAACGCCCACTAATCATACAGTGCTATTCCTAATAAAAAAACTGAGCTGAAATGATTTCTCTATCATTTTATAATTTCCGCAATATTTTTTTTAGTTATCCAATAAGCAAAATATCTAAAAAATCGTCGTATAAGTCAACTTTAAGATATCTATAAGAGTTCTTTAAGAAACATCTTCGAAATATTTCAGAAAGAATACTAAACGATATATCTTAAAAAAAAATTGTCTTATATATCGATTTTATCCGTTTATTCGACAATCTTTAGAAATTAATATTTCCTTAACTATTGCGAAAATTGCAAAATGATAGAGGAGAGACTTTTCTATTTAGTTTTTTACTAGGAATAGCACTGTATGATTAGTGAGCGTTATTTCAGATACACCCTGTATATTAATATACTTTAATTTTAGTGTACTTTATACATTAAATTTTTACTTTTATGAAAATGGGTCTCTCTCTCTCTCTCTCTCTCTCTCTCAAATCTTTCATTTACCGTGTTTTGGAATAATTTATTATAATCGACAAGATTCGTTAAAGATACATAGTTTAGAGGAGAATTGAGTTCACTGTGTTTTAAATACATAAATATTATAGCCGGCCGCGACAACATACATACGTAACATATGCGAACAGAATATTTTATTCATATGATGATAACGCTATTTCTAACGCGCGGTTATCGTTAATCGTCTTTTGAAAGTTGATACCGCCTATATTATTTACGAAATAATTTTAACGAATTAGATTGCTCGATCTGATGATGAGGGGAACAAGCCGACGCGATTATTGTGGCTTGTACAAAGTTCAATCCGTGATAAAAAACGCAATGCGCGAATAACCGAGTTGTTTGCCTATCAGATATACCCGGGCCGCTCGTACGAATTTCATGAATTCCGATCGCCCGGCCCAATTCACGGCGTAAAATTCAGAAACGCGAGCACACGCTCGGTAAATGATCTGCTCTGTTCAGCGAGCTGGTCGCCGCCGGCCGGTTGAAAACACGAATGTTGAGTATACACGGTGCATCGACAGCAATCTAGCTTCAAAATAACTAACGCAAGTATAAACAACGTGTACACGCGATATCTATGAAACTCCATACTCAAATTTTCATCATCTACTGAATCGTCGAACGGCGTTGAAAATACATTCGCCCTTAACGAAGATATAATTGGGCGTCGTTTGCGCTCATGATTTCTTAAATTACAGTTATACACACGACGGTTTTTTCTGAATAGCGAAACCGTCACTAGCACGAGATACTTGCGTGCGTTTAACGCGTTCTTCAGCACCAGAGTTTTTCGACCGTAGATTGCGTTTTACAGGCGAACGGACGTGCAAAAGGATTAACGGGAATGTATAATTAAAACGATACATAATTATATTCCGCACGAGCGAGCAACTCTTTTACGGACGTAACGTAGAATTAATTTCATTATCCGCCCGAATTGCGCGGTACTACGTTAATGGAAAATCCCCGTAAACGTCATAATCGCGCTACGAATGCACGGATTTACTGGCGTTTAATATAAATGCGGGTGGCTTTTAGCAAAACACGCAGCTCGGAATACAGGCCAAAAACGATTAGCTCTCGAATCGATTCCGCCATTTTCTTTTTTCAAAATTTATGCGCGTAAGCAACATATTTATGCGTTGTTTCTTATTGAAGTAAACTAAAAATTGCGCATATTCCACATTACGCTATCACTCGATGAATAATAATATATTGAAACATATATACTTTTCACTGACAATTTTTACGAATAGACAAAGACAGCGTTAGTTTTTACCGCGGAATAATAGCGAGGAAAGGCTGTGTTTCTCGACACCATTCGCATTTATATATGAATAGATATTGCAGAAGACATAGACACGAAGTGAAAGAGGGCGAAAGGATATTGAGAAAACACGTGGTGTTCTCAAAAGACCGGATATTATGAGGAAGAGCGAGACCAAATTTAAAGGGGGGAAGGGGGGAAGGGTCGGTAAGAGCGGGGTGCATGACGAGAAGTACAGTTGCGAGTGTCATTTGCGGTTTGTTCTGAGCCGTTTAAAATGCATTCTCAAAGGGAATCGCAAGCGCCGCTGTAATTTTCCGCGCGAAACGGAGCATGAAATAAAACGGGGGTGCCGTACAGCTGCAGCACATTCCCTCCTTCCCTCCCTCCCTCTCCCTCTCCCTCGTTTACCCACGTTGCATCCTTGCTGCACCATCCGGCTCTCTGATACGTCCAGGTTTATTCTTCCCTTCGGTTGCCCTCGACGCTCCTCGACGAGAGCTTTAACGATAATCTTTCCGGGAGAGGCGAAACATCCCCTCTCTCCCATTTTTCCCTTTTCCTGCGTGCAATCCCCGGTACGCTATACGCGGTAACGCCGACGAAGCGTTCCAAGCTATCTCCCGGCGTTGAGTATTAAAGATAGAGAAGAATGCCCGACGTGAAAATTGCATCTCTTTTTCTATTTTCTTCGAGAGGATGGGGAAGAGAGTGCACTGACCGAGAAACGCGCAATTTCCACGTGGCACGCGCGTGAAAATACGCGGCAAATTATTCAACAATTCCATAAATTTATTTGATAAAATTTAAACTATTTGTTAAACATATATAATATGTGATAAATTATATGTCGAATTGAATTAAATGTAGTTTTATAATTTTGTTATTCGCGAATATTATTATTATTATTATTATTATTATTATTATTATTATTATTATTATTATTATTATTATTACTGTATAATCTTGATTAGCGATATGAATGAAATTGTAATAGAGTTGCAATTATTCACGAATAATAGATTCGTCTAAAATACAAAAATGGATTATAAATAATTTAACAGCTACTAGAATAGTATTACTTATTATAGCATTGTAAGATATGTCAATTAAGAAATTCTTTGTCAGAATAATAGCACCATTAATGTTTCCTTCTTTATGAATAATTTGGTGCCACTCAAATACGAGCTCGCGCGAGCGCGAAATAATGGGCTTTCTCCGTGGCCTAGTGGTCCATTTCTACGGGATTTAACGTGCAATTAATAAGAATTACCGTGCAATCTCCAGTCCTCTCGTGAATGTTCATCCTTGCCTTCTCCTAGATATTAAATCCTTTGCGAGCGAGTGAGAGCGACTGTATATTCTTGAGGATGAGGAAGCGTAAAGAAGTCAAAAGCGTGGAATATTAGCTGCTGTGAATTTATCCGTCTTTAGCGAATATGAGACTCGCATTTTTCACCGCTTCTGCAGTCCCTTTTTACATCGAAATTTTTGTCAAAATGTGTACAAAAAGCGGCAGAAGTGGCACATTAACTAAACCTCCATGATGCTTTTCACGTGTTTCCGACACTGACACTGCTGTTCGCTGCGCATAATTGAGAGGTTCGAAAAAGCAGCGGCAGCAATTCCCATTTGCCTACATTAAATAGAATATAATACATTGTATTTTTTGTCTCTCCATAACAAGTCTATTTTGATAACATAAAATTAAAACGCAAAATTGTATAATTATATTTCTAAAAAAACTGATATTTTTAAAAGCTTTTTTTTTTAAATTAACTGATTCATCTCTTACTGTATGAACTAAAAATTGATTTGTTTTATTAATTGTGTTTTAATCAATCACATAACTTTTATTGAATGAAAATTTTATTGAATGAAAATAACATGAAATGTTGTTTTATTTCGAAGAAAAGATACGTGAAATGTTATCTATATCTTTTCGTACATAGAAACAAATTAACTTGTCGATGAGTTAATCCGCCAGTGAATAATTGCACTTCTTTGGTGATCATTTATCTCAATGGGATTTAATATGCAATTGGGACGGCTAAAAGTAATTCCTTAATTCAGTGCGACTATTAAAGCGAGAGATGGGATGCATTAAGCGGAAGAATTGCTCTTGTCGACTGAAAATACCGACAACTAAAAACGGTTTTCTAAAATTTGTCGATAGAATTTCAATTGTATAGTACTTCGTAATACAAAGCAGTTTATAATATTACGTATTTATTCATAATTCGAGATTATTAAAATTATCCTTGTTGCTATTACATGATTATTGTCATTAATATATACATTGTATTTATTACATTAAAATATAAGATAATTCTCTCTCCGGGACTGAATATTATTTAAAATAAAATTTATGTCGCAAATACATGACTGCATAAATATTTAATAATAATAAATCCAAACACAATGGTGCCAGAATTTTATAGATCTAACTGCCATATTCTATTCACTCGGCAATCTGATATCGTGTTTCTGTTTGATGAGGCACAATCGATGACTTCGTTTCGAAAAGAATGCCGCAACATTGCTTTAACGTTTCCAGTCACGTGAGATAGCTCCGTTTTCTTTTTAGTTCTCCCCCATATATACGCTATCCGTGGCGCGATCCAGGTTTATCGACGCGCGATTCGTTGAATCTGTTATTTATTTGTTCGGAAATATTCACTGGGCGCGATTTCTCGCGGGCGCAGCGGCGCGCCCGCCTCTCTGCGAGGGATATAAAAATAATCCTCTTATGTGTGTATGTGTGTAGTCTCATAATGCGCCGGCCTTCCAATATCGGAAAGAAATTTTCAGCGCGCCTTACATTCTTGCTTCGTTACATTTTCTGACAATAATATTCTCATCATGAGGACGAGAAATTCCGTCGTGCATCCGGTAAAATTCTTTTATATGAACAAGCTTAAGGTTAATGCACACACATACACATACATATATTTATTTTTAATTTTTAATAAATTTATTTTATTATTTTTATTTCGTGAATTTAATGCGAATTATTAATTCAAAGAAAATTCATTTATTTATTTGACAGCAAATTGTTTATTATTCTTTATATTATATTTTTTTGACAAACATTTTTATTTAACTTTTTATTGAACAGTCCACGAAAAGCTAATTGTTTTGTACAGCTATAGAATTTTTAGATCAGATAATAGTTGCCGCCGTCACTTTACTCACCACTTTGCAATTGAATTTCTGTCAATTTACGTTCGAGCAACTCAATGTCGATCGATAAGACACCGGGTAACTACGCGAGGTCTATTTGGAAAGAAACTGTGACACGTGGTATAGAGCATCACCCTGTAGATGTTGTTTTGCATACCGAGCACAGATAACGTCTCTTCGTCCGTCTGACACAGCGCGAACTGTTATCTCTCGCCACCGCCGTCGCCGCCGCATAATCGGCGGAATAAATGTTTCGTACTTCGTACGGCGATATCTGCAAGCCTAGATAAGAAGCAGCAAAGATACAGAGTTTGCGCGAGCTTTTCGCCTCGTGTGTTACCGAATCGTCAAACGACCGACGCAATGTTAGCTTTGGACATTTATGCATTATTCATAAGCGGTTGCGCCATCAGCGATGGCCACAAAAAGGCCTTACGTAATCGCGCGTCGTGAGAATTGATATTGTGCAAACGATAACAAAAAATAAGCGGCAAAACACGTACAACTAATTTAGCTGACAAACATTTCGTGAAATTAAGCAGAATAAAAAAAATATAGTATTTTATTTATTCTGTCGCTTTATATTTTAATCATTATTTGTATATCACAATAAATGTTCTTTGCGTAATAAAATATATAAAATCTGTGAGCGCATTTTAGATCTTGACATTGTAAATCTATGCTTCTCGAATGTGCCAGCAAAAATATTGCATACGAAGAATATGTTTGAGCAATATATCTTTTGGATCGTGAAATTTAAGATTTAAGTTTAAATATTTATCATACTGTGTGTGCGCGCGCGCGCGTGTGTGTGTGTGTGTGTGTGTGTGTGTGTAGATGCTGATTCGAAATACGCTTGTTACTTTTGCATATTGCACGTGGCAAACGTGTTGCATTTGCATACGTAGTAGTATGATGATACAAATTCATTCGTATGCGTAATTCGCACATATTTATGCGCACCTCTTGCGCCATCGCGAGTACATCGGTATGCAACCAGCATATCAGCACTTTCAAGTTGCCACAATGTGCAAGGAATTAATTCTCACAGATTTTATCTTCAGCTTTTCTCATATATGGACTATGTTAATATCTTTTACGATAACATTTTACGATACATTTATTTTAACATTTCTTTACATTTATAATATTTTTTTATAATTATTTATTTGTAATTAATAATTATTTATTTATAATTTATTTATAATTAATTATGAATTTAATTAATTATTTATTTATAATTATAATTTTTAGTTATAAATTAGCAGTATATATGAAATGGAAAATATTGAAAGTCTCAATAATTTAATAAATGCTCGAAAGCAAACAGTTTTTGATAAATAAATAAATGTTTATAGAAATTTTATTTGTTTCATCTTTTTTTATAAAAGTAAATAAATGATTATATAAAATCGGTCGATTTTACATAAATCCTTATCAAATTATTTCGTTACGTATAACTCATCGTACACAACTCTCACGCAAATAGTTTGAGGATTTCAGCTTATTGCAAACAGCGTGCAGTTTCTGCTCGATGAACGACGTTGACACGCGCATTTGTTTGACCACCATGACACAATGCAATGTATACAACACGCGGAAGGTAAAAGCGTTGCATAAGTGCGCGCGCGCGCGCGCGCGCGGTAAGTATAATAGCTCTTGCGTAAGGTACAACATTGTTGATTACGAACAACGCGGTGGTACATTGTGCTTGGCTCCGGGATAAAGTCCGCGAGTGAGTACTGTGGCGGCGACGGTGGAACTTATTGTTCCTCTAATTAGTGCATCTCTCGTGATGTTATGAACGTGCGCGCGCGTCTGTTGAACGTAATTTGCATCTCGCCTGCGAGAGAGTCGTGTCGACGAGTTCTCCCTTCATTCTCAATGCGACCAGCAGCTCGTATTTGTCAATAATTAGCTAAGCTCATTTTCGCCGTAATAATTTGTGTTCTCCGTTCAGATTTAACGATATTCATAGCCTGAAGTGTTTATTGATCCAGCAGTTGGAATTAACGTTAAACTCAAAATCTGCAGATAGCTATATCTGATGATAAACATGGCTGTTTGATTTTTTATTTGCTTTATCAGATAAATTATTAGATAAATGTATAATCGACGGAAATAATTTTTGCGCTTAAATAAGCAAAACTATATTTATAATATATATCGATAGATATATATATTGACGCGCGAAAGAAAAAAAAATAGTGAACGGGCATATAATAATGGAGAATATCGGTTTAATATAATTATATAACTGTATAAGCATTATATAACTATATGTAGGTATACAGTTATAAGCACTAAACGTACATCAAACAACAAATTGCGCAAGTTTGTTAACTATAAAAGTACGGTTAGTTTAGAAAGTTGAAAATTTGTAGTAACTTGATATAAACACGAATATGATCATGCGATGAGAGTCGGAGAGTTTGACGCAAAATGAAAGCTTAGAATTGAGTTTTAGATTAAAACTGTCAAAGTAATTGTGCTAAAAGCGCAGACGAGACGTTTATATAACATAAAACGCTAATTCATCTCGCATTTTGGCTTTACGATTCTTTGAAGGACTTTCAATCGTTATCGGAGTTAGTTCTCGAAGCATAACGGAAGTTGCAGAACGGTCAAGCATGCGAGTCGTTTAATTGAACGAGAAAATACTTAACAACACGAAAAAGTTTGTTCATTTATAGTTTACTAATTGACTAACATTATTTAGCAGATCGATCATTGTGACGGGCACCAATTCAATGATTTAAAGATCCGCTTGCACAATTATTTTTAAATTCTCTCGTTTTTATAGAAAATCTTGAATTTCTTGCAATTAAATTGTTGAAATTTCACAGCTGTTTGCAAAAAAGTTTGTTTTTGCGATGCCGTAATAGAAGGAGGAGAAATTTGACGGAGATGCATTAATCGATTACGAGGATATTATTCTGTACCTGTCACCGAGTGTACTTTCTAATAATGTACTCTCTTTCTCCGACGTTACGCGACAAAATCCCAAATTACATAATCGTTCGATCGAATTTCAAACTTTCTATTGTATCGTTTCTTTTTTCCCTCCAGAATCGTTAATTTACAGTTTAATTTAATACCTTTTTTGTCAGAACTTTCGATTTGTTGATACAGAATATTTTGATAAATGAAATTAAATTTGCCGGATTTGTGCAAATAAAAATTTTATTAAAAATAAAAAAAAATATCATTTTCTTATTTCAAAAGTTACACAATTCAAAAAATCAAATTTTTCAGAATCTAGTATAACAATTTTTTACTAAAAAATAATAAATATTATTATTTTTCGCAACAGTTCTTGATAATATTCTCTCTATTTGAATTCTACATATAAAATTTAAAAATAAAATTTTAACAATTATCAATTTTTATATACACATATTTTTATATACAGAATTAAGGAAAGTGCT
>Ga0157362_1000910_pt1 | contig 11385 bp, 9 predicted proteins | sample AttlaeALBM3_FD_111480 | JGI IMG/M metagenome (GOLD analysis project Ga0157362, IMG submission 111480) | Fungus gardens microbial communities from leaf cutter ant in Ribeirão Preto, State of São Paulo, Brazil - Atta laevigata ALBM3 | ecosystem: Host-associated > Fungi > Mycelium > Unclassified ... | reverse complement strand
TTAAGAGTCTTGATTCGCGGTAATTGGTGCGAAAATCATATACATGTATATTTCGATTGTATCTACTTATCTATTACATAAAATAAAGAACTAAACATTTCGATTGTATTCAAGCTATCTTCAGCAGTCCCCAATCATAGGAAAAATTGTTCACATTCTAATTATGTTCGTACCGCAGTAGAAATCGGATGCGGCAAGTAAGTCTCAATAGATTCCCATGTCCAGAGTGTATGTAATCGTCAATTAGTTGATTAGCTAAGTGCGAGCTACTGCAAACCACAACTGCACAATATTATAATAACGTAAATTAAAATCACAAAAACAGATAAAATTAAATTAAATTTCTTAAAAGCAACATACAGTTCGTAGTGTCAAAGCAAAGTCGATTAAGGTGAACGGATTGCATCATATTTATGCTTCGCGATGTAAGATAATTTCAAAAAATAGAATACCAATATGTCTGTTCTCAATCATTAGTGATCTTATACATACACACGACTGAGATTTGAAGCTTCTTGTAAATCGTTTAAATGTTTGTTGCTAGCTGGATTCGATTGAGATTATAATTTTTTGTTCTTGTATATTTGTTTTATTTATGCTTGTTATCGATTCTTGATCTTTGTTTATTTGATCAACATCAAAATCAACGTTAGACACGTTCGATACTCGGAATTATAATTGCGTTCAAATTTAATTATTAAGTTTATATTTATTGTATTCAAGAAATCTAAAACTTCTCAACATGCTTGCGCGCGCGCGTGTGTGTGTGTGTGTGTGTGTGTATGTGTGTGTGTGTATGTGTGTGTCCATTAAGGTTATTCATCAATTATAACTGAAATTCAGTTTTTATAATTGACTTTTGAGTTAGCGTCTACTTCAAATTTGGAAATCTGTAGAGTAACTCTTCTTGACGAACTAGTTATTCTGTGATGATTGTTTGCTGAGAAAGACTCAAAAGAGAAACGTTCAACACTTTAAATAAAGAAGACATCACAAAGAAATTTGAGTTAAGTCATCATTCTACTTTAAGGTTGTGCACCTTCACCCGCTATTAATCTTGAATCGATATTATTGTTATTTTAAATAGTGAGAATCCGGTTAAGATATTCAATTTTATAAAAAAATTTATAAAAAAACTTTCTAATGCAATATCCGTTGTCTCTCAGCACAACTCAGAACATGGTCGTAAGTTTGATTGGGATTGCAAAAATTCTCGATTCAAAAGTATCGTATTATAAAAGAATGACACATATAAGATAATACACAGAAACAAGATTTAGGATTAAATAAACAAAGCAATACATTATGCTTTCATGACCTATTTTTTTATTTATAATTAAAAAATATTTTCTTTTTTACTAATATATCATCCCCTCCTAACATTTTCCCTCTCCTTTCCTTCACAATGTATAACTACCGTCTCGAATTGCTGACAAAGTCACTGTCACATTATACGTACGTTCTTAAATAATTTTCTTAAAATAAAATTTTCTTACACTCTGAAAATTTTTTTCATTTTTTCTTCGTATTGGTAACATTTAGATTATTCAAAGAATCTATATCTTCGTAATCCATCGCATCCAGATCTCAATAGTCAAATCGTCGCTATCGACGCTATATTCACCAACCATTCGCGTTCTTCACATCCTTTAACGTATATGAGCCTTATCGTCATCTTCTTCCGCACCAATTACAGTCATCGTAATCAGGCGTTTCACCATGCTGTACAGGATCATCCCGTCTTTCCATCGCAATCCATGGTGATAAGCATTCAGCCAGGAAGCACAATACTTTTCGAATTTTGTCAAGAAATTCCATGGCATGGGACATGTAAAAATGTAGTGAGAGAGAAAGGAATCCTTTTCTCAATACCGCCACTTCTTTCACAATAAATTTTTTTCCAACGATAAATCCTTGCAGATTCACAAACGTTGAAACGGTCATGGCGAACGACTTTTCAAGACTGTGATCGATTTCAATGATCATTCGTATATTTTAGATGATTTTGTGCTCAATGTTGGTTAATAGATTATACTGAACCACGTAATCGTGTATGATGAGACAATATGCTGTAATATTTGCAGGCACATTCTCCTTGCAAATTCTATGCATATATCCACTATGGCGCTCTTGACTCATTTGTTTTGTCGCAAGCAGTCAATGACCGCAAAAGATCCTTCTCGACAAACGAGAGCACATTGAGTAGCGTTTCAAGCAATCAATTCCGTATTAGAGAAAGCTTCCGCACAGCAACATGTATAAATCCTGTTGTTGTATAGGTATTCTTATCTCGTCGCTGTACCCAAACGTTGTGTTAGCAAATCAGTGAATTTCAAACTTTACGATGCGATCGTCGAAGATCGGATCATTCTTGATGTTTAAGATATCAGTAATCTCGAAAGTTGTGTATCGTGAACCCCAAAGATTTAAAAAATTTAACATTCGACTGAGTTTCTTTTTCCTGATGCAGCTGGATGAATAAATGTTGAGCGGTGATGTTTCCGGCCTTATAAAGAATGCATTATCTCTCTGCGTGCGCTCCGCTCCGTTCAATACGAGCATCTCATGCTCGCTGTTGTCGTCCCACATGTAATCTAACGATGATCTCTTCTCCTCGAAAATCGAACATTTTGATCGATGGGTATCGTTAGATTCATAATGCTCCGTGATGTGATCGGCAAGTAAATGATTTGCGCGGGCCTTTCCGATATGTTCCCGGTGGCACGCTCAGCGAAAATTCGTGTATTGTGTGTACCTTTGTCGTTGATGTACGCGCCCACGGTCACGTTACACTCTACGTGGATAACGATTTACGTTCATTATGTTGATCGAAACGTCCAATTTGTGCCATCTTCGCGGTCACAGTATACGCTTTGACGAGAATCCTAGTAGCGATCCGACGCTGTTGGGCATGTCAAGTTAATTCTGTAGGCGCATCTAATCTCGCATCATGTTGTAGTTTGCCCGGAGCGTTATCCGATATTCTCCACTCTCGCCTTCATTATCAGTATCGCTATTGCTACATCAACGCATTTCAAATACGATGCGGACGTTTCTGTAAAATCGCACGTTTCAAAAATTCGTTTATATTATATCTCGCTTCGTACGAATCCTTGAGAATTATAATTTCCGCGTCGTCTTTGCCGAAATAAAATTTATTGTTCGATTCGTTTGGTATCTTGTGATGATCTCATCAGACCGAACTCGTAGTCGTCGTCACACAACTCTATGGAAGCAGGAAAGTAGTTTGCCGTGAGAACTGCTCGTCCCGTTCAGCGTAAATGTTAACGACATTACGGAAAAAGCGTTCAATGAATACTGAAATTTCGCGGCACCTCGTCGGGTTTTATAAATTCGCGCGCATCGCGATCATTCGTAGAAACCGTTCGTAGAAACCGCAAGCACATCTGTCCACAGAAGTTCTGACTACATCTGATAGAACGTGCAATTATAATCGCCGTAACACCGTTCCCGAAATATATCGTATTAGTTCCTTAGGCGGGCGAAAATTACGGAAACTATCAAAGTACACTACACGGTTATTCCTCTTCGCGTAGACAACTCAATGAGTACTTGACCCTGTCGCATCGTCCAGATTCACGCTTTCGTTTCGATGCGTGCTCCTCATCGGTAACGCGTTACGCATGAAAACATTTCCAAAATACGGTACGTGCATACGTCTCGCGAACACGTCCAATTGCACGTTGGTAGTTGCATCCGAGGGCATTTTTATCGTCCTTTGGCGTTTTTGTCTTCGCTGCTACATCCTGTCCACATACATAGGGGCTGAGATACAATCCGCGTCCGTATTTGTGCGGAGCAAGATAATCCGCGACACTGTTCTATCGCGCAATCGTGACGTTGCAGCTCCTCGACCTGACGTCGCGCGGCTTTGCTATCGTTTATCGCTTTCGCTATGCTGGCCACTCCGCCAATCAAGGACCCAAGTTCGCCCAACATTGGCAGAAACGGTAATGCGCCGTCTCGTTTCGCCGTCGGTATCCATTTTTTCGTTATCCTTTTCCTCATTGTCTTCTTCTTCATTTCATACCGATTTTGGCTTTCATCGCCCAAACGGTAGCAGCGGCGACTCTCTCGCTCAGAATCGAATCTTTCGCGATGACGCGATCTAGCGCTTTATCAGCGAACATCTTGTTCGCTGCATGTCTATCGGTGAGATCGTTGCTCCGAGAATATCAGAGAACACGCAATGTCGTGTTCTCTGCACGCCGCGTGCAGCGGTTTTATGCCTGTGTCACCTCTGGTTAATCGCTTCGTAAACCGAGTGCCTGGACCGCAAAACTGGTAGCCCGGGATATGTAACTCGAAAGGAAGCGCGTTTATCGTTCGATTTAGCAGACCGCCGTGCGACGCCGACATTCACTACAGTCCTTTATCTTCGATGCCGGATCATCAAGTGCATCAGCTGCCACGACTGATTGTAGTGCTCATCGTAGTGACGATAGATTCGATCCGCTTCCACGTGCTCAGTTTATTCCACATGGTCGATATAGTATACGCGTAAGAGTACGACCTTCGGTATATACTGCAACTGATCAGCGCTCAAGTCCTGAAGTCGAAAAGATGACACAGCACGAGATATATTTTGTATATATATGTATATATATATATATATACTGCGCGACTCGCGGATTCGCACGCCTTTAAATAGGCAGTCGAGAGCGCACAATTCGTAGTGTGAGCATGAAAATGCTCATGCGTACGCATCACAAACTGCGACGCAAAATCGCGGATGATGAGTAACGGCGTGGAAAAGCGCAAGCATAACGAAATGCTGCCAAGTATACCATACGTGCGATTATTTGCGGCCCGTCGAATTGTGATAAAACCAACTCATAAGATCGCTCGAAAGTCCGAACGGCGTATGTTTCGAGAACATGTATATCTATTTGAAATCGCTGCAATAGCCAAAGTATCAATATCATGATCTCTCAATGAAAATTTATTTACGTCTATCAAAAAAAAAAAATCGGCTATTTTACGTTTTTCAACAAACAGCAACGTTATTCCACCAAGCGAGACGCGCCCAAATTTTATTTTTATCTTTGATGACGTGGCATGTGACAAACAGGATACAGGATACAGTGAGAGAATATCGATGAGTCGCCATGTCGACTGCTTCTATCACTGTCAAACATATACCTAAACATCTGATACACGACAACGTCTGCTAGTCTTGTTCATACAGGATGATATCAACTTGAAACACATTTATAACGATCATTTGAATACCGATATGTCGTACGATAAATTTTCGTTGTATCGCGTCTGGCGACAAAATGAATTTCTAGTGATAGACAAGCACAGGCTTAAAGACGGGAGATACAGAAAAGGATTTAACGAATTCGCGATACCATAATGTGTCAGTCGTTGTCGATACTTTGCTAGAGATAAACAAAGCTGATGTATGCGAGCGTGAAAAAATCGCGAAGGAGAGCGAGTCGATTCACAAGAAACATCGCGCTCTGAAGATCGGTAGAATCCAGGAGGACATTACATTGGACAAGCATTTCAAGCCTATTATCAAATCACTGCGACAGATCATTCACAGCCCCGACGTGCGATAAAGAGAGAGTTGCGCTACAATGACGCAGCGTCTGTCATTAAGCGCGAAAAAAAGGAGAAGGAACAGGAAGAGAAGGATGAGAAAGATAGCGTAACGTTCGAAGAACTCTGCGACTCTGCGTAAATTTGATGATCGATCGCACGATCGTATACAGCCGATAACCTCCATATCGCTTACGAAAATCATACAACCAATATCGTTCGAAAATGTTTTCGAAACGACGGACGACTCGCTATCGACGAAGGTGCAAAATCGATTGCAAACGTCGAAAGGCCGAGAGACGTTGCGAGCCGGTTTGGACCCGGTCAAAAGTACGTCAAGACTATCTGCGAGGAGCGCAAGGAAAAGAGAGCGGTACAGATGACGTATGATGTTTACTTACACAAAGATGGACTGATGTTTGACAATAAACCTTTCGACGTGGATAAGGCGAACAACATAATTATCGATGGCGCACAATACGCTGGTCTTTACGAGTTTTCAAGAGAATTCCTGATCTCCACACGGAAGACGATATGCACAAGTACAAAAGCATGCTGGTGAGGAACGCATACAAGCACCATTCGCAGGGTCGAATATTGAACAACAGAGAATACAAGTTCAAGCGTAATCGCGCGTTTATATTGATCTTGCCCAAAAAATAGAAGAAATTTGAAAAGGGATTACCTCACGCAATAACACCTCATGAACGACAGCGCGATCGATTACGTATACTGGGACGATCCCACGAGCTAATGGATCGTCTACGATTGCTCGACGCTTCGCATCGAGCGAGCAACGCTTGTCGATCGTTGACAAACTTCGCGAAGCCGGTCTCATTATAAATTAAATTGCGTATGCATGAAATGGGTTAGTTGAGTCACGTCATTGAGAAAAAAATTTTCTTTGTTTCCTATATTGTGCGTATCATGAAAAAGGAATCCGATGAAAAAAGAGAAAAAAGTAGCTCCGACGTCGGTTCGTTGAGAAATTGCGCGTTCCGGCGAGAAGAAATTTTCCGCGAAAGCGCATATAATCCGGGGATATGATGATCTATGATAGGCTGATCGAGATGCATCCATATTCGCGTTTCAACAGAGGCCATCATTACATACATACTCACTACATACTCACCGTCATCTATGTATTGAGCAAGGATGCGTGGTCCATACCGCATACCTGCATACATTGGTTTTATATTTGCTCACACATACCGAATCATTTATTTTGAATTTCGCCGTACCCGCGATCTTTACATTGCTGTACACCGTGCCCAAGAGTTTTTTAGCGATCGCGAGGATAACATCTACGGGTCGCATATCGATCGTTCGAGACTTGCGCGTGTTAATCTGATACAAGTTGCGACAGCGCATTGATCCACTTATAGTTTCCGTTAAGTGTCTCCACATATCGTTTTTTATTGTAATATACGATTGAATCGCTCAATGATCAATGCCTTCATTACGGAATATGTTGACGCGTCAACAGTCATGTATCAATTATTTCAATTTCATTGTTTAAACATCGGGTGTACGTTATAATTCGTGCTACGATGTTATTTTTGACACTTTTCGCCTTTTTAATGTCCTTTTTACCATCTACCCTCAATGCATTTTCACTCTGAGTCCGATGAATTCAGTCAATATTGCGCCATTATTTTCATCCTTTATTAAGCCTGGCCCTTTTTTGTTGCAAATAGTATACCGTACATATTATCGATAGAATAATTCCTCGTGTCGAACCTAATGATATCATGCTTCATTTGTTCATAAATGTCATCAGACTTGATGCGATATATAAGGCTATCAGTATCTGTACTTTTACATTTTTTGCGATATAGCGGTAACATATTCGTGATGAAATTCATATAAACAGATCTTCGATATCGAGTATATCATTCCTACGTAGATCGGTTTGTTAAATTTCAACTCAAATTTACGAATTTCAATTGCTATCTGATTTCCAGAAAATACTTCTGCTACGAAAATTCAACTTCGCGATCATTGTTTCTGCGCCGTATCGTGCATCCTATTGTGTAATTTTACATAGATGATTGCGCATGTTCTCCATGGTTTTGCCGAATATTGCATTATTCATTAACTTAAATAAATTTTTCTCAAAGTCATTCTTCGTAAGCGTTCTAAATTTTGTATTAAGTTCTATATAATCGCGAAGCCATGGTGATTGTACGAAATGCAATACGAATCTTTGTTACATGAAGATGACACATACACTGTTGCGATAAGTTGCGATAATTATAACGTAACGTTTTTTGTTATACACAGTCGCTAAAAATTTATCCTGCTGCTTGCTAGATAGTTTATCACACGTTGGACAGAATGGCAGGTCAACGTTCTCATTGTGCCAACATTCCGGATATTATAAGTTGATTTCAAGAACGTAATCTGTGAGCGAATCCTGAGCAATCGCACTAACGTCAAAGTCCGAGACATTTTCGAGATCCATCGAAATTTGGCGTATGGCAATGGTTGACACATCGCCCATCTGTATAGATTATTTATATCAAAGTACATCAAAAAAATTACGACGAATCATACAACTACATATATTTATTATTGGCTCGCGCGTACCTGCTGGAACATTGGCTAAAACCGCCGCATATACCGCGCTCGATAAACATCACCATATCGATGTCAGTGAGCAGTTCGAAATTTATGCGTATATGTTTCAGCATAGCGTCCGTAAAATCTAAAATAAAGTAATAATACGCATGGCTAAGTAATAATACGAGACCGTAATACTTTCAATACATTTATTGCGAAAATTTTCAAATATGTCAGCTAATAGCAACACATCCGTTTTTAAATATAGATCGCTATATTCACTCAAGGTTTGAACAGAGAATTGTTGCCATACATTCATGGCGTTTACGTAAACGCTTTCGGATACAGTGGTCACCGGTCAAGGAACTGTAGAATGATTCGCGCGGTGGTAAACGCGTACAGCTTGCCAGCGCAATGTATTCATGTGGAACAATCCCTTTTCGTATCAGCAACTCGAAGTCTTCTTCGGATAAATTTTGAAATTTGCGTTGTAAAATTCGAAGTTCATTTTTTTGAGGAAGAATGCTAATTTGTCGAGACTGGTATTTAAAAATTTATAAGAATCGATGAATCATAATGTTATTTCGCGAATCTGATCTTTCAGCGTTATCTTTAACATTTTTTGTAAATGATGTATTTTTCCTTTGGCAATAATTCTATATTGCCTCCATATGCTGTAGTTATTTCTTTGATAATAAAATTTAAATCATTGCCTGATAAATTGTGGAAAACTATGGAAATAAAATATAAGTTTTTATAGTTTAAATTGCAATTTGAATGCGCGGGACTCCTGTAACGACCGATTAAATAGCAATCGTTTATCGTCTAGCGCGAAAGGCTTTTCGCACACGTGATAATGCGTCGTACAATATCTCCCACTGTTCGCTTGACAAAGTTCGCTTGACAGTTTCCATGAGGACATTAGCTGCTAAAATTTTTTTTACGTGATATGCTAAACTTCTCAGTTTTTCGACGAACCATGAAACGCAATCCGGATCGCAACGAAATCGATATTTTGATAGCGAATCGTCGTACAGTGCACGTTAGTATCCTATGCTAAATATTTGTTGATTCGTGCGCATAGATGCTTCCTGATCACTATCAGTTTTCTTGAGGATGCATTCTAGATCAGCGTAAATAAATGGAATTCATTCCTTCCTATAATTGTATTGTTAAAACTCAACCATTTGTTCGTCATCGCTCGGTAATCGGATAGTCGTTTATCCGTCGGCAATCTATCATGTGTAACTGCAATCTCTCGTAGGAATGAAAATAATATAAACAGCTGGAAATAAAAATAAATAATGTTAATTTTTTTTTAAAGAAGAATTCACTTTTATTAATCATATACTTACCGATCGCAAATGTACTTTTGACCGTGATATTTACAATTGCTAACTCATGAGCCGGGACAGATTCTTGATCCGAAATGACTCACATTGTCGTCTCACGAATCTTGCAAATGTACTTGTAGTAAATTGACATGTTTCTCCTTTCTATCTCTCCTTTCTGTTTCTTTTTTCATCTGCGTATCAAGAGAACATTTAGCGTTTCCTGTCTTTCGATACATTACTACATATATACATTAATGGATACGTCGTTGAGACGTTCGAATTTTATTACATCTTTTATAGAAAATTCTATATTTTGCGAATTCAGCACCATTATATGGGTAAGAAGATTCACGATCCGCGTTTCTTTCGGCTGAGTACAGAGCGACGACTACTGACGCAATGCACGCGAACCATGCATTGTCGATCGCACGTTAATCATCGCTCTCTTTGTCATTATCTCTCGCGGTACTTTGAAACGACCCACGCGCATTGGATTACACTTATTGTTTATTAAAATTCATAATTCGCGACAATGCCCATCCACTGTCACGTTCTCGAAATTTCTCAAGATATACGTTGTTTTGATGATGTGCCGCTCATACCACTCACGCAAATTCGATGTTTGAAAGAGTTTATAGTTTTTAATATTAATACTTTTATTGACACGTTTATCACTCGTCGCAAATTCACCGTTAAATATCGTGTTCACTTTTATACAGTTGTGTCTTTCTATTGTGTCTTGCACTCGCTCGAGCACTACACTGCTGATGTCTTTTAAAAATCGTTGCGGCTCGATATAATCCGCGTTAATTGTCATCGGAAAATTCGATTTTCAAACGCTGCATCGATCTCTCGCCAAACAAAAGATCTTTCCATGCTATTGTCATTGTTATTACTAGTGCTCGATAGTAATCACTATCAAAATGCAGAAATCATCTTTTTAATTGAGTCTTTGTACGCTTGAGTTATGTAATTGTAATGATTAGAGATTGTCTATATCCAGTGAAGAGCGGTGGACGTTTGACATGATTACATTCTTCAAACTGTTTAATAAATTCATTGCACTCTTTTATCGCAAAACACTCCCTCAAGGTAGCAATTTGGTGGGATCGCTTCAACAGATCGCGTTCTACTTGATTGAAATATCGATCCACGTTTATAACGATTTACTAACAGTAAGACGAGTTCGCTCTCATAGATTTCAACGCACTATAATCTGGCACATTTCTAGACTGAATTTATTTTCATCTGTAACTCTCTCTTTTCAAAGTAAAGCATTATGTGCTCATTTTCAAAGTATACTTCAAAAAACGCTCCATCCTCATAAAAATTTATGTAAATACAAGTCTATCAAGTTTCACTTACATTTATACTTCTACTAACCTTGAAACATATTGCAAAAAACATGTTCGATGTCATGTTCTTCCCAAAAAAAGGATTTACACGGAGATGGATCAAAACGTCTATTATACATTATGTATTAATTAAATACATTCATTACACATGGACATCTAGTGTTCGGCTCTCAGGCGTTATCATTGGATCGAGGCTCTTTCAAGGGAGTAAGATATTGCGTTTCAATATCACCAATTTCGATAGTAGCCAGATGTTGGCACTCACTCGATTAATTATGAAACTCGGTCATATTTATTTAAAATAATTAATAAATGTTGTTTCTAGAAAAATTACATTACGCCATATCTTGGCCGAAAAACATTGGAGCATATACCGGCAAATAGTCTTTATAACATTTTTCGTTTTACAACCATTTGTTTTTTATATTGTTTTTTGTTCATGACAATATTCTCTTTTTTATGATGTTTTTTGTTGTCTTGTACGTGACTGCAGTCCCCAAAATCTGTGATGTCTTACTGCCACTCCGCATGACGTCATCCTTCCACCTCCGAAGAATCCCCCGCGC
>Ga0157362_1000909_pt1 | contig 11388 bp, 10 predicted proteins | sample AttlaeALBM3_FD_111480 | JGI IMG/M metagenome (GOLD analysis project Ga0157362, IMG submission 111480) | Fungus gardens microbial communities from leaf cutter ant in Ribeirão Preto, State of São Paulo, Brazil - Atta laevigata ALBM3 | ecosystem: Host-associated > Fungi > Mycelium > Unclassified ... | reverse complement strand
GGTCCTGTCAATGACGGCAGCCTGAGCGTGCCATGAAGCTGCCGTAATGTCCCGACCGCGTCCCGCCTAACCTGGGACGAAGATCCTGTCCTGCAAGGTCTTGAAATCCTCCGGCGGCGCCGTCTCGAAGCGCAATTCTTCCCCCGTGCGCGGATGCCGGAAACCGAGAAGCGTTGCGTGCAGGGCCTGGCGCGGAAAGTCGAGCGCGGCGCGCCGCGCCGGTTCCGGCAGTAGTTTCGCCGCCGCGGGAACACGTCGCAGATAGACAGGGTCGCCCAGCAGCGCATGGCCCGATTGCGACAGGTGCACCCGGATCTGGTGGGTCCTGCCGGTGGCGAGCCGGCAGGAGACGAGGCTGACGGCGGCACCGGCCGCTTCCAGCGTCCGGTAGTGCGTTAGTGCCGGCTTGCCGCCGCGCGGCACGACCGTCATGCGCTTGCGGTCGCGCGGATCGCGACCGATGGCCCCTTCGATGCTGCCGGCAGGCGGCGTCAGCAGGCCCCAGCACAAGGCGAGGTAGCTGCGCTCGATCCGGCGCTCGGCGAAATCCGCCGACAGCGTGGCCAGCGCCTGCTCCGTCTTGGCCACCACCATGATCCCGGACGTGTCCTTGTCCAGCCGGTGCACGATGCCGGGCCGCCGTTCGCCGCCGATGCCGGGCAGGCTGTCGCCGCAATGCGCGATGAGCGCGTTCACCAGCGTGCCGTCCTCGTTGCCGGGGGCGGGATGCACGACGAGGCCCGGCGGCTTGTCGAGCACCAGGAGGCTGTCATCCTCGTAAAGGATGGGGAAGTCGATCGCCTCGCCCTGCGGCCTGGCGGCCACGGCCGGCGGAGGAGCCACTTCGTAGCGTGCGCCGCTGCGCACCGGTTCGGCCGGCGCGCGCAGCACGACGCCGTCGCGCCGCACATGCCCCTCTTCCATGAGCGTCTTGACGCGGGAGCGCGAGAGGGTAGGGGTGGCCTCCGCCAGGAACCGGTCCGTGCGCAGCCCCTCATGCGCGGGGGCCGCCACGACGGCAAACGGCGCGGCGGCATCAGGCTGCGGGACATCTTCTGGGGCGCTCATGGTGCTGCCTTTAACGGTGGCCCGGCGCATCGGCAAAGGCGGGAAGAATGGTTGGGCGGGAGCCGGAGCGGACGGGGATGGACTGGAGAACGATGACGGCCGGCACCAAGGCGTTGCTTGTGCTGGTGATCGTCATGGGGGTGCTGATCCTGCTCGGCACCACGGCGCTCGTCGTCGTGGTGGCGCACCGGCTGACGCATCCGGCGGTCCATGCGGGGCCGCCGGCTGTGGTTCCCGGGCGCCCGCAGCCTGTCGCGGCGCTGCCCGCACCGGCACAGGACGGGACGCGCATCGTATCCGTCACCCGCCAGTCCGACACGCTGCTCGACATCCTGCTGACCGGCGGCGGCCCTGACCGCGTGCTGGTGTGGAACCTTACGACCGGGCGGCCGGCCGCGGAGATCAAGCCAGGCCGCTGAACCCGGAAAAGCTTAAGACAAGGTTGCCGAAAAAGCAGACAGGTCCGGGCGGCAATTGCACGTTAGACATGCAGAAGCGCGCGTGGCGGAGCGGCGTCGTGGTGGCTATGTCTCCGGCCGCCGGCGGGAACAGCCCGCCTTCCGAAGAAAGACCACGACCATGTCGATCCAGACCAAGATGCCGAACTTCCGCCGCGACAATCTTTCGCTTGCCGCCAACCTGATCGCTGCTGCCCTCGTGCTCGTGGGCGGCGATCTCGTCTGGACGCTCTGGCGCTAAAGACCACGCGGCCGCCCTGACTGCGGAAGCGCGGCCTGCGGAAGCGCGGCTAGCGGAAGGGCGGCTCGTCGAAGCCGCGCAGCTTGCGGGAGTGCAGACGGTCCACGCCTTGCGCCCGCAGGCTGCGCATGGTCTCGATCCCGACCTTGAGATGCTGGCTGATCCGCTCGCGGTAGAAGGACCGGGCCATGCCGCGCAGCTTCAGCTCGCCGTGCAGCGGCTTGTCGGAAACGCACAGCAACGTGCCGTAGGGCACGCGGAAGCGGAACCCGTTGGCCGCGATGGTGGCGCTTTCCATGTCGACCGCGATGGAGCGGCTCATGTTGATGTGGCCGAACAGCTCGTTGTAGCGCAGCTCCCAGTTCCGGTTGTCCACCGTCATCACCGTTCCGGTGCGCAGCCGCGTTTTCAGTTCCCCGCCTGACAGCCCGGTGATGCGCGTTGTCGCTTCCTGGAGCGCCACCTGGACTTCCGCGATCGGCGGGACCGGCACCCAGGGCGGCAGGTCGTCGTCCAGGACATGGTCGGCACGCAGATATCCGTGCGCCAGCACATAGTCGCCGAGGCGCTGGGTCCGGCGCAGCCCGGCGCAGTGACCCACCATCAGCCAGCAATGCGGACGCAGCACCGCCACATGGTCGGTGATCGTCTTCGCATTGGAGGGACCGACGCCGATATTGATCAGCGTGATGCCGTCGCCGTCAGGCCGGACCAGGTGGTAGGCCGGCATCTGCGGCAGGCTTTCCCCCGGCGCCGCGCCCGGCGCGTCCTTCCGGTGCACGATGCCGCCAGGTTCGACGAACGCCACGTACTCCGAGCCTTCCTGCACCTGCGCGCGGCCATAGTCCCGGAACTCGTCGACATAGCGCTGGTAGTTCGTCAGCAGCACGAATCGCTGGAAGTCGGACGGCACCGTCCCCGTGTAATGATGCAGGCGGGCGAGCGCGTAGTCGGTCCGCTCGGCGGTGAACAAGGAAAGCGGGCGCGGCTGGTGCGGGTTCGGCCACATCTGGCAGTTGGCGATGCGATCGTCCGTCGTCGAAAGGTCCGGGAGCGCGAACCGCTCGGACAGGCGCCGCAGATCGTCCTCCGTGATGTCGGTGACGCTGTCCTCGATCACGTAGGGAAGCGGGATCGGCCGGCGTGAGCGCCCGACCAGCACCGGGCGCCGGTAATGCTCCAGCAACAGGCCGATCTGGTCGCGCAGATAGCCGGCGAACAGGCCGGGCCGCGTCAGCGTGGTGCCGTAGAAGCCCGGCTCCAGCAGCACGCCATACGGGTAGCGGCCGTCGGTGAGCAGGGCGCTGCCATCCACCTCGATGGCAAGATAGGGGTAGGTGGCGCTGGCGGCATCGAAGCCGGAGGCGCGCGATTGGAAGGCGGCGCGCAGCCGCGATACGCTTTCGCCGTAGAGCATCTCCAGCCGCTCGACGGCGGCGCCCGCATCCTCCAGCGCCAAGAAGTCCGTTCCGACCTGATCCTGGATGTCCTGGCTCATGCGGGTCCCCCTGCGGTGCCGGGAGTTTGCCATCCGGACGCCGCTTTGACACGTTCCATGCTGCCGCATCCAAGGACGGAGTGACCACTTGCACGTTGTGACAGTCGTACTGCTGCTGCTGTTCATCACTTCGCTCAGCAGCCTGCTGTCGCGCGTGGTGCGCCTGCCGCTGCCATTGCTGCAGATCGCGCTCGGCGTTGGCGCCGGGCTGCTCGGCATGCATGTCAGCTTCGAGCCCGACGTGTTCATGCTGCTCTTCATCCCGCCGCTCCTGTTCTTCGACGCGTACCAGATGCCGATGCGGGAATTCCGGGAGCTGCGCCGGATCATCCTGATGCTGGCGCTGGGCCTCGTGCTCTTCACCACCATCGGGTGCGGCTATTTCATCCACTGGCTCCTGCCGCATCTTTCCCTGGCGGCCTGCTTCGCGCTTGCGGCGGTGCTGTCGCCTACGGATGCGGTGGCGGTCGGCGGCATGATCGAGGGGCGGTCGGTGCCGCACCGGTTCATGCACATCCTGTCCGGCGAGGCGCTGCTGAACGACGCGTCCGGCCTCGTCTGCTTCAAGTTCGCCTCGCTCGCCGCCGTCACGGGCGCGTTCTCCTTCAAGGCGGCGACGGCCGGCTTCCTGCTCATGTCCGTGGGCGGCGTCGCCACCGGATTCCTCCTGGCCTTCGCCTTTTCCCTGGTCGAGCGCTACCTGCTGCGCCAGCGGTTGGAGCACACGCCGACGGTCGTCACGATATCGTCCCTGCTGCCCTTCGCGGCCTACCTCGCGGCCGAGCATCTCGGCGCGTCCGGCATTCTCGCCGCCGTGGCTGCGGGCATCACCGTGCGCGAACGCCGGGTGTTCGGCGGGCTCACCCCCGAGACGCGGATCGGCGGCGTCGCGGTCTGGAACATGCTCATCTTCGCCTTCAACGGCATGATCTTCCTGCTGCTGGGCCTTCAGCTGCCCGCGCTGCTGCGCGGCGGCGTGGCGCTCGCGCAGGAGAACAACCACTCGCCCTGGCTCCTGGCCGGGGTGATCGCGCTCATCTCGGTGGCCCTCGTGCTGCTGCGGTTCGTTTGGGTTGTCATCTCGCTGCTCGTGCGCATGTTGCGCTCGCGGTTGCGGCGGGTGCGCGAAACCCTGCCGTCGCCGCGCCTGATCGTCGCCATGTCGCTCGCCGGCGTTCGCGGCGCCATCACCCTGGCCGCCGTGCTGTCGCTCGACGTTGATTTCCCCCAGCGCGACCTGCTGGTGACCCTCGCCGCCGGCGTGATCGTCGCCTCGCTGGTGACCGCGGCGATCCTGCTGCCGCCCGTTCTGAGCGGCCTCGATACGCCGGACGTGGATCCGATGGCGGCGGAAGCGGACGCCGCGCGGCTATCCCTGGCCCGGGCCTCGGTGGAGCTGGTGGCCGCGGAAGCGCGCGCTGTGGATGCGGAAGGCGAGGAGGACCGGCAGGTCGTCATGTCGCGGCTGCTGGCCGACATGCGCACGCGTGTGCAGCGGCTCAGCGTCGGCCTCGAGGATGATGAGAACGCGGAGGACGGCGATCGCGACCAGAGGCTGAGCGTCCTCCGGCAGCAGCGGCTGGAAACCTCGCTGCGCCTGCGCATCCTGCGGTCGGAACGCGACATCCTGGCGGAGATGCGCAGCAGCGGGCGCATCAACGACGATACCGAGCGCCTGCTGCTTCGGGACCTGGATATCGAGGAGGAGGCCCTGCAGGTCGCCGCCCGCACCCTGCCGCGGCCGGCCGTGATCGAAGCTGCAGCCGCCGAGGCGGAGATCGGCTAGAAGCGCTGCCATCATTGGGGAGGTGGTGGCGTGACGGGATCGGCGAGCGGAGCACGGATCTGGATCATGCTCGGCTTCCTGTCCCTGCTCTGGGGCGGCTCTTTCTTCTTCTACAAGGTGCTGGCGCCCGTGCTCCCGCCGGCGACGCTTGTGCTGGGCCGGGTCGCCATCGCGGCGGTCGCGCTGCACGCGGTCCTGTTGCTGCGCGGCCAGGTACTCCGGCTCGACCGGCGCCTCCTCGTCTGGTTCGTGCTGCTCGGCGGCCTGAACTGCGCGCTGCCCTTCTGCCTGTTCGCCTGGAGCGAGCAGCGCCTGGCGAGCGGGTTGGCGGCGACGCTCAATGCCACCACGCCCATCATGACGGGGCTGGTCGCTCACCTCCTCACGCGCGACGAGCGGATCAGCCCGCGCATGCTGGGCGGGGCGGTCTGCGCCTTTGCCGGCGTCGTGGTCCTGATCGGACGCGACCTCTTCCATGCAGTCGGCTCGGCGAACCTGCCGGGCGAGCTGGCCTGCCTGCTGGCTTCTCTGGCCTATGCCTTCGGCGGAACCCTGTCGCGCCGGTTGCGCGACGTCCCGCCGCTGCACCTGGCGACCGGCCAGATCACCGGCGCCACGATCGTCATGCTGCCCATAGCTGCAATCCTCGACCGCTTCTGGACGCTGCCCCTCCCGCCCGCCTCCGGCTGGGCGGCGCTGTGCGGCATCGCGCTTGCCAGCACCGCATTGGCCTACCTTCTGTATTTCCGCATCCTGGCCTCCGCCGGCGCCACCAAGGCGGCGCTGGTCACGTTCCTGACGCCGATCTCCGCCCTGGCGCTGGGCGCGCTGTTCCTGGGCGAACCGGTCGGCGGCCGTGCCGTGGGGGGCGTGCTGCTGATCGGCGCCGGGCTGTGCGTGATCGACGGACGGTTGCTGCGCGCGATCTGGCGCCAGGAGGAGCCGACGGGAGCCTGAGCCGCGTCGGCTAGCGCAGCGCCCCGGCGACGAGGGCCGCCGCCAGCGCGAGCATGACCAGGCCCACCAGCCCGTCCAGCACCCGCCAAGCGGCCGGGCGCGCGAAGAACGGCGCCAGCAGGCGGGCGCCGAAGCCGAGGGTGGAGAACCAGAGCAGGCTCGCGGCGCCGGCGCCGGCGATGAAGGCGAGGCGTCCGCCGCCCGGCTGGGAGCCGCCCACCGCGCCCATCAGCAGCACCGTGTCGAGATAAACGTGCGGGTTGAGGAAGGTGAAGGAGGCCGTGCGGCCGAGGGTGGCCGCCAGGCTCGCTGGCGGCTCGCCGCCCGCCGGCAGGAGGATCCCCGGCCGCGCTGCGCGACGTAGCGCCATGATCCCGTAGCAAAGGAGAAAGGCCGCACCCCCGAGGGTGAGGACGAGGGCCAGGCCCGGCACCGCGCGCAGCCCCGCACCCGCCCCCAGCACCCCCGCCGCCGTAAGCACGAGGTCGGCGGCGGCGCAGAAGCAGACGACGGGAAGCACGTGCTCGCCCTTCAGCCCCTGGCGGAGCACGAACATGTTTTGCGCGCCGATGGCGACGATCAGCGATGCGCCGAGAAGGAAACCGCTGGAGAAGGAGGGGAGGAGCGACATTCCTGGTTTCTGCCGCTGCCGAAACGAGCTTGTCCAGCGCGAGGCGGGTCGCGCCGAGAGTTTCCGTTAAGCAATGTCGGCGATGATTTCCGGGCTTATAGCCATCGGATTTCTCATGAACAGATCATCGGAGCGGCCGGTCCCCCGGCGCAAGACAAGCCTGCGCCGACTTATCCTGGGCGGATTCGCCCTTATCTTCGTGGTCACGATCGGCTCCGGCCTGCTGTCGCTGCGCCAGATCCGGATCCTCGACGGGGCCAGCCGGCAGATCAGCGAGCAGCTGCGCGGGGTGGAGCTGCTGGGCGAGATGGCGGCGTTGAGCCAGCGCATGCGCGCGCTTTCGCTGCTTGCGCAGCTGGCGCCCGAAGCGGCGGATCGCGCGTCCTACCGCCAGCATCTCGAAGCGGCGTCGCGCGAGTTCTCCAACAGCTGGAGCCTTTATCTTCCCACGATTTCGGGCGCGGACGAGCGGACGCGCGCGTCGCAGCTCCGTGCGACGTGGCAGCACTTCCTTGCGGATGCTGGCGAGGCGCAGGCCCTGGCGGATGCGGACGAGCGTGCGCTCGCGGAGCATGTCGTGTTCCAGGACCTCCGCGACGATGAGGCGAACTTCAAGGCGGCGACCGACGCCGTTCTGGCCTCCAAGCGCGCGGATGCCGCCGCCGCCGCGGAGGCGGCGCGATCCGCCGGCCATGCATCCACGCTGTTCATCATCGGCTCGCTCGTCCTTGCGGCAGCCCTCAGCATCCTGGTCGGCTCCCTGATCGTGCGCCGGGTGGTGACGCCGATCATGACGATGACGGAGGCCATGCGCCGCCTGTCGGCGCACGATCTCACGGTCGTCATTCCGGGAACGGAGCGCAGCGACGAACTCGGCGAGATGGCGCGCGCGACCGGCATCTTCCGCGAGGGGATGATCGAGGCCGCCCGTCTTGCGCGCGAGCAGGAGGAGGCCCGTGGCGTGCGCGATCGCCGCAGCGCACGGCTGGAAGCGGACGTGCAGGGCTTCAACGCCGGCTTCACGGCGATGATCGGCGCGCTGGCACAGGCCTCCGAGCAGCTGCGCAGCGTGTCCGAGCAGATGAGCGGCGCGGCGACGAGCACGGCCGGCGAGGCCGACACGGCAAGCGAGGCGGCGGGGCATGTGGAGACCGGCATGCAGATGATCGCGGCGGCGACGGAGGAGCTGACGGCGGCCATCGGCGAGATCGACCGGCAGCTGACGGAAGCGGCGCAGATGACGCAGAGCGTGGTGGGCGTGGCGCGCGAAACGGGACGCTCCGTGGGTGCGCTGGCGCAGGATGCCGCGCAGGCGGGCGAGATCGTCGACATGATCCGCGAGATCGCCTCCCGCACCAATCTTCTCGCGCTGAATGCGACCATCGAGGCGGCGCGCGCCGGTGACGCAGGCCGCGGATTCGCGGTTGTTGCCGGCGAGGTCAAGACGCTTGCCGAGCAGACGGCGCGGGCGACGGCGGAGGTGGACGGCCGCATCTCGACCATACGCAAGGCGACGGGCGAGACGGCCGGCGCGATGACGCAGATCGTCGAGCAGATCGAGCATGTGAGTTCGATCGCCGGCGCGATCGCGGCGGCGGTGACGCAGCAGAGCGTCACCACCCGGGAGATCGCCCGCAACATCCAGGACACGTCGGAGAACACGAAGGTGGTGACGCTCAGCGCCGGCACGGTGCGCGGCGCCGCGCGGCAAAGCGGTCAAAGCGCCCGCGAGGTGCTGGGTTCCGCCGACGAGATCGGCCGCCAGACGCAGACGCTGAAGACCGAGATCGCGACCTTCGTCACCAAGGTGAACGCGGCATGACCCGCGGTGCTCCACACATCAGGAGGTTCTTCGCCATGCGCCGTTCCGCGCTTTGCCTGCTGGCCCTGTCGGCGTCGCTCGCCGCGCTCCCCCGTGCCGGTGCCGCGACCATCGGCGTCACCATGGTGCCGCCCGTCGCCTTCTTCGGCTATCTCCGCGACGCGATGAAGCAGCGGGCGGAGCAGGTCTCCGGCACCGACATCGCGTTCGCCTTCTCCAGGGATGGCGACGCGGAGCACCAGGTCGAGCAGGTGCGGGATTATCTCGACCGGAAGGTGGACGCGCTGATCGTGCTGCCGGTGGACTCCTCCGCCTCCGACCGCATCACGGCGATGGCCGAGCGCGCGAACGTGCCGTTGATCTACGTGAACAACGGGCCGCGTGCCGACTTCTTCCCCGGCCGCGTCGCGCTCGTGCTGCCCAACGACCTGGTGGCGGGCAAGCTGCAGATGCTCAAGCTCGCGACGCTGATGGGCGGCAAGGGCAACCTCGTCATCATCCGCGGCCCCGCCGGGCATGCGGGCGCCTCCTTGCGTACCCAGGGTATCCTGGAAACGCTGAAGGCCTATCCGGACATCCATGTCGTCGGCAACGAGGCGGCCGACTGGGACCGCAAGCGCGCGCACGACCTGATGCAGGGCTGGCTGGCCGCCGGTCATGTCGATGCCGTGGCCGCCAACAACGACGAGATGGCCATCGGCGCGCGCATGGCCATCCGGGAGGCGGGCGTGCAGCACGTCCTTGTCGCCGGGGTGGACGCGACACCGGACGGGCTGGCCGCGATGCGCTCGGGAGAAATGGTGCTGTCGGTCTACCAGAACCCGCAAAAGGAGGGAGCGCAGGCCGTGGACGATGCGCTGGCGCTGCTCGCGGGCCAATCCGTGCCGCAATATGACTGGATCGACTTCGCCCTCGTTACCGACCGCACGCTGCCGCGCTTTCAGTGACGCTCGAGGATGTAGTGGATGGTGAGGTCGATGTCGAAGCGCTCGCCCTTCATGTCCGGCGGCGCCGGGGGAAGGTGGCTGCCGCGGAACATGCCCTGGGTCGCGTCGTCCAGCGACAGCGAGCCTGAGGAACTCACGAGGCGGATGTCCTTCACGCGGCCGTCCCGGTCGAGCACCACATGTACGCTGGACGGTCCGTCCTCGCCGCGCTGCGCGGCATCGGGCGGGTAGTACATGTGCCTGCGGATCCAGGCGTCGATCTCGGCGGCGTAGTCGTCGCTCACGCCCTTCACGCCGACGGTGGCGTAGGGCGTGTTCAGGTGGCCGTTCTTCACCAGCGGCCCGATCGAGAGGTCGATCGGGCTGCCTGATCCGCCGGGGCGGCCGGTCCGGGCGCGGGTCGGCCCCTGCGGCTGGGAGAAGGTCAGGTTCATCGGGTTGGCGAACGGGTTGCGGCTGGCGTGGCGCGGCGCCTGCAACGGGATCCGCATCGGCGTCTCGGTGCGCGTCGTCTTTGGCTGCGGCTTTTCCGCCGGCGGCTGCGGCGGCGGCACGGGAACGAAGTCCGGCACCTTGAAGTCCGGGACGTCCGGCTGCGGCAGCGGTGGCGGTGACGTGTTGACCACCGGCTGCTGCTGTGGCGGCTCCGGCGGGGGCTTGGGCGCGGGCGGCTTCTGCGGTTCCGGCGGCTTCGTGCCGCCGCCGCCGCCGTAATCCTTGCTGGTCGCGCCCGTCATGCCGCTGCTGCCGAACACCATGTCGACGGAGGGCGGCTCGGTGGGTGGCTTCGGCCGGGTCTGCATGGCGAACAGCACCGCCATCAGGGCGAGGCCACCGGCATGGAGAAATGCCGAACCCAGAAGCAGCGCTTCCAGGCGGCGGTCACGGCGCGGCTCCTGTACGGCCATCGGCACGCTGCCGCCGTCGAGCGCGGCGCGGCCCGCAGCATCGCGCTCAAAGCCCGGCGCACGCACGCCAATCAGGGACGGCGCCGCGCCTTTGGGCTCGGGCGGCAGTGAAGCGGCCTGGCGCAGGCGCGGGGCGAGCGGTCGCCGCGAGCGGCGGCCGTTCGGCGGGCGTTGCGCGGCGTGATCGGTCAACGTCGGATCGGCGGACATGAAACGGGTCGGGTCTCTCCGCCTGGCGTCTGGCGTCGCGTGGCCAGGCGCTTGTAAAGGAGGGACGGCGTGGCTGCATCTCCGCAGGCTCGCGCCGGCTCCGGCTCGCCGCACCATACTGCCACCGGCGCTGCCGCCTCGCCAACACCCAGCCTTGCGGATGGACGACGTGTCATCTCCTTCCGATCCCGTCCTGCCTGCCGAACCGGCGCTGCATGCGCCCGACGCTCCGGTGGCGCCGCCCGCCGGGCCGGCCGGGGTGCTGGCGGCGCGGCGGCATCTGATGCGCCAGGATGCGGACCTCGCGGCGCTGATCCGCCGGGTCGGCCGGTGCGGGCTGCAGGTCGACCGGGCCCGTGAGCCATATGAGAGCCTGATCCGCGCCATCGCCTACCAGCAGCTGCACGGCCGCGCGGCCGAGGCGATCCTGGGACGGCTCGTCGCGCTGGCTCCTGCGCCCTTCCCGGAGCCCGACTGGCTCCTCGCCCAGCCGGAGGCGGCGCTGCGGGCCTGCGGCTTTTCCGGTTCCAAGATCAGGGCGATGCACGCCGTCTGCGAGGGCCGGCTGTCCGGCCTCGTGCCGACACGCCGCCAGGCGGCACGGCTCGCGGACGAGGCGCTCATCGAACGGCTCGTCAGCCTGCGTGGGATCGGACGCTGGACGGTGGAGATGCTGCTGATCTTCACCCTCGGCCGCATGGACGTGATGCCGGTGGACGATTTCGGTGTGCGGGAGGGATATCGGCGCATCAAGGCGCTCGACTCCCAGCCGAAGCCGAAGGAGCTGGCGCGCCTGACCGAACGCTGGGCGCCCTACCGCACGATTGCGTCCTGGTACCTTTGGCGCGCCGCCGACGAGGCC
>Ga0157362_1000908_pt1 | contig 11389 bp, 17 predicted proteins | sample AttlaeALBM3_FD_111480 | JGI IMG/M metagenome (GOLD analysis project Ga0157362, IMG submission 111480) | Fungus gardens microbial communities from leaf cutter ant in Ribeirão Preto, State of São Paulo, Brazil - Atta laevigata ALBM3 | ecosystem: Host-associated > Fungi > Mycelium > Unclassified ... | reverse complement strand
GTCCCGGAAGCTTAGTTGAGATTCAAGTGAGGTATATCTACAACACCTGCTAGTATATATAGCCTACACTAGACAATCTCACACACTATCACATGGGCGTGTGGATCAGTAATCATAATGTCCTAATAATAGAATAGAAGGCTCGCACCACACGACACAGACAGAGAGAAGATAGGAACTATAAGAATGCGTACACGTACTGTCAACAAGCCACTAATAGAACAGGCCCTCAATAGTAGCTAAGCACTGCCCTAGATATCCCCTTACAGCTACCCCTTTTCCTCCTTCCTTCTTATTCCTGCAGTTGCAGGCCAGGTGCCTGAACTTCCTACAGCACTAACACAATTTTCCCTTTCTGCCTTCTAATTCTGCCCTTAATTTAGCAAGGGCATGCTTTTCTTTGAGCATGGTGCTCATGAGATTGTTGTATTGTTGTTGAGACATAATGGTGACATCTCAAGGGTACAGAGTTAATGGTGTAATCTTACTTATTGCTACGTCTGTTAGAGCACAAGATCTTCACCCAACCAGACACCTACTGCCTTACTGACTACTGCCCTAATAATATGGTTAGTGTTAGGGCACTAAGATCACTCAGAGGCGATAGACCCTTAAGCTAGTGTAGAGATCCGGAAGCTAAGGTGATATTCGACTAAAGTAGATCTACTACAGCCGACTAGTATTTATACCACTAGACTACCAGGCACCGTTCTCATGGTACCCAAATAGTATTCTCACAATGTCCAATATTAGATATACAGGAATACACGAGATGTCAGTCATGAGAGAGAAAGAGAGACAATGGGAAGGCGATCGGCGAGACGACGGCTCTTAGGTGGGAACCTGCTCACATCACTAAGCCCGACCCTAGGGTAAGTCCCCTTACAGTTAGACTATCACTCCATGGGGGAGATCCCTAATCTAGACAGCCCACTAGTGGTAACCATCACTCCTCTGCATGTACCAACTCACAATGGAGTACAGTACGAGGTTTATACTAAGAAATGGACAAGTAATCTACTAAACACCGCTTGATTGCAAGGTCAGGTCTCAGTGGTAATATCCAAGCTTGGTACTACACTTCCACCTGCAGTCCCTAACTGACTGCAAAGTCCCCTTAAGCCAAGGGCCTGGCTACGTATGGAGGTGGCTGTTGATCGTGATGATCAGTGGCCAAGGGTTGATGTGAGATGAGAGTAAGATTGAGCAGGATCCAAGGCAGATAGTGCTCAGAGTATGGAATTGAGTTCTAGTGTCAGCAGCTAAAGTCCGATGACCAGAATTAAGCCAACTGTCTCTTTGTTTAGCGTTTGACAAAGAGAACTCGATAGAGTTCTCGTTAGATTCTGTACACTATTTATACAAGCAGAGTAACCCTAACCCTGTCCTTTATCCCATGCTTCCCTATGAGTCGACTTGCTCTCGTGCGTCTGTCGATATTACAAATTAAAGGAAAAGAAAAGAAAAAGAAAAGAAATATAAATAATGACTTAGCCATTTTGCCAAGTCATGACAAAGAGCCTTCGCAAATGCACTACCTGAGTTGGGAGCTTGGAGACCAATTGTTTCTCACACGTCTCCTCCCAGAACCCAACCAGGTCGACCTCTGAGCCACGACCATGACATCTCAATGCCTCACAGAAGGAGCCAGACGCAGTACAGAGACACAGGCTGCTGCCACTTCACTACCCACCTACGTCACGGAGTTTTGATCCATGTTCACTAAGGAGGACTTTGACATACTACTGGAGCACCACAAATGGGACCACACGATCGAGCTAATCCCTGGAGCGGAGCCTAAGTCATCAAAGGTGTACCCCTTGTTTCCATTGGAGCAAGCAGAGTTGGATGCCTTTCTGGAGGAGAACCTTTGTACTGGCCAAATCCAACCCTCAAAATCCTCTATTGCAGCCCCTGTGTTCTTCATTAAGAAGAAGGATAGTTCGCTCCATCTAGTCCAAGACTACTGTGCACTGAACGCCGTAACTGTCAAGAACAGATATCCTCTCCCTCTCATCTCCCAACTCATCTCTCAACTCTGTGGAGCCCGGTACTTCAAAAAACTGGATGTCTGCTGGGGTTTCAATAATGTATGCATCAAGCCTAGAGATGAATGGAAGGCAGCCTTCTGCACCAACCATGGCCTCTTCAAACCCCTCGTAATGTTTTTCGGAATGACCAACAGCTCTGCTACCTTCTAGACTATGATGAACGATGTCTTCAGAACCATTATAGCAGAAGGGATTGTTGTAGTGTACTTGGACAACATTTTGATCTTTATGAAGACGGAAGAGGAGCATGAATGGGTGGTCCAGAGGGTCTTGGAAATACTAACAGAACATAAGTTATTCCTCTATCCAGAGAAGTGTGAGTTCCACCAGAAGCAGATTGAATACCTCGGACTGGTCATCTCAGAGAACAAGGTTGCAATGGACCCTGTCAAAGTCGCTGAAGTCTGCGAGTAGCCTGTCCTGGAGAACTGGACTGACATGCAAACATTCATAGGCTTCATCAACTTCTACTGCCGCTTCATCCAAGACTTCTCGACCATAGCTCGACCCCTCTTCAACCTCACTTGCTCTGACCAGGCTTGAAACTGGGGTATCAAGGAGCAGGAAGCCTTCAAACGTCTCAAGATGGCAGTGACCACTGCTCCAATCTTAGCATCACCCCAGGACTCGGAACCCTTCCATATCAAGGCTGACAGTTCAGATTTTACCTCCGGAGCTGTCTTCTCTCAGCAACTACCCAGAGAAGAAAAATGGCACCCAGTGGCTTTCTACAGCAAATCCCTGTCTCTGGTGGAATAGAACTACGAGATCTATGACAAGGAGATGCTCACTATCATCTGTGTGCTGGAAGAGTGGAGGCACTTTCTGGAAGGAGCTCGGCACCCAGTAAAAATCTGGACAGACCACAAGAACCTGGAGTACTTCATGATGGCTAAGAAACTCAACCATTGCCAGGCTTGCTGGTCTCTGTACTTGGCCCGTTTTGACTTTAAGTTAATCTACCGCCCCGGATATTCCATGGGAAAGCCAGATGCTTTATTACAGAGACCAGACCATAGCAATGGAGCCTCCGACAACAAAGACGTAGTCCTCTTACGACTGGAGCTTATAGCAGTCCAAGCCCTTGAAGGGCTTCACCTGGAAGGACCAAAGCAAGACATGCTTAGAGAAATTTGTCAAGGGAACCAGAAAGACGACCAAGAAGAGCCTGTAGCAAAGGTAGTGAGAGGACTCCGGCAAGCATCGAGTAAGATGGTCCATTCTGCAGAATGGTCGGAAGACGATGGAGTACTCCAGTTCAGAGGCAAAATCTATGTTCCCTGGAGTTCAGACTTATGAAGGTGGATAGTCTCACTGTGCCACGATACAAAGGTTACTAGACACCCTGGATGCTGGAAAATACTGGAGTTGGTATCAAGGAACTACTGGTGGCCTCAAATGTCTAGGTATATCGGGCAATATGTCAGCACCTGTGACCTCTGCCTTAGGACGAAACTGATAAGACAGGCTCTGGTAGGCAAACTGCATCCTCTCTAGATCCCGGACTCGCGATAAGATATGCTTAGTGTGGATTTTGTCATGGAACTCCCCCTCTCCTCCAGACATGATGCAGTGATGACAGTGGTGGACTCAGTGTCAAAATGGGCATACTTTATTCCAACACACACGACGGTGACAGTGGAAGGAGCAGCCAGGCTTTTTTTACATCAAGTCTGAAAACTCCACGGTCTTCTGTAGTATGTAATCTCGGACTGTGGACCTCAGTTCATTGCACATTTCACCAGGGAGCTTTACTGCCTACTAGGAATAAAGTTGGCATCTTCTATAGCCTAGCACTCCCAAACCGATAAACAGACGGAACACGTCAACCAAGAATTGGACCAGTACCTCCAGCTATTTGTAAACGAGCAGCAAGACAATTGGTATGACCTCTTACCCATGGTGGAGTTCCAGCACAATAATCATGTCTACTCCACTACCCAACAGCCTCCGTTCCTGCTCAACACTAGACATATTCCTCACATGGGCTTTGAACCCTGACAGAACCACTCCAATCTAGAGACAGTCAACGAGTTTATGGAAAGGATGAGAATAGCAATTGAAGAAGCGAAGTCTGTGATCCACAAAGCACAAGACAACATAAAGAGGTACTATGACCAATGTAGAACTCTAGCTCCGGTATTCAACCCTGGCAACAAAGTTTTCCTCGATGCATCAGATATCCAGACCACGTGCCCTTCGCAGAAACTCTTGCATCGACAGCTTGGCCCCTTTGTAGTGGAACAGAGGATCGGACCTATGGCCTATTGCCTAAAGCTACCATACTAGATGAAGCAACTCTATCCAGTGTTCAACATAGTGAAGCTCACTCTGGCTCCGGACGACCCGATTACAGGACACAAAACAGAGGACCACCCACTGCCCATAGTCATTGACAGAGAAGCGGAGTGGGAAGTAGAGGAAATACTCAACAGTCGTTGGCACTGGAGAAGATTCCAGTACCTCATTAAGTGAAAGGGATACAGCCGCAAACATAATTCCTGGGAGTCCGCTTCTGAAGTTTCCATACCAGAACTCACAGCGGAGTTCCATCGCAAACACCCTGGAGCTCCGAGACACGTCCGGCGCATGGAGTTCAACAACATTTTTCATTCCAAGTCCATTGCTCCAAGATGTAGCAATTTTGAAGAGAGGGTGAATGTAAGGGGACACCTCCATTTCCATCCCTGAATGGCATGACAATACTCCAGAGCTACCTTAGCCTATTTAACTAGTAATACTTAAACACACTAGTTTAGCCCCGATCCTGCTAACCCTGATACTAAGGGATATATATAATGTAGAAGATCTCTCCAGGAGCCTCATCCTAATCTCTGAGAATTCTCCTGGAGGTGAGTTGTATCATAACTACTAACTGTAATATTATCTGAGGATTCTCCTGGAGTCTTGTGCCTAGTCGCTCTTATACCCCCTTCCTCCATATAATCCTCCCTTTGGCTGTGCATTTCCCCCTAGACACACTGCATTCCTCCCCAACATCCTTTCTTTTGCTCTACTCTACCTCTGATTCCTGTCTAATCTCACTGCTCTTTCTTGCCACTCTCCTATGGTGGATGGCAGTTCCTTTGCTTTAGCTAACTTCCTCCTGATAGCCCTATTCAATCCTCTTTTGAATTCTTCAATGAGGGGTCTTCCCTCATAGCTGCTCCCCCTGGCAACTTTCTTGAACTCCTGTACATACTCATCACATGTTCTCTCCCCCTGCTCTATCGTTCTCAGCTGCTCAATTTTCCTCTCCTCCTCAGACATCTCCCTAAAGTCATTCCTTATTTTTGTAAATAACTGCTCTGCTGACTCCACCTCTGATTCTCCTTTTGCTAACTCATCTAACAGGTTGTCTTTCTATGCCTCTGCTACCCCTCCCTGCACATATAATAATACCCAGGCCACCTGGGTCATTGCCGCCTCCTCCGTTATCTTTATTCTAATATATAGGTGAGCCACATTGATAAATGCACTCATCTCCTCCATCTTTCCACTAAAGACTTGAGGTCTTGCGACCTCTACTCTGCTCCCTTGTCGTTGGAGGAGCATAGTACTGACCTGCTGCTGCAGGGTGGTGATCATGGCGAGGAGTTGTTCCTCTCTGGTGGGTGGTAGTTGTTGGCAAGGGATGGGCACCAAAGATGTTTTCCCTTGTTGGTGTTGTTGGTGTTGGCAGGACATGATAGGTGGTGGCGGTGATGGTGGTGGTGATGATGGTTTATATTCAGAGCTTATTGAGAAGATTTCTTCTTCTGCCAGGGTGACTATCTAAGACTATGTCCAATAGGGCGCAAAATCTTCACCTGTCTGGACTCCTACTGCCTTACCGACTACTGCCCTAATCAAAAGGTATACAATTGCTCCTAAGAAGGGAACCCCTACTCTAAGCAGCTTCTTAATGGATAACCGCCACTCCCTTGCATGTACCACTCACAATAGAGTGCAGCACAGAGTTTATATGAAGAAAGATATAACTAACAGGCCCAATTACAAGGTCAGGACTTGAACAAGATACCTGGACTTGGTACCCAGTTTCCTCCCTCAGTCCCTAACTGACTGAAAAGTCCCCTTTACAACTAGGGCCTGCTATCCAAGAGGCTTGTGAGTGCTGTGCCCACTAGCAAGAAAGATAAGAGAATAAGTGGGTGGTGAGGCTATGAGGTGTGAGGTCACTATTGGGTATTGAGTTCTTATGTTATCAAAGGACTGTGATAGTTCTTAGTGATCACCCTAGGTGGATATTCAGGAAGAACTCGATGGAGTTCTTTGTTGGATTGCTCAACTATACTACTTTTACAAGTGGCTGTACACTACTAGTCCATGATCACATGTTCTTCTGGAATGTTCTATGACCATGTGATATGATTACCTAAGCTTCCCATGCTATTTATATCTTAACTCCATTATATGACTTAATGTTGTGGATTAAGTGTTCAAATATGTGGGAAACTATCTCCTTCTTGGGGCTCTCATAACACTCATGAGAGACTGCCCCCACTGCTTGGACGTCTGAAGGTTAACCATAGAACAAAGGGAGGAACTGATCGAAGACTTGATGGCCCTAAAGGATGCAGTAGAGGAGGAGAAAGTTTGCTCTGCCCTAGAGGAGGATTTTGTTTAGTGCAGCTGGCAAAAAGTACGTCCTGGTCACTATTAGTAAATAGGTTTGCTGTATTTAATGTAGAAGAAGTCAATACAGATACCTGTGAACTTATAGATGCACCCTCTCCCTCCACTCCAGACAGAAAATCCCTATCTCAGAAGCCAAAATGGGAAAGAAGGCTACCCAAATGACACTCTGCCAATATCCTCGATACTCATGGAACATCTATTAGCACCACCAACACTAGCAAGGTGCATTCTGTTAAGGTGCTTTTGGACTTTAGAGCCACGAGCAACTTCATAGATAAAGACTTTGTCTGTACAAAAGATATTAGCACCTAGAGCATCTCTCGCCCCATACCAGTGTACAACATGGATGATTCCCCCAACAAGGCAGGTCAGATCTCTGAAGTAGTAAATGTAGTTCTCTATTACAAAACTCACTCCGAGAGAACACTCCTTACCATCTCTAGCCTCGGAAAGCAGAGCATGATCCTTGGATATACTTGGCTCAAGGACCACAACCTAGAGGTCAATTGGCAAACCAGAGAAGTACAGATGAACCGATACCTCTCTCAATATGAAGGATGCCACGTGATACAAAAAGAACAAGCGTCACAGAAGAAAATGGAAACTAGAGCCGTCAACATCTGCCAATCTGGACCTCCTTCAGAGTATGCAGAAGACTTGGAAGAGAATGAGACCCCCCTCTAGATGTGTGAAGTTGAATGTGAGCAAGAGAACAGACTCTTCGTGATGAGAATCCTCCCAGAGTCCACTACAGAGGACCTATGTGCCATCTCCATGATCTCCCAGAAACTTGCAGAAGAAGCCTGTTGGTCCTCGGAAACACAAAGAGGACCTTTCACCCCATCTAACTGTGCTAAAGGATTTGAATCCATATTTGCCAAGAAAAACTTTGACATCCTCCTGGAGCACAGGCAATAGGACCATGCCATTGAACTCATTCTAGGTTCAGAGCCTAGATCATCAAAAGTCTACTCTCTATCTCCAGTAGAACAAAAGGAGTTGAACTCCTTCTTGAAGGAGAATCTGTATACTAGACGAATCTGTTCCTCCAAATCTCCCATGGCAGCTCCAGTGTTCTTTATCAAGAAGAAGGATAGCTCACTCCAGTTGGTTCAGGACTATTGTACACTCAATTCTATGGCAGTCAAGAACAAGTACCTTCTTCCACTGATCTCTGAGCTTGTATCCCAACTCTGTGGGGCTAGGTACTTCACCAAGCTAGACATATATTGGGATTTCAATAACATCTGCATTAAGCCCAGAGATGAGTGGAAGGCAGCCTTCTGAACCAATTGAGGCCTGTTCAAACCCTTGATAATGTTCTTTAGAATGACCAACAGCCCGGCCATCTTTCAAACCATGATAAATGACATCTTCTGAAACCTCATAGCAGAAGGCATTGTAGTGGTCTATCTGAACAACATCCTGATCTTTACCAAGATGAAGAAAGAGCATGCAAAGGCTGTCCAACAGGTACTGCAGATCTTACAGAAAAACAAACTTTTCCTCTGCCTGGAGAAACATGAGTTCTGCAAGGAGTGAATTGAGTACTTGGATCTGGTCATCTCAGAGAACAAAGTTTCTATGAATCTGGTCAAGGTCACAGGTGTCCAGGAGTGGCCCACTGTTAGGAAACCACTCAGAGGCAATTACTCTTAAGCTAATGGATAGTCCTGGAAGCTAGTGTGAGTTTCAAGTGAGGTATATCTACATACACTTGCTAATATATATACTATAACAGATGGTCAGGCACACAGGCACCAGGCACCAACCTATAATTGCACATTGTCCTAAATATAGAATAGAAGGCACCGTACTGCATGATACAGATAGGAGAAGCCAAGAACAATGAGAATGCGATACATGAACTGTTAACAAGCCACTAATAGATTCAGGCCCTCAGAACTTACTAAGCGATGCCCTAGATATTGTCCCCTTACACCCACTCTGGAAAACAGGACAAATGTCCAGGCTTTCCTAGGCTTTGTAAACTTCTACTGAAAATTCATTTAGGACTTCTCTACCAAAGCTCGACCCTTCTTTGACCTGACATACTCTGAACAAGTCTAGATGTGGAGTGGAAGGGAGCAGGTGGCCTTCGAGGACCTCAAGACAGTAGTGACCACTGCTCCAGTGTTAATGTCTCCTTAAGACTCAGAGCCTTTCTGGATTGAAGTGGACAGCTTAGACTTTGCCATAGGAGTAGTCTTGTCTCAGCAGTTGACGAAGGACGGAAAATAGCACCCCATAGCATTTTACAGTAAATCATTGTCTTCTATTGAATGGAACTACGAAATTCATGACAAGGAAATGCTAGCCATTATCTGCATGTTAGAAAAGTAGAGACACTTTCTGGAAAAAGCGACCTATCCAGTAGAAATCTGGACCGACCACAAGAATCTCAAGTTTTTCATGACAGCCAAGAAACTTAACTGTCATCAAGCTTGTTGGTCCTTGCATCTGGCTAGGTTCAACTTCCTGCTTCACCACCATCCCAGACATACTATAGGCAAACCAGATACATTGTCGAGGAGAGCTGATCACGGAAACAGAGCCTCTGACAATGGGAACATAGTCCTCCTCTGACCAGAGTTCTTGGCTATGCATGCCCTGGAAGAGGTGGAACTAACAGGCATAGAACAGAAGATCCTGTTAGACATCTGCAAGGGAAACAGGAATGGAGACCAAGAAGAACCCATAGCTAAGACAGCACAAGAGCTCTAGAGCTTCTCCAACAAGGCAGTACACTCCTTGGAGTGGTCAAACATAGATGGCCTGCTCTGGTTCTAAGGGAAAATATACATGTTGTAGAGCCTAGACCTATGCAGACAAATCGTAGCCCTTTGCCATAACACCCAGATTGTGGGGCATCCTGGACACTGGAAGACACTGAAACTGGTGTCCCAGAACTACTGGTGGCCCCAGATGTACCTGCGATCTCTGTCTCTAGACAAAACCCTGGTGACACTCTTCTGTTGGCGAGCTTCAGTCACTCTCCGTTCTGGACAAACGGTAGGATATTGTAAGAAAGCTAAACTCCAAGCCGGAATAAAGCCAACTGCTCTTTGTTCAGCGATTGACAAAAAGAACTCGATGGAGTCCCCGTTAGATTTTGCTACACTATATACGATTACTATCGTGGCTATACACCTTATCTCCCATAGTCCTCATGCCTGTCAGCTGACTTCTTTGTTATATGCTTGTGACCATAACTTGTGACTATGTGTGTGACGTGACCATTCTGTGACCTTGGTCACACTTTGTGACTCTGTGACTGTCATGTGATATTTCCCATGCTCCACCTTAGTAATAATCTAAAGAAAAGAAAAGAAAGAGAAAAGAAATATAAATATTGACTTAGCCATTTTGCCAAGTTATGACAGATATGCTCAGTGTTGATTTTGTGGTCGAGCTCCCAGAGTCCTCTGGACATGATGCTATTATGACTGTTGTGAACTCTGTCTCCAAAAGAGTACACTTCGTTCTGATGTACATAATGGTTACAGTAGAAGGAGCAGCCAGACTCTTCTTTTACTACATCTGGAAACTCTATGGCCTCCTGAGACATGTTGTCTCTGACTGTGGACCCCAGTTTGTGGCTTCATTCATGAAGGAACTGTATAGGCTACTAGATATATGACTATCCTTTTCTACAGCTTGGTATCCCCAGACGGATGGACAAACAGAATGTATTAACCAAGAGCTCAACCAGTTTCTCTGCCTATTTGTCAATGAATGACAGAATGACTGGTATGACCTCCTACCCACCGTGGAGTTCTAGTACAACAACTATATTCACTTGGCAATGCAGCAATCTCCATTCTTACTGGACACAGGATGAATCTCCTATATGGGCTTTTGTAAGGGGACTATTCTAGTATCGCTTAGATTCTCTGGTAGGGCTCGTATCATCTAGCGTTTCCACTGATCCTTGGTCATCCGTGGTACCCTGTACCCTTCCCTCTGGTTCGGGTCTCCATCATAAATACTAGATAACCATATCTGGCGGTGTAGTTATTATTGTCCGGTGCATGTGACTATTGCGACTGGTGCACAGACCGGCTACTCTAGTATATATAGGTAGTGACGATGTAGTAGAATACTCATCTCAACAATAGTTGAAGCTCCTGGGCTATCCATCGCTTCTACTTAAGACGTCTTCTCTACTATATTGAAGTGTGACTGGTGCCTCACTGAGTGTGCCCTTACAGCTTTGAGCTGAGACAGAACTCCTTAGGCCTGGAAACGGTCAACAAATTCATAGAGAGAATGAAGTCTGCCATCAAAGAAGCCAAGTCCATGATCTACAAGACACAGAAAGACATGACACAGTACTACAATCAAAGGAGGTCTCTGGTCCCCATGTTCAAACCAGAAGACTGGGTATACCTAGACACTTCAGATGTCATGACTTAGCAAAACGGCTAAGTTATTATCTATATTTCTTTTCTTTTCTTTTATCTTGAACTTACTACACAGAGGGAAGTGTGGGAAAGTGTCACGTCACAAGTGTCACATAGTCATGGTCACATCACATGATGTCACATGATGTCACATGATGAGTCACATGATAGGCATGGGAAAATAGTGCACAGACCATATAGTAGTTGTATAAGTAGTGTAGAAAATCTAACGGGAACTCTATCGAGTTCTCTTTGTCAAACGCTGAACAAAGAGCAGTTGGCTTAATTCCGGCACGG
>Ga0157362_1000907_pt1 | contig 11395 bp, 9 predicted proteins | sample AttlaeALBM3_FD_111480 | JGI IMG/M metagenome (GOLD analysis project Ga0157362, IMG submission 111480) | Fungus gardens microbial communities from leaf cutter ant in Ribeirão Preto, State of São Paulo, Brazil - Atta laevigata ALBM3 | ecosystem: Host-associated > Fungi > Mycelium > Unclassified ... | reverse complement strand
CTGACCGCGCACGCGACCTTCTCCGGGGCGCTGGCCTGGCCGTATGTCTACCCGTTCCCGCAACGCCCCGCGGGCCTGATCGAGGAGGCCTTCGACGAGCTAGCCCGGCGCTGGCGTCCCATCTTCGACGCATTCGACGAGGCCGGAACGGATGTCTGCTTCGAGCTGCATCCTTCCGAGGACCTGCATGACGGGGTGACGTTCGAGATGCTGCTTGAGCGCGTCGACGCCCATCCGCGCTGCAACATCCTGTATGATCCAAGCCACTTCGTTCTGCAGGTGATGGATTATCTCGGCTTCATCGACGTCTACCACGAGCGCATCCGCGCCTTCCATGCGAAGGATGCCGAGTTCGTGCCGAGCGCGCGCCAGGGCGTCTATGGCGGCTATCAGAGCTGGATCGAGCGCGCGGGACGCTTCCGGTCGCTTGGCGACGGGCAGGTGGATTTCCGCTCCATCTTCTCCAAGTTGGCCCAATACGAGTTCGACGGCTGGGCGGTGCTGGAATGGGAATGCTGCCTGAAGGATGGCGAGACCGGTGCACGCGAAGGGGCGGCCTTCATTCTCGACCACATCATCCCGGTTGCCGGGCGCGCCTTCGACGATTTCGCGGATGCCGGGACGGATCGCGCGGCGAACCGCCGCATGCTTGGCCTCGATGGGGAGATCGCATCGTGACAAACGGGATACGGCGCCGCTTGCGCCTCGGCATGGTCGGCGGGGGCGCCGGCAGCTTCATCGGCGGCGTCCACAGGATCGCTGCCCGCCTCGACGACCAGTACGAGCTGGTCGCCGGCGCGCTGTCCTCCGATCCCGCGCGGGCGCTGCAGTCGGCGGCGGAACTGCATATCGCGCCCGATCGGGCCTATACCGCGTTCGAGGCGATGGCGGCGGCGGAAGCCGCGCGTCCCGACGGAATCGACGTCGTCGCGATCGTGACGCCGAACGGCAGCCATGCGGCGATCTGCATGGCATTTCTGCGCGCAGGCATTGCGGTGATCTGCGACAAGCCGCTGACCACGTCCCTGCAAAGCGGGTTGGAGATCGCGGCAATCGTGCAGGACCGGCGCCTGCCGTTCATCCTGACGCACAATTACAGCGGCTATCCCATGATCCGCGAGGCACGGGCGCGGGTGGCGGCCGGAGAACTTGGGGCGATCCGCGTCGTGCAGGTCGAGTATCCGCAGGAATGGCTGGCGGAGGCTGCGGAAGCGGGCGCCAACAAGCAGGCGGCCTGGCGCACCGATCCGGCGCGATCCGGACCAGCCGGCAGCGTGGGCGATATCGGCACCCACGCCCATCATCTGGCCGGCTTCGTGACGGGGCTGGAGCTCGAATCCGTGTCGGCGGACCTGTCCAGCTTCGTCCCGGGCCGCCGCCTGGATGACGATGCGCGCATGCTGCTGCGCTACCGGGGCGGCGCACGGGGGATGTTGTGGTGCAGCCAGGTGGCGATCGGCCATGACAACGGCCTGCGTTTGCGCGTGTATGGCGAGCGCGGCGCCTTGCAGTGGGTGCAGGCCGAGCCGGACACGCTGCACGTCACCCCGCTCGGGCAGCCGACGCAGAGGCTCCGGCGCGGGATGCCCGGCCTCGGCAGGGAAGCCGCCGCCGCGACGCGGATCCCGGCCGGGCATCCGGAAGGCTATCTGGAGGCCTTCGCGCAGATCTACCGGGAGGCGGCGCATCTGTTGCACGCCCATCTGGCGGCCGAGCGGATGCCGATGGAGGCGGCGTTGCTGCCGGGAATGAAAGACGGGCTGCAGGGGATGGCGTTCATCGAGGCGGTCCTGCAGTCGCATGCCCAGGACGGCCGCTGGACAGCATTGCAGCCCGTCCCGGGCTGACAGCGGGATGACCCGCTCGTTTTAACCGAGCGTGCGACGGAAGAAGCGAAGGACGGCCTCGTTGAAGCGCCGATGGAAGGCCTTCCGGTCAAAGCCGGGCGCGCTGCCGCAGACGGGGATGTCCGCGGAAGCGGGCGCACAGGGTGCCAGGAAGTCGAGATGTCCGGCGCCCGGAACCGGGTGAAATTCCGGCGGCCGAGGCAGCGCAGCGCGAACCGCGCCCGCGTAGAAGGGAGACGGCAGGATCCGGTCGTCATCGGCCCGCCAAAGCTGCACCGGGATCCGGACCTTCTCCAGGCCCCGGCGGCCGAACCCGAAGCCCAGCGCCGGTGCGGCGACGACCAGCGCCTTGATGCGCGGGTCCGACACATCCGGCCATACCATGGTGCTGCGCGGGTGGGTCGCGAGAAGCTTGCACTCGAGGAACTCCGGATGGGCGGCGCAGGCCGCCTGCACCCGTTGGGGATCCGGCTCGCCGCCGGCTGCGGTCAGGACGGTGAAGCCTCCGAGGGAGAAGCCGAAGGCCCCGATGCGGGCCGGATCGACCCTCCCGTGGAAGCGCCAGCCATTCAACAGGAAGGTGATGAGCGAGCGGAGCTGGGCCGGGCGGTCTTCCACCTGGCTCACCCGGCTCTGGTCCTGCCAATTGTCACCGGGATGGCTGAGTGCTGCGACGATGAAGCCGTTCCGCGCCAGCGCGCCGGCCGTGTCGAGATGGTCGGCGAAGGATCCGCCCATTCCGTGCGACATGACGATGAGCGGCAGTCGCGCGCCGATCAGCGGACCGTCGGCAACGACGTCCTGTTCGAAGAACCTGATCCGTTGATGACTCGTGGTGCCGCGAGACGGGTACCAGATCCCGACGTCGGCGCCGTCCGGCAGGCTCAACTGCATGAAGCCGATCTCTTCTGTGGCTGCACCTGCCGGCGAGGCCGGGAGAACCGGAAGGGTGATCAGCAGCAGGAACAACAGGAGGCGAATGATCATAGGTAGCCCGGCATGACGTCCCTCTTTGTGACAGGCAGGACGAGCTTTCTCCAGCCGTGCGGATGCAGAGCGTTCTGGGTGGGTACGGCATCGCGCGGGGCAATGATGCCGAGTGGATGACGTGCCGGAGGAAGCATCGCGCGGTTGCGCTACCCTACCCGCTTCTCTGTCCGGTTGCGAAACCAAGTGGGTCGGCGCATAAGCGGCCACGAGAGTTCAAAAACTGGACGAACGATGCGATTGGTGCCTCCGGCATATCCCTGGAGCAAATACCTGTCTTTGTCGCCCGTCTCGCACCTGACGTCAGGATGCGGGCAGGGCTGCCCGAGGGACAAGGCGGCGGTGACCGCTCGCACGCGGCCGCTGTCCATGCTCTTCCCCCGTCCGCAGCTTTGACGTCTGGTGTGCTTTGGCTGAAACGACTCAAGAACCGATGCCCCTCAGCTTTGTCGATGAGCTGGGCGTCGCGCGCCGCGGCGTGCTGGTGGCACTGGAAATCGCACCGTTTCGTTTGCAGGCGGAGGCGCTGGCTATACGGCTTCGCGTCCGTGTCGAGGACGAAGCCGAGGACCCGCGCGAGGTGCTTCTGCCTCTCGAGGCAATCGGACGCGCGGACCTGGAACGCCTGGCCCGCAGCTTGGCCTTGTTCTCGCTGCAGGCGTCCTTCGCTGCACCGGGATCTTCCTTCGACCGCGGCGTTCGCGCCAGCTTTGGAGACGCGAAAACGGTACGCATCTTCTGAGCGCCGGCTCCGCGATCAGGGGCTCCGCCCGGGTCAGAATATCGTCGCGCCCTGCAGCCAGCAGACCGGCCTCTCGCTCAGTTGCGCGATTTCCCTTGCCTGCCACTCCTCGCTTTCGACGAACAGCACGGCGTCCAGCTCCCGATAAACGTCAGCCTTGAATTTCGCATGCACCATCAGTTCGCGGCGCCGTTCCGCCGTCTCCAGATCGAGCATGATAAGTTGGTTGTATTGGATGCCGTGCCGGGCAAGCCAAGCCTCCGTGACGCCGCGATATCTGGAAAGACGCGACGTGACGATCGCGCCGACGGGTACAGACGGCTTGTACTTGAGCTGCGCGTTCGCGATGTAGGACTCGTAGTGGCCGCCGTCGTTGCTGACTTCGCGCGGGCCATCGACGCAGAGAATTCCGTCAAGATCGATGGCGATCTTCTGCGTGTAAGCGTGGTGAAGGAAGTTCCATTCGAATACCCGCGGCTGTTCGAGCGTTTCAAGGTGGTGATCCACGAGACCTGACGCCGAGGCTGTTGCGTAGACGGCGAGATACTCGAGGCCGATGCCTTCGCTTCGAAGCCAGTCGAGGCGTGCGCGTACTTTGCGCGTCGTGTTGCCCAGGTTGATCGAATCATCCACCACGAGGCCGCGCAATTCGGCGGCGTGCCGATCTGGCGAGCGGTCGAGAGGCGGCCTCTGCGTCATCCGTTGCCGATGGTTTCCGATGACGAGATCATTCAGCGACACGAAAGGGATGTTGAGGTGCAAGGCCAGAAGCGTGCCCAGCATCAATCCGCTACGTGGAATCCCCGTGACGAAGTCGAACTTGCCCGAGAAGCGGTGGATCTGGCTCAGGATAAGCCGGTCCGTCTGGGCAAGGCTGCGGAAGGACAGCGATCCCACCTGCGAACCGCCGAGAGATTGCACGTCCGAAGACGCCCAGAGCGATCGAATGAAGCCATCGTCTTGCATGAGAGTCTCCTTCAGAAAATCTTATGCCGGGACAAAGACGTCGTGTTTGCGAGGGACATTCAGAACAGACCCTCAGTCGACCCTTCTTCGGTAACCCCCTTCCCGCCACGGTGACGAGGGGAATCTGCCGCGCCCGGTCGCAGCTTTACGTTCAACTCAAGTCTGTGGCCCGTGGCGTGGATAGACCGTTCGGCGTGCTGGGGCTTGTCGAGGCCCGGATGGAGCAGAGGCGGCAATACGCGGCCGCGCTGCATGACACCTGGATCCACTTCCAGACCCGCCTCCGCCAGAAGAGCCTTCGGCCAACGCCGTAAAGAAGCAGAACTGAAACGAATAAGGGCAGCACAGGCAACGCCGTAGGGTGAACCATCCAAATATACAGACTCAACGGAATAGACGAGAGTCTCAAAGAACTTATAGAGTCTGAATATACAGAGTGAGTCCTGTTTATGAGTGCCCGACTGCCGCTGCAGAAACCTCGTTCTCACGCGCAATTTACTGTTGATCGCCCATCACAAACCCGTGTAGGAGGCCTTTAACGACTTTTTAACGAGCGGAACGATGACTGACACGAGCAACGAAAACGTCTTCCTCGGCGGCTACATCGACTTCACGAACCTCGATGCCGCCAACACCGCACAGCTCCGGGCGTCCGGACATGGGGGTGTCTATACGCACGCCAGTGCCATCAACTGGCAGGACGCCGCTGATGTGAGCGCGGTTCAGGCCGTTTGGTCGGCCTTCTCCGCCCAGGGCTCCGGAATTTTCGAGTCCGGCTTCAACAGCTTTTTCAATGCTGGGAACGTCTACGACAGGGTGTGCAAGCCCGTAGGCTATGACCCGCAGACGATCACTCTGAACCTGCCGAAATCCGTAAGCACCTTCGGCACCGCGGACCTGACGTCCACGGAAACCTGGATGAACAATGTTCGTTCGCGGCCGGAGCTTGCGCACTCCGTGATTGCCCCCTTCGCCACTCCGGGAGGCGCGAGCAGCGCAACCAATCCCATGAACGGCGAGAACGGGCATGTCTTCAGCGAGACCGACTCCTTCTGGGGCCCGCTCGCACAGGCTTGCCTGTATGGCGGCGGCATCGCACTCGACGTGCCTGTCGGCAACTTCCTGAGCCTTGGTTCGATCTGGCCCGATTTCCTTGAATCGCAGATCCAGTGGGGCAATGCGCACGGCATCAAGACGATCGTGGTTCTTTCCCCGGGCTCGACCTTCACCGACAGCGCCGGCACCGTGCACAACTATACCGGCTCCAACGTCGGGCCGATCGTCGAGGACGTCCAGGCGGTCGTGGACAAGATGATCGCCGCCGGTGCTGTGCCGACGACCTGGGCCATCGAGAACAGCGGCGGCGGCGGAAACGTCCCGGCCGGTGCGACACAGGCGGAGACGACCCCGGAGTCGCTGAATGCGGCGGCACTTTGGCTGGCCAACAATGCGCCGACTTACCAGAACGGGTCCATCACCTACCCGGCCGGCAGCACGCTGAACGCGGCAACCACAGGTCCCGACACGCTCACCGTCGTCGTTTCGGAGGACGCATACAAGGGGGACGCACACTACGTCGTTTCTGTCGACGGGCAGCAGATCGGCGGCGTGCAGACGGCAACCGCCCTGCACTCCACCGGCGCTACCAACACGCTGACGCTGCACGGCAACTTCTCGGCGGGCACGCACACGGTGGCCGTGTCCTTCCTCGATGCGGAATACGGTGGATCGCCGACGGCGGACAAGAACCTCTACGTCAAGTCTATCGCCATCAACGGCAACACGGTGACGGAGAACAAGGAGATCGCGTCCAACGGGCCGATGAATTTCCAGGTCAGCAAGCCGGTTGCCGTGGCGAGCAACGTCCAAACCGTCAGCGGCGGTCATTCGCTCAGCACGGCGGCGGGGACCAATAATGCCGTGGTCCTGACGACGGGCAACCAGTATGTCGCGTGCCATGGTGCAACCGACACCATCACCGCCGGGAGTGGTTCCGACACCGTCTACGCGGGCTCCGGTCTCGTCTCCGTGCAAGGCGGAACCGGGTCGATGACCTTCGTCGCGGGGGCCACAGGGTCTGCGGGGCGAGCCGTTGTCGATCTGAAGAGCGGAACCAACAACACGGTGACTCTCGGCGGCGGGACCTCCGACATCGGACTGGCCGGCAAGACGAACGTCCTCGTCGGTTCGGGAGCGGCTACGTTTGACCTGACGGCGGGCCTCACCAGCACGGACGTCATCTCGGGGTTCAAGATCGGCACCGATCATTTGCACATCGGCGGCCTGTCCAGCTCCCAGACGCAGTCGAGCTACGTGTCCTCCATGACGGCCACGACAAGCGGAACGACGCTGGTTCTCGGCGACGGCACGCACCTGACGCTGAGCAACGTGCACGCGACGTCCGTCTCGAGCCTCTTCAGCTGATCTGACCATGTCGATGAGGTGCCGGATCATACCCGATCCGGCACCGTCGCCGTCGACAGGCGCTCGCTGCCTCCCCGAACCTGTTCCAGGGAAGGGCCCTTGGCGACCCACGTTTGAACGTTGCGCCGTCGCTGCCGGATCTTGCTGTCTATGATGCGGTCCGGTTGAAGCCAGCACGCACCGAATGCGGCGTCCCATGTGGGATCAGAAAACGGTAGAAGCGCGTTGCCTGGGATGTAGCAGAACTCACCGAACAAGATCTTGGATCTCCCGTCCGAGTAGAGGTCAACCCTCATCCAGGGCCGATCCGGGCTCAGACGCTCCGCGATGTCGATCATCTGCTCGAGATTGTCCGGTCGGGTTGCCTCTTCACGGGGGCGCATGATGGAGAAGGGATACTCATTCCAATCCCGGTCGTAGTGGCCCATCCTGTGGTTCACATAGCGACCAAAATGCACCTGTATCAGCCGTACTTTTCCGTGGAAGACCCACATCTTGTAATCGGTCGGCAGCGTGTCACCGTCGAAGTCGATGAAGCGCTCGAGATAGAGCTGTGGCTTGGCCAGGCTGTAGAACCACTCGCCCTGTAGGTAGCCAAAACGCTGTTTGAGCCACTCGCGGCCTAGGTTCGTCAGTGTCCTCCGATCCTGCGACGACATCGGCAGCGTCACCGCCTTGTTGTAGCCGGAGCCGTGACTGGCTTTGAGAAGATAACGGCCGGGCGGAATGACCGACGGATCGAGCTCATCGAGATCGCTGCCTGTCCAGGCCACGGCCGGGAGCACATGTTCTCCGACAGCCTGGCGGACGTGAGTGCGGGACAGCAGCTTGTCCGCAAGGTTCGGGCGCCCGAACTCGCCGAAATACTTGTCCTTAAAAAGCAGCTCATTGAACGTCTTCGGCGCCACCAGGTCGGGGATGTAGCCGTGAGCATCGAGATATTGCTGGGCACCAATGCGGAGCGCAAAAAAGAAATCCGTCGCGGAGTAGTGGTCGATTCCTCTCGTTGCACCGGCGGACGGGCGATGAGGGATTCCGACTTCCAGCAGGCGGCGGACTTGCTCCGCCATCGCCACGACGACCTGGTCCGAAACGAGCATCGCGACACCTTCGCATCAGAAGCCGAAATGCATCTTAGACACAGGACACGTCGGAAAACAGAACGACTTTTGCGAAAAGAGACGCTACCCGTTGCATTCGGAGAAAACACTTTGTGATGATGCGATCGATACCACCCAGGTATCAGGGCTAGTTGTTGAAAGAGGCCACGAACGATGCGCACATCATACGCAGCCCTTCTTTCGGCCACCTTCTTGCTGCTGCCTATGGATCGTGGAAATGCTCAAGAAGGAAGACCGGTGATCTTTGTTGGCGGGGTGAACGGATTCTCTTCTCTCGCGGATCCATCCGCAACGACCAAACTCCGCGCCACATCACGGGTCGCGTTGTATCAACACACGAACGCCATTGTTTCCGCCGTTCACGATGGCTCTCTTCCGGCAATCGTGCGGAACTTCCGCGGTACAGGAGGCGGCGAAGCGGAGCTGCCCTTCATAGCCGAACATGCCGACCAGTGGTTTCACACCTGGTTCAGAAACATGTTTCAGGACCGCGGCCTGAGGCCGACCGACGCCAACGTCAATTTCTCAGACTACACGAAGTTCAATGACCCGGCATTCTTCCAAAGCTGGCAGGCCTATGTCGACGCCGCACGGAGCGTCGGCATAAAAACGGTGGCGCCCCTCTTCACGCCGAACACGCTCTTCCAGCACATCGACACGTTCGAGGATCCGATCTGGAACGGGTTGCGGAAGGCGGCGCTTTACGGCGGCGCACTTGGCTTCGATGCTCCTCCGCACTTCTTCTTCCAGCGCGAGCAGCGCTACCGAGACTTCGTCATCGAGGAGGTGCGTTGGACCCGGAGGCACAACCTCCGGGCAACGGTACTGATCTCGCCCAACGTGTCTCGCCAGAACTTCCTGTCTGATACCAAGCAGTATGTTCAGGCTCTGAAAGACGCTGACGCCATTCCCACGAACTGGGTGGTCGAGAACTATGAGGCGAAGACACCGTATCACTGGCCCAACATGGTCGGCCGCGAAGACCAGCCGGACACGGTGACCTCGATCGCACTCTGGCTCGCGGATAATCTCCCAAGCGACTCAACGGACCGGAGGTAATTCGCTAGGCCGCCGGCAGGTCGATGGTCGTCACGACCTGGCCCTGGAAGTGCATTTTGACCGGTGTCCGGAAGCGGCTCTCCGCCAAGCCGAGGCGGCACTTGCTTCCCTTCTGGTTCCTTTTGAGGGTGTCGCGCAGAAAGCCGCAATGCTCCGTACCGAACCCCGCCGCCAGGACGTCGGGTCGCTGGAGCGTGCACTGGATCGTGTCGACCTGCGTGCCGTCAATCAGGACAGCCAGGGAAACCGGCTCATACGGGTTGCTGTCATGGACCGCCCAGCCCTTCAACCATCCATCTGCAATGCCATCGACGTAGCATGTGATGGAAGGAGCGCCCGCGAAACTATCCCAAAGCTCCAGGTAATGCCGGTATGCGTCCCGGTTCATGTCGAACAACTCCCTCCAGGAGCGGTCCACGACGGCATCGGTCTGATGAAGCAGGCGCCGGACAGCCGCCGGCTTCGGCCCATGGAAATGCACGATCTGCGCTTTGGGGTCGACACCCCAGTAGGGCTTCCAGTTCAGAGTCGTGTCGAGAAGGTCATAGCGATCGGCATAGAACACACGCAGCACCTCTTGATCGAGACCAAGGTCGAGATGATTGCGGATGAAGTTGACCAGCTCCTGGTGCTCGGCGCGCATCGCCGGCACATTGATCAACATGACCCCGGAGTTCATGTCGTCGTAGCTGGTTCCTACCTGCGGTGCCGCGGCGAACCAGGTCGGCGGCCGAATGCGAAAGAAGTCGGGGTTCTGGAGGAAGAGCACGTCACCGTCCGTATAAAGAACGCACTCATCCTCCGTCTCGACCTCGGGAATATCGAGTCGCAGGAAGGCGCCCGCAGCGATCTCCAACCAGCCCTTCGGTTTTGATGTCGAGAACGCTTCCAGCGCATCGTAAAAACCGACACGGTGCGGAATGATCCTGACCCCCTGTGCCTCAAGCTCCTTTGTGAACTCGTTGGGTGAACCGTCATAAAGCAGATGGGGACGCAGGTTGGTCCGCGCCCTTGCAGATCTAACGGCGGCCAGGATCATTCCCGGCCAATCGTAGTGACGGAAGGACAGGGACCCCTCGCTGACCGAGAAATACCATTTCAGGCCGTCCTGCGTAGACGGAGCCGTTGTCATATCCATTTCCTCAGCCCGCCCGCGCGAGGGATTGCGAGTCGCCATCGCATTTCGGATCGATCAGGTCGAAGTAAGTGCGCCCGACGCTTCTGTCGAAATACCGCGGATAGTATGGGTCGTTGACCAACAACTCTCCCCAGCGCTCGATCATCGTATGCTTCTCGTGGAAGAACCTTGCCTCCTTGTGGGCGACGACATCATCTTCGCCGCGACTGAGGGACTCGTGATGCTCGGCCAGGAACTCCGGTGTGTAGACCACCTTGTAGCCGGCCTCCCGAACGCGAAGGCATAGATCAACGTCGTTGAAGGCGACCTTCAGATTGTCCTCATCGAGGCCGTTCACCGCCCGGAAGACGTCTGCTCGGATAAGAAGTCCGGCAGCAGTGACAGCAGAAACTTCCTGGGCAAAAAGTGCTCTGGCGCAGTAGCCAGGATCCTCACCACCGATACCGGTGAAGGCGTGACAGGCGACGCCGCCCACCCCGAGCACCACGCCCGCATGTTGCACCGTACCGTTCGGGTAGATGAATTTGCCACCGACCACGCCGACCCGGGAGTCCGCCAGTGCCTCGTTGACCAGCGTCCGCAACCACGTGGGATTACTGACGAACAGGTCGTTGTTCATAAGGAAGAAGAAGTCGCTGGACAGACCGCGTGCGGCCAGGTTGTTCAGCCGAGAGTAGTTGAACTCCTCCTCCACCCGGAGGACACGAACACGCTCGAGCTGCGATATCTCCGCGACGAACTCCGATGCCTCCTCGCTCAAGGACCAGTTGTCGACGAACGTTATATCATAGGCCCCATACTCCGTGTTCTTCAGGATGCAGTCGAGGCAGCGCCGCGTCGTCGCGATCTGATCCTTGAAGGGTATGATGATGGAGACCCTCGGCTCATCACTGAGCTTCCAATCGATGCGATACCACGTGCTGTCGTTAAATGCGTCGACCTGCGGGCTGAAACCCCTCCTTCCAAGATGTGCGGCAAGGGACGACCGGCCGGCCTCGACCGCATAGCCTTTCGCTCCCGTGGACGATGCCGTCGACGTGGCGCTTTTGCGCCAATGATAAAGCACTTCCGGTACATGAAGGATTTCGTCATGCGGAACGACCTCCGTGAT
>Ga0157362_1000905_pt1 | contig 11402 bp, 10 predicted proteins | sample AttlaeALBM3_FD_111480 | JGI IMG/M metagenome (GOLD analysis project Ga0157362, IMG submission 111480) | Fungus gardens microbial communities from leaf cutter ant in Ribeirão Preto, State of São Paulo, Brazil - Atta laevigata ALBM3 | ecosystem: Host-associated > Fungi > Mycelium > Unclassified ... | reverse complement strand
TGCCGCATGGCCGTTCCTGGCACCGGCAGAGATGCTGATGGCCTCCGGCGGCGACGCCCGCCTCGCCGTCGACCCGGCCACGGGGCTCAACCATTACGGCTGCAGCCACAGGCCGCGCCCGTGGGCCATCACCTTCGCGTCCTCCACTGCCTCATCCTTGTCCGAGCGCGGATTCGGCGGCGCAGAGGCGGCGCGCAGGCGGCTGGCGGCAGCCTTGCTGGACGGGCGCGGACCGGACGCGCTGCGGGCCGAAGGCGAGGCCGCGCGCGCGGCGATCGCGGCCCATTATCGCCTCGCCGGAACGGGCGCCGAGGTCGTCCTGGCGCCGTCCGGCACCGATTGCGAGCTGATCGCACTCGCCACCGCGGCCCTGCCGGAGGACGCGGCCACCGGCATCAGCAACATCCTGCTGGCTCCCGATGAAACGGGGTCCGGAGTGCCGCTGGCCGCCGCGGCCCGGCACTTCGCCAGCGATACGGCGCGTGGGGCGCAGGTGGCAAAGGGCACGCCGATCGACGGCTTTCCCGCCGACATACGGGTGGTCGACGTGCCGATCCGAGACGCGGACGGGCGTATGCTGTCGGCCGACGCCGTGGATGCCGCATGTGCCGCGCGTGTCCGGGAGGAAGCGGCGCAGGGGCGGCTGGTCCTGCTGCACAGGCTCGACCTGTCCAAGACCGGCCTGCTGGCGCCGAGCATGGGCTGCATCGCGGCGCTGGAACGGCAGCTCGGCGACAGGCTGCTCGTGGTGGTGGATGCCTGCCAGGCGCGGCTTGACGCACGGCGTGTCGCGGCGGACGTGGCACGGGGCTGGATGGTGATGATCACCGGCTCGAAATTCTTCACCGGGCCGCCCTTCTGCGGTGCCGTCCTGCTGCCGCCTGCCCTTGCGGCCGGCCTGCGCGGCCGCAAGGGCCTGCCTGGGGGCCTGCGCGCCTATGGCGGCCGGCATGACTGGCCGCCCAACGCTGTCGTGGCGGAGGCGCTGGGCGAGGATCCGAATGCCGGCATGATCCTACGCTGGCACGCAGCCATGGCGGAAATGCAGGCCTTCGCCGCCGTCCCGGACGCGGTCGCACGGGACCGCGCGGCCCGCTTCCTGCAGGGAACGGACGAGGCGATCGCCGCCTGCCCGGACCTCCTTCCCGTGCCCGTGCCGCCTCCGGCCCGCGACCGCCTGCCCGGCGATGCATGCGATGGGTGGGACATGCTGCAAACGATCCGCAGCGTCCTGGTGCTGTCCCCCGGCCCGGCGCCGCGTCGGCCCCTCGCCGTGGCGGAGGCGCGCTGCGTGTATCGCTGGCTGAATGCCGACATCTCGCCTGTTCTCCAAAGGGGGGCGGACGATGCGGAGCGTGCGCTGGGGCGCCTCCTGTGTCACATCGGCCAGCCGGCACCGGTGGCGCACGACGCCCTCGCGGGCGAGCCGGCCGGCGCCCTGCGCATTTCCGTCGGCGCCCGTCTCCTGTCCGGCGAGCCGTCCCATGGCGGGCTGGACGCACAGGCCCGGCTGGAGCGCGAAATCGCCGATGTCCGGCGTGTGGTGGCAAAGATCAGCCTGATCCTGCGGCATTGGGACGCGCTGCTGGCGCTCGATCCCGTGCCGCGCTTCAGCATCGAGGCGACCGAACGACGGCGCGCCGACCCGGGCCTTAACATCTGATGGCGGGCCTGTGGGGCGAAGGTCCGCTACACCGCGGCAGTCGCCTCGCGCGCGGGTTCATTCTATTCTGCCGCCCATGACGCAACGTGCCGCTTTCCTCGATCATCCCGTCCTGGCGCCCGGCATCACCCGCTTCTGGCTCATCCGCCACGCGATCGTGGAGGAGAATGCACGGCTTCGTCTGTACGGAACGCTGGACGTCCCGCTCTGCCCGGACAGCCTGATCGCACAGGTGCCCATGTACGAGGCGCTGGCGGCACGGCTGCCGCGAAACGCCGCCTGGATCACGACGCCCTTGTCGCGGACACAGGATACGGCCCGTGCCATCCAGCGCGCGGGCTACGGGGACACGCCCTGGCAGGTGGAGCCCGACCTCATCGAGCAGTCGCTGGGCGAGTATCATGGGCTGGAGCATCACGAGCTGCCGGCCCTGCTCAACCAGCCGCCCGACCCGTTCTGGCCGATGGCGGCCGACGAGACGCCGCCGGGCGGTGAAAGCATGGTGCAGGTGTGCCAGCGCGTCGGCCGGGCGCTTGACCGGCTGGCCGACCTCCACGACCGGCGCGACGTGGTGGCCGTCAGCCATGGCGGCGCGATCCGGGCGGCGGCGGCGCATGCGCTGGGCATCTCCGCGGCCGCCTGCCTGCGGCTGTCGGTGCAGAACCTGTCCATCACGATCCTCGAGCGGCACCGCGCGTCCACGCGCCACGGCGGCCGCCCGGCGGACCCGTCGGGCTATGACTGGCGCGTCGTGACGATCAACGAGTTGCCAGGGGTGTAAGGACCGTCGACAGCGCCTGGCGCAGGGCGCGCAGCCGGAACGGCTTGGCGAGGATGGGCGCGGAGGCAAAGGCGGGCGCCACCCCCGCCGCGCCGTAGCCGGTCGCGAAGATGAACGGCACGCCGCGCAGCCGCAGGCGCTCGGCCACCGGAAACACCTTCTCGCCGCCGATATTGACGTCCAGCACCGCACCGTTCGGCGCCTCCCGGTCGTCCCCGAGCAGGAGCAGGCCCTGCGCGACGCTGCCCGCCACGTCCACCTGCCGGGCGCCGAGCTCCACCAGCATTTCCTCGATCAGCAGCGCCACCATCGCCTCATCCTCGACGACGAGAAGCTGAAGGCCGGCCAGCGTCTTTCGGAGCGTCTTGCCGTCCGGCTCCGTCATGGCGCCATGGTTTCGAGCTTCGGACCGAGCGGCAGCCGCATGCGGCAGGCGAGCCCGTCCGGCTCGAAGCTGATCCGGACGGATCCGCCGAGCTCGCGCGTTAGCCCCTGGCCGACAAGGCGTGTCCCGAACCCGGGCTGTGCCGGCGTATCCACAGCAGGGCCGCCACGTTCCGTCCAGCAGAGGTCCAGCGCCTCGTTCTCGACCGTCCAGACGACCGACAGCCGCCCGTCCGGGACGGACAGGGCGCCGTGCTCCACGGCATTGGCGGCCAGCTCGTGGAAGGCCATCTGCAGCGTCACCGTGGCGTTCGGGGAGCAGCGCACCGGGGTACCGCCAAGCGTGATCCTGGGATCGGGCACCTCCCCTGTCCGGGGCATGGCGCGGCGCACGATGTCACCGAGCTGCACACCGTGCCAGGAGGCTTGCGCCAGCATGTCGTGCGCGCCGGACAAAGCCTGCAGCCGCATGTCCAGCCGGTCGACGAAGTCCGCCGGACAAGTGGCCGAGCGATGCGTCTGGCGCGCGATCGACTGCACGGTGGCCAGCATGTTCTTCACCCGGTGGTTGAGCTCGTCCACCAGCTGACGCTGCCGCTCCTCCGCGAGCCGCCGTTCCGTCGTGTCGAGGGTGATGCCGGCCATGCGGACCGGCAACCCATTCTCATCGTATTCGGCCCGGCCACGCGCCAGCAGCCAGGCGACGGACCCGTCGGCCAGCACGACGCGGAACTCGTTGTCGAGGTCGTGCCGCCCGGCAATGGCGCGCCGCACGGCAGCGGCATGCGCCACCCGGTCAGCGGGATGGATGCGCGCGACCAGCTGGTCGTAGGTTTCAACCGCTTCGCCCGGGGACATGCCGAGGCTCGCCCGGCAGATCGGCGACAGCTTCAGGGCCTCGGACGGCAGCTCCACATGCCAGCTGCCAAGGCCCCCCGCTTGCAGTGCGAAGGCGAGATCGGACGCGGGTTTCCCGTCCGGGATCGTCCCGTCATCCGGCGACCGTGTCGGTGCATGAGGAGCCGGGTCGGGCTGCGCGGCTCGGCCGTGCGCACGCTGATCGTTGTCTGAAACAGCTTCCGACACAGCCTTTGTCACGCTCCATGGTCGCCTGCCGCCGGTCGGCCCATGAACCGGCGCGAGGCCGGACGCGCCTGGAGGCGACGTCGTGCGATGGGCAGCGCGACCGTTCCCGAACATGGATCCGGAACTGTTGCAACCTATGCGTGGTCAGAAGGTCAGACAACATGACTCCAGCGCGCAGCTCATCACGGTCTGTTCAGCGGCTCATCAGCACGGGCAGTTGCGCCTTCTCCAGCACGTGCCGGGTGACCCCGCCCAGGATCAGCTGGCGCAGCCGTGAATGGGAGTATGCCCCCATCGCCAGCAGGTCGGCGCCGAAGGAAGCGGCCCCGGCGAGAAGACCGGCCCCGACCTCCCGCTCGACCGGCGCGAAGGCCGAGGCGGTCGCGGCGATCCCGTGCACGCCGAGATAATCCACCAGCTCCGCGACCTCCGGGCCGCGCCTCTGGTAATCGTCCGAATACAGCACGTGCACGGCCTCCGCCTGGTGCAGCCACGGCATGACCATGTAGACGGCCGACGCGCTTTCCGCCGTCCCGTTCCAGGCCAGGCAGATGCGCCGGCCGATCTCCGCCGGTGCCTGCTTCGGCGCGATGATCACCGGACGGCCGCTGTCGAAGAGAACCGCATGCAGCGCCTCGGAGGACGACACCTCGTCGCCGGAATCCGGGTGGGGGACGACGATCAGGTCGGACAAGCGTGCATGATGCGCAACGACCTCGTGCTCGCGCCCGGTGACGACGCGGAAGGACGCGGTCGGTCGCCGCGCGTCGGCGGCCACATGGGGCGGCCGCTCCACCGGCTCGATCGCGCCGGCGGACGCGGCGAATTGCGCGTAATCGCGGGCGATGGCCGCATCGAACAGCGCCCGCACCTCGCGCGACCGTCGCGTCGCATCGCGCTCCGCGGCGGTCATCATCTCCTCGACCATGGCGCCGGACAGGCCTTCGCCCGCCAGCGGCGCCACTTCCCGGCTGTCGGTGCCGACATGCAGCGCGCCGAGATGCGCGGAAAAGCGCCGTGCCAGCATCAGCCCGAGGCTCATGGCGGCGGAGCCGGTGGCGGTGCCGTTCAGCGGCAGGAGGATGGAGGCGATGTCGCTCATGCGCTGCGTCCGTGCTTGCAAAGAATATTGTGACGGATCGTCACGGGAAAAGCCGCGTCGCGTGCCAACCCGCCTCGCTGTCGTGCCGGTAGAGGATGCGGTCGTGAAGCCGGAAGGCCATGTCCTTCCAGAACTCGATGTTGTCCGGCAGCACGCGGTAGCCGGACCAGTGTGGCGGGCGCTGGACCTCGTCGCCGGGAAAGCGAGCTTCCGCCTCCGCCAGACGCCGCTCCAGTTCGGCGCGGTCGGCAAGCGGCCGGGACTGGTCGGACGCGACGGCGCCCAGGCGGGAAATGCGGGAACGGCTGGCGAAGTAGGCGTCCGCGTCCGCCTCCGTCACGTCCTCGACCGGGCCCTCGACACGCACCTGGCGCCGCAGGGATTTCCAGTGGAACAGCAGGGCCGCCCGCTTGTTGCCGGCGAGATCGTCCGCCTTCCGGCTCTGCTTGTTGGTGTAGAAAACGAAGCCACGCGCATCCAGACCCTTCAGCAGAACCATGCGTACCGACGGCAGGCCGGTGCGCGACGCCGTTGCCAGCGCCATGGCATTCGCATCGTTCGGCTCGGAGGCTTCCGCCTCGCGGAGCCATCGCTCGAACAGCGCGATCGGGTCCGCCACGATCTCGAGTGCCGGTTCGGCCATGCCTGCGCCTTCCTTCCCCTGTCTGCCCCGGCTCGGAGCCCCCTCACTCTATCGGGAGCCGCGCCGCCGCCAAGGGTGCGCGGCGGCCTCTTCCGCCCGAGGGCACGTCCGTGGCTGCAACGCGCAGGCGGCTCGTTTCGATGCGCCCCCTTGTTTGGGCCTGCCCGTTATGCGACCAGACCGGGACCGGCGCTCCGCCCGGTCCGCCCGTTCCCCGACCCTTCTTGAGATCGAGGCCGCCATGTCCGAAGGCGAGAATACCCTTCCCCTCCGCGGCACCCTGATGAAGGGCAAGCGCGGCCTGATCATGGGCGTCGCCAACGACCGCTCCATCGCCTGGGGCATCGCCTCCGCCTGCGCCGCCCAGGGCGCGGAGATGGCGTTCACCTACCAGGGCGAGGCGCTGGAAAAGCGCGTGCGGCCGCTGGCGGAAAGCATCGGCGCGTCGCTCGTGCTGCCCTGCGACGTGGGCGACGACGACGCGATCGACGCCACCTTCGCACGCATCAAGGAGGAATGGGGCGGCCTCGACTTCCTGGTTCACGCGATCGGCTGGGCCGACAAGCAGTATCTGCGCGGCCGCTACGTGGACACGCCGCGCGCCGCCTTCCTGCAGGCGCTCGACATTTCCTGCTATTCCTTCACGGCCGTGGCGCAGCGCGCGGCGGCCCTGATGGGTGCCGGCGGATCGCTCCTGACGCTCACTTATCTGGGCGCGGAGCGCGTCATGCCGCACTACAACATGATGGGGGTGGCCAAGGCCGCGCTGGAAGCGTCCGTCCGCTACATGGCGGCGGATCTCGGCACGGACGGCATCCGCGTCAACGCGATCTCCGCGGGACCAATCAAGACGCTGGCCGCCAACGGCATCGGCGACTTCCGCTACATCCTGAAGTGGAACCAGCTGAACGCTCCGCTGGAGCGCAACGTGTCCATCGAGGAGGTGGGCGGCGCCGGGCTCTATCTGCTGTCCGACCTGGCGGGCGGCGTCACGGGCGAGGTGCACCATGTCGACAGCGGCTACCACATTGTCGGCATGAAGAACCCGGCCGCGCCCGACATCGCCGCCCTGACCGACTGATCCAGGCAGGAGGCTCCGCAAAAACGGCGCCGCCAGACCATGTCGCACAACAGCTTCGGCCACCTGTTCCGCGTCACCAGCTGGGGCGAAAGCCACGGGCCGGCGATCGGCGGCGTGATCGACGGCTGCCCGCCCGGCCTGCCCCTCGCCGAGGCAGACATCCAGCCCTTCCTGGACCGCCGCCGGCCCGGCCAGTCGCGCTTCACCACCCAGCGGCAGGAAGCGGATCAGGTCCGCATCCTCAGCGGCACCTATGAAGGCCGGACCACCGGCACGCCCATCTCCCTGCTGATCGAGAACACGGACCAGCGGAGCAAGGATTACGGCGCCATCGTCGACCGCTACCGGCCGGGCCATGCCGACCTCGCCTATGAGCTGAAATACGGGTTGCGCGATCCGCGCGGCGGCGGCCGGTCCTCCGCGCGGGAAACGGCGGTGCGTGTCGCGGCGGGCGCGGTGGCGCGGCTGGTGCTCGGCCCGGCCGTGCGTGTTCGGGGCGCGCTGGTGCAGGTGGGGCCGCACCGCATCGACCCTGCGCGCTGGGAGTGGGACGAGGTCGACCGCAACCCGTTCTGGTGCCCGGATGCCGGGACGGTCCCGGTCTGGGAGGCGTATCTCGACGCGGTCCGCAAGGCGGGCTCCTCCGCGGGTGCGGTGGTGGCGCTGGAAGCGGATGGCGTGCCGCCCGGGCTGGGCGCGCCGCTTTACGGCAAGCTGGACGCCGAACTCGCCGGTGCGCTGATGAGCATCAATGCCGTGAAGGGCGTGGAGATCGGAGAAGGCTTCGCATCGGCGGAATTGACGGGCGAGCAGAACGCCGACCCCATGCGGATGCAGGCGGGGCAGATCGCCTTCGGGAGCAACCATGCCGGAGGCATCCTCGGCGGAATCTCGACCGGGCAGCCGATCCTGGCCCGCTTCGCCGTGAAGCCGACCAGCTCCATCCTGACGCCTGTGCCGTCCGTGACCCGCGGCGGCGAGGAGGTGGAGGTGATGACCAAGGGACGGCATGACCCCTGCGTCGGCATACGCGCCGTGCCGGTGGGGGAGGCAATGCTGGCCTGCGTCCTCGCCGACCACCTGCTGCGTCACCGCGGCCAGACCGGCCGTTGATCCGGCCACGTCCATGCGGTTTCACCGGTGGCCCAGATACCGGGCGCTCCAAGGCCGGGTGCTGACACAGCCCACGGTGACGCTGGTGGGTGCAGGCATCCCCGAGCCCCTCCCATGCTGAAGCGGGTCCTGCGCAGCGGCCCGGTGCAGGAGGCGATGGCACGGGCTCTCGGGCTTTACCTGACCTTCGCCCTGCGCACGATGCGCTGGCAGCTGCAGGCGGATCCTGCATCGTACCCACACCTGACCGGCGCGTCGGGACGGACCGCGATCGTCGCGTTCTGGCACGAGACCCTGCCGCTCACGCCCCTGCTCTGCTGGCGCGCGCAGCGCATCAACCCCGGCCTGCGCCTGCATGTGCTGATCAGCCGCAACCGCGACGGGCGGATGATCGGGAGCATCGTGCGCCGCTGGGGCGTGGGCGTGGTGGCAGGCTCGTCGGACAGGGGCGGCAAAGGCGGCAAAGGCGGCGCAGCCGCTCTGCGCAGCATGCTCGGCCTGCTGCGCGACGGGCAGCTGGTGGTGATCACGCCGGACGGACCGCGCGGTCCCGCACGCACGGCGCAACCCGGCGTGGCGCTACTGGCCGCTCTTTCCGGCGTACCGGTCGTTCCCGTCGCCGCCACCTGCTGGCCCGAGCGCCGGCTCGGCTCCTGGGACCGGATGCTGTTCCCCCTGCCGTTCGGCCGCGGCCGCCTGGTCTGCGGGCCTCCGATCTTCGTCGGACGCCGGGACGCGGACGCGGCCCTGCCGGTCATCGCCGCGGCGCTCGACGAGGCGGCCGCACAGGCCCGGGTGCGGGCACACCCATGAGCGTCCCGCGGGACGCAGGCACCCGAACTGCCGGGAGGCCCTGGCTCGGGTGGGCCGGGAGCGCCTGGGGCGTCGCCGCCAGCCTCGCGTCTCCAGCGCTTCGGCTTCTGCTCCGCCGCCGCCTGCACCGGGGAAAGGAGATCGCGGGGCGGCTGGACGAGCGCCGGGGGGTGGAGGCCGCGCCGCGACCGCCAGGGCCGCTTCTTTGGCTGCACGCGGCCAGCGTCGGGGAGGTGCTGTCCCTGCTGCCGCTGCTGCAGGCGCTTGCCCAGGACGATCCGGCGGCGACCCTGCTGCTGACCACCGGAACCGCCACCTCGCAGCGCCTGCTGGAACAGCGGCTTCCGGAAGCAGGGCTGGTGGACCGGGTGCTGCCACGCTTCCTTCCGCTCGACGTGCCGCGCTGGGTGGGCCGCTTCCTCGACCATTGGCGGCCGGATCTCGCCGTCCTGGTGGAAAGCGAAATCTGGCCGGGCGTGCTGGATGGCTGCCTGCGCCGCGCCATCCCGCTCGCGCTGGTCAATGCCCGCATGTCCGCGCGCAGCTTCGCCCGCTGGCGGCGGCTCCTGCGCCTGCCGGGCCGGCTGCCGGCGCGCCTGTTCGGCGCCTTCGCCTGGATCGCCGCCCGGTCGGAAGAGGACGCCGCCCGGCTGCGAACCCTGGGCGCGACGCGGGTGGAGAGCCTTGGCGACCTCAAGCGCGCCGCTGCCCCGCTGCCAGCGGACATGGCGGAGCTGGAGCGGCTGCGCGCGCAGCTCGGCGACCGGCCGCTCTGGTTGGCCGCCAGCACCCATGACGGGGAAGAGGCGGTGGCTGCATCGCTGCACGCGCGCCTGAGCGCCGCCTTCCCGCGCCTGCTGACCGTAATCGCGCCGCGCCATCCCGAACGCGGAGAGGCCGTTGCGGCGGCCTTGGGCGGGGCGCCGCGCCGGGCGCTCGGGCAAGCCCCCCCGCAAACCGCCGGGCTCTGGATCGCCGACACGCTCGGCGAGCTCGGCCTGCTCTACCGCCTGTGCCCCATCGTCTTTCTCGGCAACAGCCTGCCGGCCGGACGTCCGCCGGGCGGGGGGCACAACCCGCTGGAGCCGGCGCGCCTCGGCTGCGTGCTCGCCACCGGGCCGCGGACGCAGAACTTCGCGCAGGACACGCGCGAGCTGGCGGCAGCCGGGGGTCTCGCGGTGACGCCGGACGAGGCGGCCCTGGAAGCCTGGCTGCGGCGGATGCTGGCCGATCCGGACGCCGTCGCGCGCGGCGGTGCGGCGGCGGCGCGCGTCTGCGACGTCGCGGGGGACCTGCCGGCGACCCTTGCCCGGCGGCTGCACGCCCTGGCGCGGAGCCCCCGCTGATGCACGCGCCTTCCTTCTGGGCGAACCCAGGCAGGCCCCTCCCCGCGCGACTACTGGCGCCGTTCGAGATCCTGACCCGCCACCTGACCGCGCGCCGCCTGCGCCGGGCGGGCTGGCAGGCCCCCGTTCCCGTCATCTGCTGCGGCAATGTCGGGGTCGGCGGGGCGGGCAAGACCACGCTCGTGCTGGACCTTGCCGCGGCTCTGACCGCGCGGGGCGTTGCCGTGCACTGCCTGACCCGCGGCTATGGCGGACGGTCGGGCCGGGCGCCGCGACGGGTGCGCCCGGGCGACCCGGCGGCGCTCGTCGGCGATGAGGCGCTGCTTCTCGCGGGGGTGGCGCCGACCTGGGTGTGCGCGGACCGGGCGGCGGCGGCGCGCGCGGCCTGCGCGGAGGGCGCGCAGTTGCTCCTGATGGATGACGGGCTCCAGAACCCGACCCTGCGGCAGGACTGGCCGCTGCTCGTGATCGACGGCGCCGTCGGCTTCGGCAACGGGCGCCTGCTGCCGGCGGGGCCGCTCCGCGAGCCGGTGGCGGTCGCGGCCAGGCGCGCGGCGGCCGCCATCCTGATCGGGCCGGATCGGACAGGTGCCGCCGCGTGCCTGCCGGCCACGCTTCCGGTGCTGCATGCCGACCTCGCGATGCAGGCGCCGCCGCCCGAGCTGCGCGGGCAGCCGCTTTTCCCCTTCGCCGCCATCGCGCGGCCGGCCAAATTCTTCGACGCCTTGCGCGATGAGGGCCTGGAACTCGCCGGCATGCGCGGCTTCCCGGACCACCACCCCTTCCGGCCGGCGGAGCTCGCGCGCCTGCGACGGGACGCGGCGGCGCACGGGGCGCGGCTCGTCACCACGCCCAAGGATGCGGTCCGGCTTCCCCCCGACATCCGCGCGGAGGTCGCGGTGCTGGGCGTGTCGCTGCGCTGGCGGGACGGGGCGGCGCATGACGCGTTGCTGGACCGGATGAGCGAGCGACGCACATGATCAAGCAGCATCTCCGCCCGCTCCTGTTCGGACTCGAGGCGGCGCTGGCCGGCGGCTGCTTCGCGCTACTGCGCGCCCTCGGCCCGGTGCGGGCCTCCAATCTCGGCGGCGCCGTGTGCCGGGCGATCGGCCCTCGCCTGCCGGTGTCGAAGGTGGCCGACGCCAATCTGCGCCTGGCCATGCCGGAGCTGGATGACGCAGCCCGCCGGCGCGTGATCCTGGGCGTATGGGACAATCTCGGCCGCACCGTCGGCGAATTCCCGCATCTGGCGCGGTTGCGGCGGGACACGCCGTCCGGCCCGGGCTGGGTTGTCGAAGGCGGCGAGATCCTGGCCCAGCGCGCGGCGGAAGGCGGCCCGACGCTGTTCGTGTCCGGCCATATCGGCAACTGGGAGATGCTGCCGCCGGCG
>Ga0157362_1000904_pt1 | contig 11403 bp, 6 predicted proteins | sample AttlaeALBM3_FD_111480 | JGI IMG/M metagenome (GOLD analysis project Ga0157362, IMG submission 111480) | Fungus gardens microbial communities from leaf cutter ant in Ribeirão Preto, State of São Paulo, Brazil - Atta laevigata ALBM3 | ecosystem: Host-associated > Fungi > Mycelium > Unclassified ... | reverse complement strand
GGCGTAGATAACTTTCAATATTAATAACTCATTGTAAGAGGAAAAACTTTCTATCAACTCGGAACATTTAAGCATATCGATCAGCGTTTGTAGAACTTCTACTTGTATCACTTTGCCGTCATTGGATAAGCTGTCTAACAAAACTTTGAGCACTTTCCTGAAATATCAAAGAATCATTAAATCACCAGGATTAAAATACCGCGTTAAGGCTCGCTACTGATATACTGGTTCTTCTTTATAAAAGAAGAAAAAGAAGCTAATATTCCGATCGCCACAATTAACTCCAGTAGGAACGAGCCTTAAGATACGTGTGAGTTATACATCGTGACGTACTTGAAATTTCGTTTAATATATGACGAATCGCCTTCGCGGACATAGAGTTGAAATTCTTGCAACGCCGATACTTTTTCCGTAGTTTGCGCTACTTTAGATTGCAGAGTTTTAACCATATTATCCACGATTTCTGGTCTGTTTGTTGAATCTGGTGATGATCCTGTATATAAAATAATGTAAAACACTTCAATTTATATACACAGATTTTTTTCTGAAAAAATAAAATACATACCATGCGTTTTATAACCATTGTTCTCTTGAGGTAGAATCAAATCACCGGCAATTGTATCGGATCCATTCACCGTTATATTACTAACAGATCGTCCTCGTTGCGTCGGTGAGGAAACGGACGAAGATCGACCCTGAAATAATAATTAGGATAATTTTATCGTAATTCATTCGTGTTTTCATCACGATATTATTTTATTAAACTTACCGAATTGGATAACGTCAAACCTTCCATTCTTTCCTCCACATCTGCCATATTGCTAATACCACTATCTTTACTGGTGGTGGCTCTCTCTAAACGTTCGAAGCCGTAATTTTGGATTTCGGCGGTCGTGCGTCGTAGAGATCTGTAGAAAGAACTTCAAAAATTAGTATACTTAATATTGTTTAAAAATAAAGATGTGTTAGGTTTCATTATATTTAATTATAAAATATCTAGATTGTGTTACAAATAAATTAACATGACAAAACGCTGTCCACGCACTTATATACTTCCTCCAAATTCTCGTCTCCTCCATCGATTTCAGTCTTGTCCGCTTTAACATCGTTTTTCGCTTTCGTTCGAGCGGGCGAATTTTGCGATCTAGGCGGTGGTGTACCAGGTGATGCCGGAGTACTAGAAGTGGAAGATTTTCTTAAATGGTTCTGTACTAAAGGCCAGGCTGTTTCCTAAAAAAAGAAAAAACAATGATTTAATGCGATATGAGAAAACGCAGATGAGTAAACTAATAATAATTAATTCATTCAACATACTTGATAATATTTTGGTAATTCGGAGAGTATCATAGTAACTTGAGGCGGATTAAGATTGTAAAGTGATATCACAGCGTTTTGCGCATGTCTCCTCACGTCGTGGCTTTTGCCATCATTCGACCAGTCGAGCAGTCGTGCAAGTGCTGTCGCTGCAGAACTGCCTAGCGCGGACGGTTCTGCCGTCTCAGCGATCTGCGTGATAAAAGTCAATGCTGCTACTTTCACGCGAGAATTTGGTGTTTGTGTTGGATCTGTCAGATACCTCATCACAGCTGGTAGAAGCTGTTGGCCCGGGAAATAATCTCTGGACAAATCAGTACATATGGCATTTTAAAATTTAATAATCACAATAAACTCGATGTTACAAATGATACACTATTGCGTGAATGAAAGTTGTTGAATCCTTACCTCACAACATCAAGCGTTTTGTGTATCTTTGTTTGTATAGATCCCAATAGATCAGTGCCTAACTTATTGAGAAGCCTCGCACATAAAACATACAACCAATCGCCAAGACCTTCGTTGTGAGTAATCAGTAGTTCGTTCAATGTGTCCAAGAACAAACTGAACACCTTGGTATGAGAATCCATAAACATTTTCGTAAAAATATCGGTCACTCTACGCAAATCTGTTGTTGTCAAAGTATTTCCGTTGCTCAAATAATGTTGCAAGCCCACTAAACCTTCTTTTCTGTCTCCCCAATGTTTATGAGCACAGTTTTCAATAATTTCTTTGATGTCCTGTAAAATGAAAAAAAATTGCTGCGTGTTGCTTTCCAAATATTAATGTTAATTCATAGCTATATTCTGAAATATTCTTGATATAAAATAATGGATAACAAAAAGAATGTTCTCAAAATAATAATCTTTTCTTTTTTTAATACTAACATACAATTGCTGTATTAATCGATTTACGAATAATTTAATAAGTCAGTTTTACTTCAAAGAGCAGAAATAAAAAAAAAAAAAGGAATTTAACAAACCTTCGGGATAGATTGATCCCATAGATCACGGTATAATCTCGATTGAGAGCCACTCCATGAAAACGACTAATGGGTAGATGGGCGATGGAGAAATATGGAGAACAGAACGGCGTGTCGCGTTAGTCCAAACCAAACAAATATGCCGCAACAAAACCAAAAGTGAAAAAATCATGCATTAGCTACATTATCATACAGTGCTAAAAGCTTCATTGAGGTACTTTGTTTTCTATAATAAAAACTTGATTTGTATAATCAATAAACAATTGTAAAATAACTTCACACATTTTATATCTTAATAAATATATTTTTTATTAAATTATATAAAACTTATATAAAACTAAAATATTCAAAATTTTGAAACTTACGTATTAATTTGCATGCCATTAAAATAAAAATAAAATTCAAGTGTATAAGCATTAACCAACCAATTATAAAAAGCGGTAAATTTTAATTATAATATAAAAATTAATTATAATATAAAAATGTGTAAATTCATAATATTAATAGCACATGACACATAAGTGAAAGTGTTCGTCATTGTCTCCTTTGTAAACGTGTGTGTGCTAGCTTATAAGAAAAAATTAATTTAACATATTACATAACTTCGATTCTGTAATGTGATATATGTCCATGTTTTGATCGAAGTAACAAAAATTCAATACTGAAGCCAACGAATGTGCGTCACTTTCTTATTTCTTTTATTTACTAATAAAATTTGCACTTACATCACTGGCTCGTCTAAAACCGTCTATACTTCTTTCCGAGCATATACTGCTGTTTTCGCTGTCGTCACTGTGATCCCCTTTGTTACCCGGTATTCTGGTGTAATTGTCGATACTGTCGAAAGTTAGAGCGTCCGCCAACGCAGACTCCGCTTCGCGTGACTTCTGCAACATCTTCTGCGCCATCACTGGTGGTCTAGTGCTGTCCGTTGGCGACATATGTAGATTCCTCCCTCTATCAATTCAAATAACTTGTATCACAATTGTATAAATTTACAGCATTTTCGATAAACGGAATTGTACTTACCTTAGTTTGCTCCCAAATCTCTGCGGACTCGGTTCACGACTGTTGCTTGTGCTGCCAATAGTATGTCCGGATAATCGCCTTGGTCTACCGATCAGTGATTCACCTTCACGATTATACGTGGCGTAACTTAATCTAGACGACGGGGAACCCGATCTACTACTAGCTGTTGTGGAAAAACAATTTTCGTTAATAATTCTCCATTACGTGTTTCTTTTCTTTCTCTTCTCAAAAAATTGCCAAACGTACGTTGAGATTGCGAAACTCCTGCCACTCTTGTCCTCGTCCTTGCTACTCTTTCTGGGCTAGCAACCGCATTGGGATCCGGGGATTTAGTAGGACGAGCTGAAATAAAATGATACATTTATTGCATATATAATGACAAAGAATTGTTTAATGTTCAATCTGATTATTTTATTTTATAAAATTTAGTAAGATATTACTCACGAAGTGCCGCTGCTTTTTGTCTGCTCATATTCGCGTACATCAATCTCGCTTTCGCTCTTTGAGCAGCTTGCAAATCAATTGCGCTGGTAGATCTAACTCCTGGCGTACCTCGGTCTGTAGAATTATAAAACGGATTAATTCTGTGATATTAGCTCCATGTAATTTCTACTTTACAACTTCTGTGCAAGATTAAAAAAAGGAAATCAACATAAGACAACAATTCCGTTTGTGCATCTTTCTTTGGAGTGTGTGGGGTAACGTGTGCAAAGTGCGATTTATTTCTGAAGGAAATGACGATAGAACAATTACAATGACTGTCTGTTGGTCTTTGTAGTATCGGGATACCAGATTGACGATAAGACCGAGGCAAGGACGGAGTACGTCTGAGCGGACCGTGCGGTTGACCCGTGGTCTGATGCAAATTTTCCGTACTACCTTCATATGTTTAATGTAAAGAGAAGTCGCAAAGCAGCATGAAAACAGAGTGACAAGTCTTTTATATTAAGATTGCAGTATGAGTAACATTAATACATTCAAATGCAACGTAATCCGTTTTAATGGAACATTTTATCGTGGTAATAAACAAGCAGAAAGTCTTTACCTGCTGCGCTCATCACTGGTCTGGCTGTACGTGGACTAACACTCGACGATCTCATATTAGCCATGACATTTAAGCTGTTACTGCTACCACTATTACTAAGAGACATTAAGGAGCGTTTATACGTCGCGTCCAAGTTATTAAGTAGTATCTCAGCCTGCTCTGGAAAGTGATTTTTAAATGCCCAGTATGATCTATAAAAAATGATAAAATTAATAAATTATTAAATTAAAATGAAGGCAGGCATCATTAGAATCCGGCTACAAAGAACTACTCACTTCCTGGCGAAGACTCGTGCTTCTGCGTCGGAATCCGCAATACCTTTTTTAAGTGCATCCGGCAATATTGTTATATGCTTCTGCAATATCTGCGTAGGCCAGGTTTGCAGGATTAAAGCCAGATATTCCCAAGACGCCCTACGAATATCTCTGCTCTTGTTGCTCACGCATGATATAATAATAGGCACATATCGAGTACAGTGGGTATTTTGAAGGATAAATCGAACTGCCACCGCTCCGGCTGTCGCTACGACCTAGTTGAAAATGGCGAGAGTAATTAAATTCTTACCTCTTATGGAAATTACATAAAAACTAACGGACACGCGAACGACGTAAAACTCTATGAGGTATGACGTTCGTAAAGATGTGCAATTAGACTCAATACAGCAATTTAGACAATAATTGTATCTAAATGTAGCAGCGATCTAGCATTCCGTGAGATTTACCTTGGCACTGTTCTGTATGAGGTTCATTAACGTGAGCAAAACCGCCTCGCCAAAACTGGCGAATTTGGTCTTCAGGCTCTGACTCAGAAAAGCGAGAGTTATACATGCTTCTCGCGCTACTTGGGATCTAAGGTCGGTGCAGGCCTGTTCGAACGGTCGCTGTACGCTCTTTAGGCACTCGTGAAAATTTTCGTAATTAGTGCCACCTGCGAGTACAATGGCTCTTAACTTTCTCATCTGGAAAAGCAGGAAGACAACGGATAAAAAATATCGTCAAACCACGGAGAAAGATAATCTCATTTTCTCGCGATACATACGCTATCCATTCTTTGTTTCCAATCCTTTTTATCGTCACCCACGGTATCCCTGATACTTTTCATCTGTTCTTCGAGATCCTTTGCTGAGAATAGATTAACGGTAGGTACATCCTCGAATGAAGTAATAAAGCATTCTTCATCAACGGCTCCGGCTTGCGCTGAATACAAGTAATGAAAATAGGTTTTTTTATATTCACTTCGATATGGAAATACATATGTACGTTAAAGAACTATACTTTTCTTTGCACGTTCAGAAATTGTGAATGATTATGAAACTAATTTTAAATTACATAGATTGCTATAAATTGCTGTGAATAATGCTCAAGCGGCCACGAAATGCATTACAGATAAACAAAAACGATGACTGCAATATGTAATAAATAAGCACTGTATGTAGTTACATGTCAAAAATTATAAATGAGAAGCATATGGCTGATTAAAAAGCAATAATACAGAGGGTATTTATTATTCTAAGGAATTGAAGATTTATTGACAAAATTCTGCAACGCAGAATTTATTCGCATCTAAGAGTCTGAATTGCATCGCGCGATTATCTATGTAATCATTTTCTTTTGATCGAAAACATTTTCGATTGAAAAATATTTCCAAAATATTTTCTAAAATAGTAATTGCCAATAGTAGAATTTTGATATACCTGATGTCGACCTTACTGATTGAGTTCTTTTGATGGTCGCTGCCCTTGGGACTGTATAGGATGAAGCACCAGAAGGAGCTGTCATGCAAGCGAACAGTTAGCATATTCTCGTCATCGAAACGTCAACATACGTTGACCTTTTGTTGGCGAGTTTCTCTGACAATGTATTGTTAACAAAATGCAAAAGTAAAACCGCATTGCGGTTAAAACTAAGCGTAAGTAAGGATTATGGCACATATTTTCCGCGTGCGCTTCATTTGCAGATCGGTGCTTCTGTGATATTTGAGTCAACACTGAGTCATGACATTCATATATATTTCGAATGGAAGACGAAGAGACACATCTCAGGGTAAGATACACGACACAATTGGTTACATAAAAAGCTTTTTGATTTATACGATATAAACTAGCACTGCTATCATTGTTTCAATATAATTTAAAAATATATCGATGTTTAATATTTACACTCTACCTAAATACGTCTAACAAGTTTTATAAATTAAAAATAACTCGTTCCACGAATATTAACATATACTACTTGAAATATTTGCATAAACAGCTACTAACGAAAAACGATTTTAGAGAAACTTGCTTTACTGTTACTTTTACCATATATCATGCTTCCAAAAAAAAAAAAAGAACAGTAGATTTGTGATAAGTTGTAATAATAATTATAACATCACATGTGAGATAAAATTTGATAATATTTGAATATACCTAAGGCAGAGGATGGTGTTCTAGCAGGCCCAAATTGACCTCTTTTCGGGGGCATATTAAGCCTTTTAACGGGAGCCGATTTGATCTGCAATAGACGAGTAATTTTTTTTCAAAACGTTATTTCTATTTATAAACATGCAATGGAGCTGATTTTTTGGATTCAATACTTACCGCTGCTCGATCAAGTTCGTCGGTATCTTTGCCAACTGAAAAAAAAAAACAAAACAAACTGTCACAATCGCGACTTGGTATATCTTTCTTATTAATTCCGAAAATAAATTAGAAGATTTCGAAATTGCAGATTTTTTAAAAAAAGAAGAAATAAAATATTTAGAATCAAAATGATCTACAGAAAATTGTATTTTATTATATTTTATAATTTAATTTGAATTTCAAATCAATATCATTATTTTGTTACAAAATATAACGTAGACTTTCAGCACATGTTTGAAATAATTATTGACATCACTATTTAAAAAATATTTGTATCAATTAAAATTATAACCGCTTTATGTCGAGATGATTGTCCTTTCGTGCGGCAGAAATAATTCATATACCTAAATCTGGATACAGCCAAGGCGGCTTGTGGATGTCGCAGTGACATCCTCTCGCCCTCGCACCCGGATGCTTCACTATATTATCCCATTGCAATATCCATCTACTGCTCGCATCCCACAATTTCTTATCGATACTGGGATACTTCTTTAATCCCCGACGTAGACAACGGTGCCCGCTCGGTATTAACACGTCGGCGTCGTTCATCGTGATCGATGTATACGATATTTTAGCGAGTACAGCAAGGATAAATTCCTTCATATGTCACAGTAGAATTATAACGACGTTGACATTTCGCCAGCGTCATCATCATCATCTTAATAAACCAGTTGCGAACGTTTCTTCGCCTCTATCTTCGATCGCACTATAATAATCTTTCTTTTTTCTCTTTGAAGAAGAAATGTCAACCTTGGAATAATATCGTCGTAATTAAATTAATAATTTGAAAATATTTACATTAAACAATTTAATAATTTGCGACATTCATTAATTTTGCCTAATTACGCATTTTTCAAAGATTTCGTAAACATTCTTCGACTTTTAAACAGAACAATGAGAAATAAATAATCAAAAATGAAATTTTTAGATGCTACGACGATATTTTTTCGAGGATGCGATAAAGAGCCAGTTTATTGCGCGGAATTAGCCGATTTATCTGAACTGTTACGTAACCAGTAGCACAAGTACTCAAATTTATAACTCCTTCGAACTCATCAGGGAATTTCCGCTAATGAGTGGTGATCGGAAATCACGAAAGTGTAAAAGTCTCGATATATTGTGGGAAAACCGGCGTATATGCGAGCGATGTACGTGCAGTGAAAGTCTTCAATTGTTTTCTTTTCCTACCAGGCCGCTTCGCATCGAATTAATTTCCATATCCTAATTGGATTCCTGCGAGACTTGCCTTATTAATTTGCCACTCCGCGCGAGTTACTCATTAGATCACCTAATCGAGCGGGTCAGATGCGCGGATTTAAGCCAGGATTAATTGATACCGCGGATTTCATTTCGCAAATTCATATAATATCCGTAATAGAAGACAATAACCCGATTTATAACGGCTTCACATGCTATAAATTTCTAACAGCCTTATTTATTTTTAACAGTTATAATTAGCGTCATTAATTTTAACTAGCTACAATTAAAATGTTTGCAAAATTACTTTATCGATTAAATCAATTTACATAGAACGCGAATTTATTTATTTCTTTCCCTAATATTACAATCTCGTAATTTTTTGAAGAATGCAATTCATCCAATTGATAAATCGCGTCGTCGTGATATCAAAAAAACATCACTTAATAAACCATTCAGGGAAAAATGATTGGAATTATTGTGGCGCAAACTGGCAATTTGTGGCAAACGGTAAGCGGCACTTAGATCTATATTATATACTCTCTAGACTATCTCGTATTTCTTTGTCGGATTTCAAAATTGTCGGCGTAACAGTTCCTAATGTTTACTCTTGCCTTTCTCGCAAGCGTATTATCTACTTTCCGTGCATTCTTTGCGGTCATACGCACGCACGTACACGCTCTTGCATTAAGAAATTCTGTAATATCCAGGTGCGTGCATTTACTGCGGTAAAGACTCCTTCTTCTCCCGTGAGGCAAATGTATGTATCAAGAATTTGCCGTGTTACTCGAGGAGTTTTGCTTGCATTTAAACCACTAATAAATTTCAATTCCCATGTTAGTGTTACTACACTTAAAACCCAACAATGACAATTGTTCCGTCTTCTCGCAGTAATTAACGTTGTAATCTAAGGCCCACGGAACGTATAAAAACATAAGAGCGGGAACAGAGATTCTTGCATAAGGCATAAAAGAATTAACCAGTTTTTTATTTCATTTCAAAAAGGAAGAAAATGAAGGACTTCTTGATTGAATCATTTTCTTATGTATTATGCAAGACTCTGTGCTGCTTCCGCTCTAAAGCTGCATCTACAATGTGATTTTGAAGCGTAAAATTTAAATTTTAAACGTTAAACCGTAAAAAGTTTAAATTGATCAATCATAGTCGATGATTCTCCTCACATTCGACTGTGAATGATCGATTTCTTACGGATTGAGGCTTAAAAGCTTAAGTTATACGCCTTAAAATGTCGCCTTAAAATTGTGAACGTCGCTTTAGGCAACAAGACGTAAGCAGTAAGCAAATTGGTCAATCCAAAGTAGAGAACGTAAGATTTATTTATCTTACATTCTCTATGTTGTTGTGATTGACCAATTCGCTTATTGTATATGTTTTATTGCCTACTGTTTTTCTGAATTAATTTTTCAAAATTTGTATTGGCGAAATGTTTACTTAGAAATTATAATGAGTGTCATTAAGATACAACTGTAAGAAATCGAAGATGGTAACAATTCAGGCCGTGTGAAAGCCAGGTTGGACTTCTCCATGGAACCAGTTCAATGTTCTCAGACAACTTACGAACGCGAATTCATATACCTGGCATTACCGACAACGATCGATAGTCCAATAACAAAGCGAACTGTTATTACATACATTGCTAATAATAACACACACCATTCCGGAATCGAGAATGCGATATACTAATTCTTCAGCTGTCGACCGACGATCGCGACCTATTTATTAATACCTTCAATACCAGCTTCGGTGTTCTCCGGTAACAATGAACGTGCATTCACACGCGCCACGTAACAAGATCGGTTAATAGGGAAAACCCATTTTCTCACGTTACAGATAGCATCGTCTCGCGAGCTTTTTGCTCTCGAGTTCCACCGTTCAAATGTCCCGAGTTGCCGGCTGACTGTTGTGTCGGGAAGTTTCGAAACCGACAGATATTTGCATGTTCTGACAATCTAGTTTCGAATAAATTTAACGAGAAATGTACGGACGCGTATAGTCAATTGATGTTATAGAAATACCTATCTTACAGAAATATCTATCTTATAATTATGTCCATTTTTATCAATGTAGTTTAATTTTAATCTTGATTCAACTAATTCTTCGTCTTTTTCCTGCTTTAGAAATTAAAAAAAAAAAGATGAAGAGCAAGAAGAACCGAGATTAAAGGTAATTTATATTAATAGAAATGAACATTAGACGTGGACGTTAAAGTAAAGAAAAAGACTATTAAAGATTAAAGATCATGGCAAAAAAATTTAATAAAACGTAAGCAATTGGTGAATCACACAACAATCATTTAAGTCTTTTATGACAAGTTATTAATTATTTATCTTATTCTACGTCTAAGACAAACTTAAGTACTCACGTTCTCGTTTAAAAGAATATGTCCGAAATTATTGAAAAACAAAAGGAAATATCCGTAATTACCGATTTATCGAGGGAACGAAAGTTGCAGAATGAAATAAACTAAACTCAAACGACGCGATACGCAAGTCCACTTGCAGTAAAACTCCAACTTTACGTGGAGAAACAAACTGTATGTTTACGAATAACAAACATTTAAACGAGATCACGCTCAAAGAGATTTATGTAAAGCTAGTTGTTCTCACACTGAAGCATCAACGAGAAACTTTTTGTTCAATGTTTCTTGAAAAAGTTGTCGAAAGTTTCATGACGTTTCTTAATATTTCTGCCAGAGATAAAAGTTGCTGTTTCCAATCGAAAGAAAATGTTCTTGGAATTTGAAAACATTCACCGATAATTCAGTAAGCAATAAAAAGTTTCTCGTTGCTCCTGTGAAAACAACTTTGGAGTGTTTTCCAAAAGATAAAAAAGTGTGTATGCACACGGGACACAGTGTACAATACAGTGAATCATTACATCCGTTTGTCAATGTTAAATAAAGATGAAATAATCGCTATGTTATATTGTATCTTTTCCTTATGATTACAAGTTATATTCTTTTATATTGATTCTAAAGTCATCTATACTGATTATTTTTTAAATAAGTATTTTTCGAATTGCCTTTAAATACAGATTAAAAAATTTTTCTCTGCAATTAAAGTATAAATATAATCAAACTGGTCGACTTAAAAAAAAAAAAAGTAAAAAAAGTTGGAAAATTAAAGTTTTTTTATCAACTTCTACATTGACATGAACAATATTTGATTTATTTAAAAGTTTTTTATTTTATAT
>Ga0157362_1000903_pt1 | contig 11404 bp, 4 predicted proteins | sample AttlaeALBM3_FD_111480 | JGI IMG/M metagenome (GOLD analysis project Ga0157362, IMG submission 111480) | Fungus gardens microbial communities from leaf cutter ant in Ribeirão Preto, State of São Paulo, Brazil - Atta laevigata ALBM3 | ecosystem: Host-associated > Fungi > Mycelium > Unclassified ... | reverse complement strand
ATTTCGACCACCACTTACCGCTAAAGCCATCTATAGGAAAACAGCGGAAGCAAAGTTGTATACCTAATAATTATATACAATAATAGTTAGTTAATAGTTAAGGTATCAATTGTTAGATACGTATTATAAAAACATACGAAACATAAGAATTTTCTGTAAACTTCAAGCATAATAACTCGAAAAGTAATTAAATATAAATAACTTTATTACAATATTTTGAAAGACTCTTGATACAAGTTATTATTATTTTTCATCAAAAATATTCCATTAATAAAAATCGATTTGGCCTGACTTTGACAACTCCATCTTAGGTCGAACTCGTATCTGTAAATAGATCTTAATACCTCATAACTTTCGTCTAAAACATTTCTTTTAAAAACGTCATCATCCCTCATGTAAATCTAGGAACTTGACCTTTTTTGAACATCCTATATAATCATTTTTGAACGAGCTGTGGCTTATTTCATTTGGCATTTCATAATTCTTGTTACTTGTAAATATCCCTTTATCCATTTATCTGTTAATCATATTCAAACTAATATTAAACATTAAAAAAATTTTTTCAGCCAAACAATGAGTATTTGATGACAATTATTCTACGACAAACTATCGCAAAAAGTAATCTCATTGCTTACGCAAATAAACAACGAGAACTTGTCATTGATAACCTTGTCACGCAGCATTGGAATTACAATCTGGAGATCTGTGCTACATTTGAAATGATTAAAGAACGTGTGTTAAACATTCCTCAGACCACAAAAGAATTAATAGAGTTAGGTGAGTTTATCGATCAATTACTACAAGTATAATTATTTTCATTGTAATTATAACGATATGATTTGCTCGCCGGAACCAAGGTTTGAGAAAGTGTGAGACTCTAAGTCGTTTGACAAAGAAATATATTTATTAATATCACAATCGGTAATGTTGATTTCTATAGTATTGTCAACAACTAATGCGATTGGAGCATTCAAGCGGCCAGAATTGATCAATAGAAAAGGCGTTGTCTTATGACAACACTAGACTACACGTTTTTGATGACTCAACAAAAATTGAGAGATCTTTGCTGAAAAGTTCTGATGCATCCACCATATAGTCCTGCCCTTGCACTATCCGATTACCATTTACTTCTGTCTTTGCAGAACTTCCTTGAAAGAGTAAACTTGAAAAGAGGTCTCCGAAAATCATGTATCTCGAGTTTGTACCAAGAAATCACAGAAGTGCTACATCAGTGGAATAATGGCTCTACCCGAAAAATAGCAAAAGGTTATCATGACCTTGTCAAATCAAAACGGCACATGTTTGGTTTAATAAAAGATTTGTAAACATTTTAAAAAATATACAATTATGCTTTGTGAAAAAACTTTTTGCCTAACCCAAAAAGAGTGTTTCAAGAAAAAAGGAAAATTTCGAATTTTCATTTAATGTAAAACTTAATTCAAAACAACATTTGGTATTATTGTTATGACAATGTGCCCTTTCACTAATAGCGAGTTGACCATCCGCTCAGCATACACGGTCCTTTGTGTAATCCGACTTGCGTAAGCACGTATGCGTGCGAGACATGATTATAACCAGTAGAAATTCCCTCTCTACTGTACCTTGCTGTAGTTTTCTAGTTGGGGATATAAATTCCGAACCGAGTTATGCTTGGCAAGCAGTCCTATCCCTCGGTCCTGTCAAGACCGCTCCTTGAGATCGCTACTTATAACTCGTGTATTCCCGAGAATCCATTTTGCTGTGAATAGGCTCTCTCATTCACAGCTGTGAGTGCTTTCAGTGAAAGAGCTCCACGAGAGCTGCCTTTGGGCATTCCTGATCTTTTTTACTGCGTATGTGTCCTCCCATTTACAGCAAGATGAATTTTCCCATTTACAGCAAGATGAATTTTCGGGAGTTACAAATAATGGTCTTGACAGGATCGAGGATCTGGATAGGAATTAAGTTTTACGTTAAATCAAAATTCGAAATTTTTCTTTTTTTTTTTTAAGAACATAGGGAAAAACTTTTACAAGTCTTTTAAGAAAAGGTTCTATTTTGTTTTAGGAGCGATTTGCAAATGGAAATTCCATTAAATGCAAATGGAAAATCCATTAAATTTTTTTAAAAAATCACGTGACACTCAAACATACAGTTTTTTTTTATGTCGGAAGGAAAATGCCTAACGCATACTCGGGGAAGAGCCCGGGATTATGTGGGGTTTGCACTCATTAAAACCCCTCTCCTCCGGGTTTCTTACTCTGGTCCTGATCCTGAAGGTCTCCGAGAACGCAACATACTTCCGGAAACCTGTCGATCTCGGGTCAGTCCTATCTCGCCGGGAACTTTGCCATTTGATGACAATCACCCGACGAATGGAATAGGGGACATCCTCACAATCCCTTTCCATCGTGTCAGCATGCATATGCCAGGCGGAACTTCACTCCTTCGGGAATCCACCAGCTTTTTACTTCGCGCTCCTTGTTGGAGCGCAACGTCTGCCGCGGCGGCTTCTCGGTAATTCTCGTGGCGGGCGCGGGGTATTTCTTCGCTTGGTCCCGCCGCCACCCCCGTTCCCCGGGACACCCCAGATAGTGGAGGACCCTCTCCCGCTGTCTTTCGGCCTCCTCCTTTCGACATCACTTTCGCAGAAGGAGACTGCCCTCTACGCACTCTCCCTGTTGACCATGGCCTTGACCACGGCCCTCAGGGAGAGGGCCTTCTGAGGAGCTTTTCTGTCATTTCTTGAACAAAGACTTCGCGCCCAAGCTGGGCACTATTCTAGAATATGCTGCAGAGTCTTGGTCCTCGTCACAACATTGCGTCGTCGACTCCCTCTCAATACGACACAAGTACTCATCAAAGCACCCATAAGTACCGATAAGTACCAGATAGAAGTCGATAGCCCGCGCCATTTCCTGCCCGCCCACTCTTCGAGACAGAGAAGGATGGCTTCCGTCGTCCGAGTATTCTACGTCGGAGGGTTGTTCTCCATGTCAGACTTCCACTGTCTGAATACCCTCTGATGCGGGTTTCCGCCGCAAGTGATCGACTGCGGAGTAATCACCCCCCCTCTCGAATCACCTTCACTCTGATGTACGTATTCGCCAGGGCGTTGATAACATATTCGGCAGGGATTATCTCCGTGAGGGCCGCGTACGATACATGTATGCCCATGAAATTCTGAGGGCCAGCCGCTTCTGCAACGCGTGCAATTTCACCTTTATTTGGCGGCTGGCCAGAGTAGCCTCACTTCACACTGGGGCCCCATAGTAGGCCCCATAGTAGGCCCCAGACAGGATCGTGTACGCACACCTCACCACGGCACTCGGACCGCGGAGGTTGGGCATAAGGCCGAGCAGCGCGTTTACTCGCTCCCAATCGGAGGGTTATATCATCGAAGTGGTTGACAAAGTTTCACCGACCGACATTCAAGATGAGACCCAGGTACTTCAAATTGGGGCATCCCATCCGGATGCGAACATCGTCCATCCTGATAAAGGTCCGAGGCAGGGAAGGGGCTCTGTCTCCCCTTTATAAAAGAAGACAGTTTCTGTCTTCTCGGGTCAAACTTTTTTATGAAGCGACAACTCATACCACTACATTGACGCGCGACATTGCTCTTTCCCAGGTCGCTCCCGGGCCATGTGCATAACAGACATGTGCATAACAGACAACGTGGCAGACCGGGGACAGGGCTTCGCGGACGGCATCATAGGCGACGCTTCAACATTAAGCTCTGCAGAAAGTCACATGTCACGTCTCTCAGCTGCTGGAGTCTCGTTTTGGAACTCTAGCTTCCTGTTCCGGAAGTAGTCCTCTATGGCGATCAGATAAGGGGCAGAAGGTCTCTCAGCGTCCCCACCTGGAAATACTATTGAAGTCGTTGGCGATGCCCAGAGACACTGCCAAGGCCACACTCCCGTCCGCGGTCAGCCGCTTCGAGAGGGAACGGAACTGCTTAACAGCATCAATGATCGATGTCTCGCGATCGTAGTGTTAACCACAGGACAGGTTCAGATTCATGTCGAACGACGCGGTTGGTTCGCTCAAACAGCTTACCGACATCGTCTAGCAGACAGATTGGCCTGTATGTGGAAAGATTCTCCACAGGCTTGCCCTCCTTAAGGAGGATAAAAGCCCTTTTTCCATGATTTGAAGAAGTCTTGTGTAGAGCTGCCTCAAGCATTCTCCAACGTAGGTAGGAGCGGTCAATCCACACTTTACCGGCCACTCTGTCGGAGCCTGGTGCATTAGGTCTGCCCCTCCGACGAAGGCCTTTCCCCATCTCTTCCCTGAGACACCCAGCTCCCCATCCATCCTTCTAATGGGCTCATCCTATCGGGAATCTCCTTCCCCCTCGTGAGGAAGAAGATGTCTACGTTCGAGGAACTGGACGTCTAATGTCTCTGATGGAAGAAGGTTCTTCGTCACGATCTTATAAGGTCTCCCCCGGTTCAGGGAGCAGACAAAGTCTTCTCAAGTCTTCGCCTGTCTAGGTCACCATAAGGATGTTCCTGGTGACCCTTAGCACCTCAACGTCCCCGGCAATCTTCGCATCACTCATCTGACACCCCGCACCTTGCATGGATGTAACTCCTCCTGGCGGCCACCATGCCGCGGCCGAGTTCCGCCAACTCCTCAAATCACCAGTAGGCGGCAAAAGATCGGCAGCGGAGCATCAATACATTGCACGCGCGCGACATGACGTCCCTTAGTCACTCTGCCTTCTCCTCTATCGTTACATTTAGCATGTGCTCCTGCCAAGTGGAGGAGAGGAGACTAGCTTCGAGGGCATCGGGTCCAACTTTAAGAGCCCATCAGCGTACCTCCCGGCGGCGTCTCTCCCGCACCTCTGCAGATACGGAGATCAGATCCATTTTTATCAAATGATTTGCCGAGGGAGCCGACCTCCACCCTCCATCCCCTCATTCTGGATGGCCGCGAGTGTCGCCTACGTGATACACGGATTCCTTTCGCGCCCCCATGAAAGTGCTGACCCGGCCTCTGTTTAGTAACACGAAGTCGAAGCTCGCCCATTGTAGGGTGCATTCGCTTCTGAAGTCAATGGTCGGAGATCCTCACTCCATCGCATGAGCGTTGAAGTCCCCTCCTACTATGATCGGGGGAAGCATCTGATGATGTACCCTCAGTGATTCCAAAGCTTCCTCGTTTTTCCCCCTGTTGAGATGAGGGAGGAAATAACACCTCGCAACATTTATTGGTCCCCATTCCATAATCAGGAACCCCTCCCGCATCGAGACACCATCAGCGGGATGTGCTGGCTGACCATAGCCATGTTAGCTCAGTTAGGATGATTCTTCGGTGTACGGATCCGCGGCGATGACCAGCCCTTCTTCCACACTCCGCGAGGTATTGAGTAAGTATATCCTGCGCTCCGCTTGAAGGAGTGTGTATATCACTAATTTCTGTCATGCTCTTCTACACTTCCATAACTTCTTCCACCCCTTTCTCTTTTTGCTGCGGTGGCTGCTCCCTGTCCGCCGCAGCTTCCGCAGCTTTCTCGCTGACTTTTTTCCGGCTGGTGCAAGAGATCCACTAGGCCTGAATACCCTTTTCTGCCCTTCAGCTTCTTAGACACCGAGTAGTCACTGCTGCCAATCCTATCGGTTGTCTGATCAGACGTCCGTGTAAAAGTATTTTACACGTTAGGCATTCTATTTTAGCGTTGGTACATTCACACCGGGCCCGGTGCCCAATACCGCCGCAGCAGTAGCATTCGGAACGGTCCACCTTTTACAGTTCTGCTGCACGTGACGTCTTCAGGCACCGATAGCACTGCAGATCTCTCTGGGGAAGCAGCGTCAGCCGGCAGCTGGATCATCCCATTCTGATCCTCGAGGTGGCTCGCAACTTCTTGCCCGCCACTATCAGGCAACAGACCCAACACGAGCTGAGACCGCTCCTTCTCACCTCCTCCATTTTACGGGGAGTACTTGCTGGCCTTGACGAATTCGTCGGCCCCTTCCTTGGAGATGACGAACTTATCAAGGCTCGATATCCATACCTCCACCGTTTTAATTGGGCACGAGAGCCTTACGTCATCTCGCGCCATAAACACCTCGCGCAGTTTCCCAGCGAAAAGGTCTACCTTGTTATCATGGCCATGGACCTATCACACCAGGATCCTAGTAATCGCCTGAGGTAAGTAATCTTCGATGTTGAAATCCCTTAGATTATGGTGTCGCGGATAAATCAAGTAGATTCTAGATTCTCCTGGCTCGTGAGCGCGAGTGAATTTGGGTTCGGGCGCTGACTTTTATGCATTTTAATTTATTTTTTTTTTGTTAATTTTTTTGTTAATTTTTTGCAAGAATCTTTAATTACCATCCATAAAGATCGGTAGCTATATGTAGATTGCATCTAACTGTCTCACCTAGTTGCTAGCAGAGAAATACCTACGACCTTTATCGAAGAGGCTTCAGACTCTCGGAGGAGGGGGGGTGGAGGGAGGGAGTACGCAAGTCATCTCTCATTTATTTTTACTGTTTGTTTGTTATTTTTGCCCTTTTTTAGTACCGTCCGTATTTTACAGGAAGATAAAAATAATAATTATAACGACAAGGTACAAGTCTCGTACGTGGAGAAGTTGCACAAGATGTGTTTCCAGGATGATGCAACTTCTCAGTGAGATAGCTAGCTAAAATCGTCCGCCAAGAAAACTATAGCGATCTAAAACTTAAATAGAAGTGCATAAGACAGGATGAACTCTATGTGAAAAAAGAAAGGAGTTAATGCAGAGAAGATTATCCTGTTGAAATTTAAATTCCGTGTCAGGCCGCGCAAAGTTACATGGCTGTCGCGCGACACGGCTATCGGTCAATCAAGCGCTGGGATGTCTCGATCCCGAATTCAAACCTCGCGGCCTGAGTTTTCCCTGCCAGGCCTGCCGAAATCATTTGCGTTGTGGCACGTGCTTAAAACAGATCGCCGCTTAAATCTTTAAGAGAATTCAGGATCTTGTATACTTAAGCGAGAGCGAAATTGGAAATTCAGCTGTAGAAGGTTGTCAAAGGAAGAATTACCGGTGAGGCAAGTGTTAAATTATTGTAAAACTGCCAATCCCAACAATGCGAGATCGAGTGAATCATATGTGCTGAATTCGAGACGAGAGACTATGGCCTGTATAAGGAGCTACCGCGAATAATAAATCAGTAAAAAGATAAAGAGGTAAATAAAGTACATGTGCCGTTCAGAAAAAGATTTTATTTAAAAGATAGGATTAATCTGTAGCTATCAATAAAATCAGTAAAATAAAATTAAAATATAAAATTATTTATGCTATAAAAAAGGAAAGAATAAGAAATCAAATATAATAGATGCGTTGGCCGAACAAAAAACCGTTATATCACAAAAAGAATTTAAATTGTATGTAACTTTTTTCAAAAAAGGAAAGAATAAGTCCTCAAATATAGATGTTCTGCTTGAACAAAAAACCGTTGTGCATTAAAAAAAATGGATCAAAAAATTATTGTACCACAAAAACAAAAATTTAAGTGACATAAAATCAAATGTTATTTATTTATTTAAAGAAAATTAACGAAGAAGGCGTCAAATATATGCACATTGCCTAAACAGAAAGCCATGAAAAGAATAAGTGATATGTATAAAAAAAGGTGTCAAATATGGATAAGCTGCTCGATCAGAAAACTATAGTATTTTAAATTTAAAAAATTGTGATATATTATTTGTATAAAAGATTTAATATCAAAAATTAGTGCCAAATTACAATTTCATAAAAATAGCATTTTTAAGTGATATGTATACCATTTGTATAAAAGATGTGATATCAATAATTGAGTTTAAAATTCCAAGATATGTGTAAAAATGATATGATACATTTAAGTTACACTAATTATATGAAACTACTTTTAAACAAATTTCAAAATTTCGTAACCTTTAAAAAATAGAATTCAAATATGTACACAGGCAAAATATAAATATGTATTTTGCCTGTTCCACGTCAAATATAATAATATAGTAACTATTTAATCTTCCTTTAAAATGTTATATCATAAAATTGCATTATCATAAAATTGCATTATCTTATTCAATCCAAGGTTTGTCACAAAGAATTAAGGATGTAACAGTACAAAATAAAACAGTTTTAATGAAATAAAGAGTACTTCATGTGAAAAAACTTGGCGCTGCTAAAGATCAAATTAGAAAAATAGGGAAAACCATTGTAAATTAAAACAACACTGCTTACTCACACGCACGCACGCACGCAAAATGTATTATTAGTACATTAGTTTTGTATTTTTGTTCAATATATAACATATATTTAAATATATGTAAAAATTCAGAGGAGTATCCCCTAATGACCTTGATCTTAACATATGTTGTCAAAGTCATGACTCTGAGTGACCTCCAAGTTTTGTTGCTCGTCTTTCGTTAAAAAGTTATTAAAAAGGACAGTTTGAAAAATAATGTCTTTTTACTAATATAGATATTCTTTTTATTATATAGAATAAAAATTTCCTATTTAAAAATATATTTATATTTAAAAATATATAAGATCGCCCATGTGAAGCGACTCTCACCTCCTCCCTGCTTAGAGGTGCACGATTTCCACACAAAACGATTCCTTTCTCCACTTTTCTATGTGGAAGTTGTGCGCTCCTAAATAGGGGGCAGATGGGGGTGGAAGTCGCTTCGCATAAAGTCATTACATAAGCAAGGAAGGGTATAGAATAGTTTTTAATAAGTCATTTTGTACTTTAATTTTTACTGATTTAACTGATAGTTATAGATTAATTCTATCTTTATATAAAATCTTTTTCTGTACGGCGTGCGTATTGGTGTGTATTTGGAGTACTTTTTTTATCTTTCCTTAAAAATACCCATCCCCTCCCCTGCTTAAAAGATTATTTTTTTACTAATTTCACATCTTTTTTCAGTATTTATTATCACAAACTTTTACCATTAATATTTTAACTTTAATGTAAAGCACAAGGAAATAAAAATTTTAGCTAATATTTTACTCTTACTACTACCAGTAACATATATTATATATTTAAATTACGTACAATGAAAAGAAAATTTGTCCAGCAAATTAAACACTTTTAGTCATTTGTAGATTTGTTTAATGCAACAAATTTTATTTAATCGAATTTAATCGCAATTTGTTCAATAAACTATTCAATGTTGATTAAGGGAAATGATTCAACTATTTCGTTTGATTGAGACTGCTATCATTTAGTAGTCTTTAAAATAAATCTTTAAAAATAAATCTTTTAAAATAAAAAAGTTATCATCGTTATTTGGATAGTCTCACGGAGTCAACTAAACTACGTTTATATCAAATATATGTGTGTATATTTTATTGTTTTAAATGCGAGGATTTGTTTGAATAAAATAATATCTTTATTATATGAAATAACGTTTTCAAAAATTATATATATTTAAAACAACCAAATAAGTTTTGTCAAATAAGTATATATTCTACATTGTATAGATGAATTCTTAGGTAAGCTGACCAATCCATTATTAATTGAAATATATGAGAGGCTTAAATATTTAGTTACGGTGCATAAATTTTGGAAAAAACATTTTTCAAAAAATACAATTTAATTGTTTGTTGAAAAATAAAGTCGTTAATATGTTAGATCAATAGTTTTAGATTGGTAATGTATAAACAATATTAACAATGTCAAATCAATGTTTATTTAGTCACAATAAATATCCTAACTTTCCAAAACTGCTAAATAATTTTGACTATAAATGTTGATTGAACTCTAGTCTTGATTGAACTTTATCCTCAAAGTAAAACTAACTCTGTTTGGCTTGACATGCGTTATTCAGTCATTTGAAAAAATATATAGTCAGAATTACTTAGTGGTTTTAGAAAAAGTTAAATAATTTAGTGACTAAATAAATATTGATATTATTAATACGTTACGGATTAGTCCAAAATTGTTGACCCAACATATTAACAACTTTACTTCCAATAAATAATTATATTGTTTTTTTTGAAAAATATTTCTTCCAAAATTTATGTACAGTTAAAGTAATTAAATATTTAAACCTCTCATATACTTCAATTAATGAATTGGGTCAGTCTTATTTAAGAATTTTTCTATACAGTACAGAATATATATTTATTTGACAAAACATTTGTTTATCTTGAATATATATAATTTATTACATTATCTCGTATTACATTATCTCGTATAATAAAGACGGTTTCATTCAAATAAATCGTATTTAAAACAATAAATAAATATGTCTGATATTAAACGCAGTTGATTCCGTGAGACTATTCAAATAAATATAACGATGTTGTTAACTGATTTTTTTTAAAGACTTCCTAATGATAATAGTCCTGTCAAATAAATAAAATCATTTTTGTTAACCAACATTTAACAATTTATTAGTTATACTGCGGTAAGCTTAAAAAATTGTTGCATTAATCTTACATATATCTTGAATGATCTTATATTATTTTTGCACACATGTTTTGTTATATAATAGACGATATTGATTAAAAATTGGCAAGATCAAATCATTCAGGTATGTAAATATGAAACCGGAATTATTTTATAGAAAATACACGTTTATTGCATGAAAATCATAAAAAATATTTTATTCGAAGTATTGCCCATCGGTAGCTATACATTTTTTCCACCTGTTTGACAATTTATGGATGCCATGCCAAAAAAATTGTTCTTTTGAGCCAAACCAGTCATCTAGCCATTTTCATACATCTTCGTAAGAAGTGAAGCGCTGCTGAGCAAGTACGTATCCCATCGATGCAAATAAGTGATAATTGGACGGAGCCAAGTCTGGTGAGTAAGCCGCATGCGAAAGTATTTCTCAATCAAATGCCTCAATCGTTTCTTTGACCAGTTTTGCTGTGTATGATGGTCCATTATCATGAAGCAAAATCACTTTGCCTTTTTTATATTCCGGTCATTTTTCACACAAAGCTTGATTCAAATTGATCATTTGTTGTCGATAGCGTTCAGTATTAATGGTTTCGCCGTAGGTTTTAGCAGCTCATAATAGATCACACCTTTCTGATCCCACCAAACACACAGTATTGTCTTTCGTTCGCGATTTGGCCTTGCAGTCAATGTCGATGATTCGCCTGGAGTTACCCATGATCTTTTACGCTTAGGATTCTCAAAATATATCCACTTTTCTTCGCCAATCACAATTCGATGGAGGAATGACTTTCTTTTATATCTGGCGAGCAGTATTTCGCAAGTGGTTTTTCGATTTTCCTGCTGTCTTTCATTCAGTTCATGTGGAATCCATCTTCTGGATCTTTCCCATGGATTTCAAACGTATGGAGATGGCTTCTCGTGTCACATTCAATTGATCCGCGAGTTGTTGTTGAGTTTGAGCGTCATTCTCATCCAACAATGCTTGCAATTCGCTGTCTTCAAACTTTTTCGGTGGT
>Ga0157362_1000902_pt1 | contig 11407 bp, 4 predicted proteins | sample AttlaeALBM3_FD_111480 | JGI IMG/M metagenome (GOLD analysis project Ga0157362, IMG submission 111480) | Fungus gardens microbial communities from leaf cutter ant in Ribeirão Preto, State of São Paulo, Brazil - Atta laevigata ALBM3 | ecosystem: Host-associated > Fungi > Mycelium > Unclassified ... | reverse complement strand
TATTACAAATAATTTATAAAAAATTGCATAACAGAATGAGATAATATCGATCTTGTAAATCGAACGAAAACTTATATTTATCCATCTATTTTAAGTTGCCACAAGTTTGTTACGGATGTTAAGTGAAAGGTATTCAAACGTGATCCCAAAAGTTTGATCGTGATAAAGCTGCGACTGATCGCTTTCAATGATTTCGTTCTGCAAGTTACGATCCTCTAGCTCGTTTCTTCCTTCGCGTTTTCACAGTAATCCACGAGCGCTTATTCGTAGAGAATCGAATGTTGAAAGACGAGTTATTAAATTTGCGTTGTCGACCACCACCGGCGATTATTTCCGAACTCAGAGCTCTTCTCGTGTTTGTGAGTGTCATCCAGCAAACGATCAAGCGGAGGAACGCAGGGAGGAGGCAGGGGGTGGGGTAATAAAGAAAACTGGTGGTGGCGTCATGTCGTACAAGGGAGAGAAGTGAAGGCAGGACGAATAGAAGTAGGAGGGAGACAGCGATTTCATTATGACTCGGGACAAAATCCTCTCAAAGTGAATCTCACGGGAAAGAAGAGTAAGAATACCAACTATAGTTCGGGCACAGTCTAAAATAATCCACCGACGACGACAGAGTAATTTCAATTGTAAATGTTCACGTAAAACTTTGGGACTAAGAAACGACCAACGTTGAATTGCCGCACCGGACTATGCGGCATGATGTATCTTAATCGCTTTTTCACTAGCTCGCGGTAATTCGTACCGAACATGCCGTCTCACAATGTTTCCGACATTCGCACCGCTAAGTAAATTCTCGTTTTTTTCCCCTTGATATATTATTTATCGCTTCCTTTTGTCTTCAATTAAATAATGATATTAATAATTTTTTGTCGATAATAATTAATAATACATTTGACTTGCAAGCGAATTATTATGAATTTATAAAAATGTAAAAAATGTTATAATACACATAAATTATAAGGTACATGAGCCGAATAAGACTCAGGCAGTAAATAAGACCCACTTTTAAATTTATTACTTTAAAATCGCTTTACGCTTGTGATATATCCTTAAAAGATGTGTCATAGGAAGTAAATAAAAAAAGATTAAAGAATTAGAATTGTTAGCAACACGTTTGTTTAATATAACAAAAACTTGTGTATGAGATTAGTAGTGAGTCATTTTTATAACAATCCACTGCAAAGTTTATCAATATACAATATTTCATAATTCATATTATCATAATTCATTATAATATTATTGAACTTTCTAACTGTGGAAAATAACTAACAAATCAATTTTTGAAATAAATATAAGTATTTTTTTAAAATTGTATTGTTTGTATTAAATAAAATCCACTTTTACGTGATTATTATTATAGCTATTATTATTTGTTTGTTATGTGGAATTTACACCAGAAAATAACGATTTTTAATGCTGCTATCTTTTAAAAAACCAAAATTGCATTCAAACGCTAGAAATTTCTAAAGATTAGAAAGTTAATTATAAATAAAATTAAAGATAATTGTAATATTTGAGAGTAGAGTAAGTCCTAAGGAATTTCCTTTCTATAATTAATAATCGTTTTAAAACTGATTTAGAAAGAAAATGTCTATTTTCTTTATTATTTTTAATTTATTTTTTATTATATTCGTATGCATATAATAAGATTCAATATCAGAGTTTAACAAAATTTTTTTTCGTTCGTTTACATATATTCTATATAAACAATTTATTTTATCTTTAGGAACGAATGAAATGAAGATATGTTTCTCATTTAGTTTATTTCAATATCCCTATAAATGAAATTAAAAAAATAAATAAAATAAATTAAGGCCTTATTCGACTCAGGTACCTTACATACAATATTTTAATTTTTCATATGAGTTTAAAGGTTTTCAGCACGTACTATGGTTTTGCTAACAATTTCATTTTTTTGAAATTTATGAAATATTAAATTTATGAAATATTAAATTAAAATAAAATATCTCCTTTATTTTTGATTACGGAAGTATTCGAAAGAGTTACGAATTGTTGAAAAATAATTATAAACAGAAATCATAAGTAAATTTCTCAAATAGATACATATCATGTTGAAAGAAATATTAATTTCCAATTTTGTACCAAACACCATTTCGATATCATGATGAATGACGACTAATAAAAAGAGAATGAAAACATATGTTTTCATATAAATTAAGGTTAAATCAAGTCTTTGAATGAGATACTTGAAGAACTTATCGGCAGAAAGCCAAGTTTGGATTCTATTATTAAAACGTAAGGAGATTAAGCTTGAAGAAATAAAAAAACCTGAGAAAAAAGTTTTTTTTAATTGAAAATAAATGTAATATTAAATTGAAAGAAATAATACATACAAATTATATTTTTTTATGTTTTTTATATTTATATAAATGAAGAATGAAATTTTGAACAATTTTGAGAGAAATATATGTGTTTTAGATTAATATACTTAATACAAATATTTTATTTGATTATAAGACACAATATAAGATATTAATATCACTTGAGGAAATCGAATAATATCACTGTTTGAAAAGTGTCAGGCAAACGATTGTAGTATTTGTGTCCTTTTCAATCTAAGCACCTTTTATTCACGATGCGTGCAATCGACAGATTACAAACGGATCGTATACATCCGTCACGTATATGTATGTATCATCATTTCCGTCTATCGGTCACTAAAGCTCTTCTTCGCGCTTTTGGCATTCCAATAACGCATACGAGATCGTGGAACGTAAACGGCAGCTGTGAGATTGAAAGCTCTGTTCGATTCTCACCCTGAAAGCCAGGGCGCGTATCGAGTAGTACGAAAGGTAAAGGAAGATGAAAGAGGGAGGAAGAAGAGAGAAGAGGGGAAAGAGAGAAAAATAGAGAAGTACACGAATAGGACGAACGTCATAAGTCGTAGAGAAATTGGAAGGTTCGTAGTTAGCAACTTTCGAACTCACTTCTCCCTTTGTTCTTCATCACTTCGTGTTTCGATCTAGACTCATGCGATGCCGGTCTCACGGCGATACGAATCAGTTTCCTCGAGTTTATATTCATAACGAATAAATTATTCAATCCGGTGCCGGGATTCGAGCCCATTGGGATGCGTAGGCTCGTCACGTTGGCCCATGTTATTCACCTAATCGAAGAATGGCGAAAAAGCTCCACATCTTTTTCAGCCGCGGGCGTTCGCTCGTCGATCGATATAGCCGGCTTGAATTTCGATAGTCATTTTTGTTCGATGATCAAAATCAAAGTTAAATGAGAAATTACTATGTGTATATGACATAACTATGTGTACATGAAAGTTATGTAACATTCTTGTAGCATTCTTTTTTATTGAATAACACTTTTTTATTATTTATTTATACTATTTATTGTTATAATATCTTTATCCTTATAAACTATAATATTTTTATTGTTATATAATTGAAAATACAATGACAAAAGACTCAATTTTTTTTTGTACGAATACTTAAAAATTTTAAATATTCAAATATTCAACGATTTATACAAGATTTCATTACGATTCAGAGATTATAAATAAATATTTATTTATCTATAATTGATTTCTGCATCACAATGTAACTTTTCGTAAATCTGTAATACTTATATTTAAAAAGTGACATTTTTATTATATTATTTTGTAATACATTTCCATATATGTATATATTTCTTTCTTTTAGAGCATTAAAAAATATTACTTCTTATTGAAATAATTTTTTATCCAAATGATAAACTGTTACTAAATTTTTTGTATTGTTTTTAAATTTAGAATAATCTGGAACTCTTTCATTATTTTGAAAAAATATGTGTATTCATCCTAAATATTTCAGTATGAATTTAAATACATATCCAGTAAAAATAAGTTATTTAAATACTTGGTATGAAGAAAGACCGTCGCCGCGAAAATATAGTAAACATATTTTTGATAGAGTAAATCATTAATTTTTATTTCGCTTATGTCAAATCCTTTACAAAGCGTATAATATATACATGACAAGAGAATATCCATTTTTTTCATGTACTGTTACATTATTTTATATGTCAAAAATAAATTATATTTTTTAAAACAATTTTACGGAATGCAAAAGATTAATGGCGAGCGTCTAGAACGAACGTGGAAAAATTTCAGCTTCGGATTGAATAGCGGTGCAGTGGAAAATTCACACACTGTTGCAGGCATGCCTTTCCGGTGTTTCCGAGTGAGAAATAATTAGCAGGTTTCATCACCCAGCACGTATGTCCGCTCGCACGTTTCAGCGCTTTGAATATGTCACCTCGGAAGCGAATATCGCGCGTTTATTGCAGCGCCGAAAAGTACGATCATGTTAAAAGCGCAGTTAAAGTAGTAGGAATATAGCTGCATGAATTTCCGAAATGCTGAAATTATATTGACGTTAACAGTTAATTTCACCTTTTAGAAAAGTTACGGTTGGTTAGATGAGATGATAGTGATCAATGAGTTTCCTATATAATTAGGTTCAATAAAACTTGAACTTTTAAAGTAAAAAAATAAAACTTGAAGAAAATTTCTAGCTCTAATATTAAGAAAATTGTTCTCAACTAAATGAAAATTGTTTTTAACAGAGAAGTTTCTTTTTTTATTGAACTTTAATAATTGATCTTTTTAAATTTCCGATTTATTATTAAAATAACTGTTACATTTTGAAAATATTGATATTAAAGATTGATGTTTACATTTCCTTTATCCAAACTTTTGACTTTCAGAATTTCACTTTCTATACTTTAGCATAGCTCATCCAGTACTTTCTACGTTCTTAATTGCTATGTTAAGTTTTCGACTCGGCTGTCAAAGTTTCTGTTGCAGATATCGAGTATTTTATATCACATTATTAAGAGCTGTATTATTCCATGTGTTTATTAAAGAGAATTGAATAATGCAAAGTTGGTCAACTGGTTTTTTAATTTTGCTTTAATTAATCTTTAATTTATAATTTTTAAAAAGTTCCTATTAATTTGATGTACTACTGTATTTATTTATTTTATTAGACCCCTCGCGTATAAAGAGAAGTACGTCAAATTGTAGAATATAAAGTATAAAGATTAAATTAAAATTGCATAAGTGCCAACTGCAACAATAGCTATAGATCAGTATTATAATCTCTTCGATACATTATTTCGCTACTCTCTAAAATATTTAAGATGAATTTTACACTGAAGAGTGAAATTTTACTTTTAAGGATTGAAAATTGATTGAAAATTCTTTTTCAAGCTTGGCTCAATTTTCACTCTTTAGAGTGAGATTCCACTCCAAAGAATTTAGAGAACTTATGCTCATAGGATGCTTTTAATTAACTGATACTCTTTTAGCACGTAATTAGAATACTTTTTATCGTATATCCTTTTTTATCCTCTTCTTCTCCACAAAATTTATTTCTGCGTAGGGCACTTTCTCGCAGTACCGTCACTGAACAGTAATCGCATATGTAAGACTAATTCCTCTACTATAGGTTGCTGTACTTACGTCACACATTTATATATCTAGAATACCTAAAGATCTTAAAGATACGAATACGTTCTGAGAATGTCAATTCCTCAGCTTTGATAATGAGCTCTGATGATAATCAATCGAATAAGTGAGACGATATTTTTAAAATATCAGAATTGTTTTCTGGAGATTAAGGATTTTAAGTAAGTTTTAATACTTCTATTATTATCTACAAAATGGAATACAATTAATACATGTACGCGCGGAACCTAAAATGGGCGAAGTTTTTGAAAATATTTACCTAATCAGAAAATATGATTAATATTGATATGGATGCGCAAGAAGATCAGGAGTGAGAAGGATAAAGAAAAGGACGTTACCTGATATAGAAAGGAGAGGAGTCTTATTAAGGGTGGCTCTTCCACCCTCCTTAGCGCTTAAATTTCAGAACGTCGTTCTACGAAACACGGGCGACATCGTTAAAGCACGGCAGTCGAGATTAAAGGCTTTCCCGGATTCGAGAGATTTCAAGTCCAGGATTGTCCGCAATTAGTGCGGAACGAGGGGGTAAAACGGTGGCGGTAGCAGCAGCGGTGGCGACAACGACGGTAGCGAGCTCCTTTAGGAAACTATATAAAGCTTCGCTGCGCGGAGGTGAAAGAAAGCAGGAACGTTAACGAGAAGAATCTCAAGATGCGTTGCGATCGTTATCGGCTCTTCTTCTTTTCTACAGGCCCTCAGCTGTCTGAAAGATGATTGCATTCGCCGCCAGACAAACGTACAGCAGGAAGACGTCGAGAAGTTCGTAATTGATAGTTCTTCCTTGTACACGTCTCGAGTTTATCGTCTTTATGTATCATTAAGGGAGTTATTAAAGAGACGGACGGTACAGTTGACTTTCGCGATTAATTAACGTCCTTAAGCGAGATAAATGAGAGCGCGGAGATTGGAGCTTTTTATACACTCTCATGGCAGCACGATTTTTCGTTGACCTAAATAATTTCGAGTAGCTCGTGAGTATGGCGAACGAGCTAATTTAATGATCAATATTACAACGCGAATAATTTTGATGCAAAATATGTTTTTCTTTTCCGTATTGCGATATTACAATAAGGCAAAGTTTCAGTTTACGATAATACATTGATTTTAATGTATAAACAACGTAATGGTAAATGTACATTGATGAGAATTATTCGCGCATTTAGCTTTTTGAATATTCATACATTTCATATTTTTCGAATGGCAGAATCAAATGGCTATACATATACTTAAAAACAAAATTTTTTTACCATTATTATTATATCTATCACTTTTTCACGTTTAAGGTTCCTAATTAGTCACCGCGGCCATATTGAATTGTGATGTCATAAGCGGGAATGACACGTTAAAATTTCTTGTTATTTTTAAATGAAGAGAATTTGGATAAAATTAAATAATAAGATAGTTTAAATTAAAACATTTGTAAAAATGAATCGAAGTTTTTCTTACCTCCCATCCTTCTTCCCGTCAGCAAATATAAATAAACTAAAAAATAGATAAAGTGAAAATAGATTTAAAAGTCTATATGTGTATTTTCATTTCATGTGTCTTTTATGACTATATTTACTGACTGTCGGAGGGAGGGAAAGTAAGGAAAGCATCGGCCTATTTTTATAAGTGTTTTAAAGCGATCTTATTATTTTATTTTATTCAAATTCTCTCTCTCTCTCTCTTTCTCTTTATTTACAAAAAATTTCAATATGATATTCTCACTTATAACGTCACATACAATATGGTCACAACCAATCAGGAGCTTTACTTTAAATGAACATGCACTGTAATTTCTTTGAATATCCTAGTTATATCTCATTATTCATTCTTCATTCGAAAACAGAAGACATGGATTTAGAAAACATGAGAAAATGTAGAAGAGAGCTAATTTAGAAAGAAACTTTTACAAAGAAAGCATTATTCATTGAATTAGTATTGTTCTAAATAGAACTTTTCTCCCTGTATAATATCTTCCCGTCATCTAAATCGCGTATCTAATTACAGTCTCGTAGGTACCTCATAAAATTTGAGTAGATCCGAGTTTCGCTAAGGTTTCTTTACGCAGGACGAACTTGTTAGTGTGCAGCTTCGCGGAATTAGATTTCCGTAAGCGTTGGTGTGCTTGCGTGCGCCCGCGCCCTGTTCTATCTTGTTTCCAACGAAACTTTTCGAAGCACATCGCAACTATAGACATGGGAGAGAACACGCGCGCACGTCGTGTCACACGCGCGTTTACACGCGCAGGAAGTTGGACGGTTGCGCTGAAATTGTTTCCACGGGAAAATAGTATGGACGTGCGGTAACCGGCGTCGCGATAACGCATACGGATGTTCCGCCGCGACGCGAAACTTTCGCACGAGCAAATTTACACTTCGATCGCTTCAATTACACGCTGCGACGTCGCAGCTGTGATATCATGTTATGAACAATCGTTTTTATTATAACGCAGCCTCTCTTTCAGACATCTAGGACATTTTAATATAACGTACTATGTGAGTAGCGAAAAGTAAAACGAGAGACCACGCTCACTATAAGCTCTATCGATTGATGTACATAAAAAGAACAATTTTGCTGAAGTATTTAAAAATTTAAGTAGATACAAATCTAAAAATAATTTTGTTGGATCATTAAAATATACAAATATCTAAAAATTTAGGTAGTTTCTGATCTAAAAATAATTTTATTAGATCATCAAAGTAATTATGTAGGAAATTTAAGCATGATGAATAATGCTGCAAAATATTTGACATTATAGTAATTAGCTGAGGGTTCTACATTGTGTATCTAATTATTTTAATGATTCCAATAGATAAAATTATTTTCAGATCAGTATCCAGCTAAATTTTTAGATTCTTTAGCAAAATGGTTCTTTTTATGTATAAATATCGAATTTTACGTTATTTATCGTATTTGAAATGCGATGATTCCAAAAATACATGCAAATCTGCGGACAGTATATGGACGAAATTTACGATACTCACGGTACACCACTATTCAGGAGTCACGGCAAATCGTAAAGTCAAAATGAAAATTTGGTTCGCACTAAGCTCGGAACTCCGATGTTTATAGTCGCGATATGAGCTACTTGGAAATTGTTTTTTTTTTCTTTTTCTAATAAAACGACGCGACATCTTGTCGTAATGGCAGCGGAGCATTTTCATCACAAAATTTCGTTCATAAAATATTTATTTAGCGACGACTTCGCCATATTTATTAATAAATATGCACAGGTTGCATGGAAAAGCTCACATTTTCAAAATAAGTGGAGATATTGTCGGAACAACGATCAAACTATCACGCGATATCAATGCACATTTCCGATCAAGTATAATAGAGCGAAGAACGAGCTCCTCGGCGTTATCATGAAAAGGGTAAAATCCCTGGATCAGTATGCACATAATATAATCCGACATTCTGTAGAAATGAAAAAGTTCGAACAGACGGTCGTTTAAATTCACTTTTTCCTTTGAGCATCGATTGCACTAGTAACAGTACTTTTATTTAACTAAATCTTCATTTCCTGTTTATAAAACTATATAAGACTCTGAAGAAAAAGTGAAATAAGAAATCTATTAATTTGAATTTAATTTGAACCAATAACGCGCAAATATCAGTCTATCAAATCCTTTTTACGACTCAATGCTTATGCCATTGTTGGCTTTCTATTTTATTCACAGAGGAATCGATCCGTAATGAAAAACTTGCGATAATAAAAAAAGACATTAAAAGAGGACTTACCTGCGAAGATTAGGCAGCGGGCCAGCATCCTTCGATCTTATGGTCGAATCCCACGCTCGACCGAGCTCGATGCCTAGTCTCTAAAGAGGAATGCACGTCCGTTTCAGCGTCACCCTCGTAAAAAGCGATCCTCGTGATCTATCGCGCTACCGTCGAGTCGTTACCGGATCGTCACCGTCGTCGTTCTCGTCGTCCTCGCCGTCGTCGGCGACGTGCACGATCCGCGGCGCAGGGACCCGGTGGCGATGGTGGCCGGCGACGAGAACGAGCGGCGTGTCGTCGCGGTGTCGACGGCGATGCTGCTGCGAGTGCACGCGGTGCATACGCGGCGCGCGGCCGATCTAAAAGCCGGCGACGGTTTAGATATCGCGCGGCGGGTTGCGACGGGGGTGACGGCAGAGGACCGGGACAACGGGATAAGGGGGAGGTGAGGAGGACACAGATAAGTATACCCGAGAGCGGAAGAGGTCCGGCGGAAAATGCGACGCGCGTCTACTACCCTCGCGATGAGAGTCTTTGGCCTCCGGCACCGCCGGCCACGACTGATCGCGCCGGGTAATCCCCCGCGAGTGCCGAAGCGCATGCGTGCCACCCTTTCTCTCTCTACATCCTCTTCCCCTTCGTCGAACGCGGGGTGGTTGCCCCTCTTCATGGAGTTTCTCTCGCGCGAGCGCTGGCTTCCGCCGAGAGGGTGTTGGTGGAAAGGGGGACGGGGAGAGGGGGAGAGGGAGGGTAGTGGGTGGTAGGTAGTTGGTGCCGTTGGTGGTACAGGTGCTAGGACGCGGAGAGAAGAGAGAACGCACTCTCGCACACGCATGATGAGATAGCGCTCTCAAATAGCAGACGTGATTTAGCCATTTACCGGCGCTGGTGCTTAGGAAATATTAAACGGTAAAAGCGGTGCATCATTTTTTATTGCTGCAGGTAGCACCAGGAATGGATATTTGTCTATAGCACTTAAATATCACAGTAGAGATAGTTATCTCTGATTAATTTATTAAATCACAACCAGTAGAAAAAAACGATAATAGTAGAAAGAATTTATTATCTTTGATTTATTAAATTTCCTTCCATCTATACGATAGATTCTGTATTTTACTTCCTTTCTCTGGGACCCATTCACTCCCTCGGGCTGATTTCCGTTGAGAGGGTTGACAGGTAGATAGATAGTACAGGTATTACGAAGAAAACGGAAAGCAATACGCATTCGTAGATACGGAGCTCATCGCTTCGAGGAGATAACTTTCTCCAAGAGATTTAACCGTTCATTGGAATGGCACTTCGTGCAGTATAAAGAACGTTACTAAAAGATAGCGGTAATTTTCTTGTTGCAAATAGCTCTCGGACCTGTTACATCAACAGCAATTGCAATGCCTTATCTCTGATTACCTGTCATTTTCTAGATTCCATGACTAATCTATTTGTAGTGCAATGGATGCTATTATACTGCTACACAGCGTACTTAGTTCTATTAATAAACTAAAAGCACACGTCAGAAAATGTGATAAGAGATTAAGACACGATGAAAAGAGATTAAAACACTTTTTTATGCAGAAAAAATAAACTTTATGCATTACAAGTTTTGTTTTCAGAATATTTTTAAAAAATTGCATTGGGAAAAAAGTGGTTGATATTTGTAATTATAATTGCACGGTTAAATAAATTTAGTTAGGAGCACCATTTTATAATTATTACTGCTATAATGTTAGTAATAATAATTATATTTAATTCTATATACCAAAAGAATATATGGTCGACTCCGAAAACCATTATAAATTATAGTGGTCCTCATGCTTTTCTCTCATGTAATAACCATGAAAAACATTCATGTTGAAAACGAGTAAAGTATTTTTGTAATACACGGCACAGTCAGCTACAATTATTACGTGTTAAATACTATTGTGTTACAAATCGAAGCATGTCAGAAAGAATGGACGTAAGATCAATTTTAAAATTGCAACACAAAATGCAACAACAAACCATTGAAAATTTTTATTTTACACTATTTTTGCTTCACTAGAACTTAATTTTATATTTTCTTTATATACTCGATTATTATCTTCATGTCTAGACCAACTTCTGTAAATAGAATTTGTGTTTCTAGAAAAGTCAATATAATATGACATAGATTGGAATAAAAATTTGTAGCGCTCTCTCTCTCTCTCTCTCTCTCTCTCTCTCTATATATATATATAT
>Ga0157362_1000901_pt1 | contig 11408 bp, 5 predicted proteins | sample AttlaeALBM3_FD_111480 | JGI IMG/M metagenome (GOLD analysis project Ga0157362, IMG submission 111480) | Fungus gardens microbial communities from leaf cutter ant in Ribeirão Preto, State of São Paulo, Brazil - Atta laevigata ALBM3 | ecosystem: Host-associated > Fungi > Mycelium > Unclassified ... | reverse complement strand
TCGATGCCTCTGTATTTTCCGTCGTGTTTGTTATATTTCGCTGTTATTGTTTATAAAACAAACAAGGAAAATTATTAACAATATAATGATAATAAGTAACGGCTAATTTTGTGATTAAAGAATAAAAATTCAAAATGAAATACTTCAAAGAGATGCAGAAGATTCTAAATTAATACTTAAAAATAAAAAAGGATGTTAACAATTAGAATAATATTACATCGTTTGGAGATAAATAAGTTTAAATTGTTTGTCAATGTATGAGTATAATAGTTTAATACAAGATAATCAATATTAATTTGGGTGAACGCTTGTTTAACTTTAGGGATTCGTATATAAATAGTATTTGTATAATATTAATATTATAATTGATCGCGTAGTTGAGCGTCTATTCATAAACTATTACTTCCTTACAACTTATATTGTTTCGTATAAATAGTCTCGCTCGTAACTTTAACACGATAATTATATCCTGAAGTATTCGCTTCTGAAGCAAATGTAATTTGACATTTATTATAATGCAACCAGTCCGCATTCATTATGGTAGTGTTCATTCAACGATACATTTTGACACACATATGAATCCGTTTATCGTCGCGACCCGATGTGACCATATTTCACCAATAAATTACTAACCTATAGAGCAAAATCTCTCTCAACTCGACAAGAACGTAATTCCATAATAATAACATAATTATCCTCGACGTTTCTACAAAGAGCAATTTACATTTCCTTTCAAACATTCGAAATAGCCATTGTGATATAATTGCTACGCGAAACTCATTTTATTTGTTCGTGTGAAAATAAAAATATCATTACAATAATTTTATTGAGCTATTAATTATTAAAATCGGTTATCGTTAGGGTGGTTGTATCGCACAGGAGCGGCCTGTGGGCTTGCTCGCAATTTTTGAACAGTAATTTTTATTTCCTTCACAATAATTTTTATTTTCCCACTATATTTGCGCCAGTATTTGAGAAATATTGATAAACGAAGTGAATATTAGTGAAATAGTAAAACAATTTTCTAAGGTTTTATAATTAATATTTGCCTGGTCCCCCATGTTCTTCGGTTCAGAAGATTTGTATTATATTTATTTATATTTTGTTCTCTTTTAATTTTTGAGCAAATTTTTAAATAATCCGTTTTTGCGCAATAATTAAAAATATACTATCGCTCCTTATCTAGCATATGTTAAAAGTACTAATTTCAGGTGCAATTATCTTTTAAAATCTGATTATTCTCCCCTTCAAAAATGATGATACATATGTATAGAGAATATCATTATCTTCAAATAGTAAAAGCTTCAAATCTTAAGAATAGTTATTTTGCGATACAACTACCTTAATGTTAGATAAAAGAAAAACGAGCAGATACCTACTCTATATAATCGTAATTTAAGGAAATAAACATTGATCTAGCAGCATTCGAAACGCAAACGTTCATTGGGTTAATTAGTTATTCCTCGTTCGTCTTTTAGCATCGTGCGTGACTCGAGTCACATGTGGCACGATGCACTTGCGTAAGCCTTCAAAATTAGCGAAGTTCGTGGGTCGCAGCTGGAACGCACGGAGCGTCCTTCGTTAACGCTAGAGCGTGCAAACTCGAACGACGTGGTTCATTAAACGCGTATTGGGGATTACCGGAAATAATCGGACAGTGACCGTAGCAATCGGATTAATTCGCATGCCGTTGGCGGCAGACGCACGCTGATGGTTCGTTACGTCGACCATTCCCGTTTGTTTCGTTTCTTCTTTGTCACCGATCTCATTCAAAGAGTTTACTGTAATCTTTCCTTTTTTAATGCACACATATCAGCATCGTCCTACCAATAAAATTTCATTTATTACGCTGCTTTTGATGATCGCAACAAGATTATGTATCGAAATGGTCAATTTGATTACTATTTACGTATGTATACTCATTTATCACTTTTAGAAAATTAATAAACCATATCATTACGTTTCTATACATTCATTTAAATATCCCAATTTAGATATTTTACATAAATTTATACAGAATTTTCATTCAAATTCACCTTTGTATTTAAATTATATTAATTTACTTTGAAACAGTGCGAATTTTAAATTTTATTCGAATTTTATTTTTTTTATTTATATAAAATGCGTGTCCTAATTTTAATTCTAATTGATTATCATTTAACATTTTTTACGATAGCTCGATTTAAATTTGAGATTAATACGTATGAATGTCGCGTTTTCTAATTTGTTTCAACAAATTCCATTTATTAAATTGCATTCGTTTTTATAAATATTTGTATAATATAATGTTGTATTTAAATATGGCCTTCAGTTTTTAAATTAAAATTTATTATATTTGATTGAAACCTTAGAGAAAAAAGAAGAAAAGACGAAAGAGCAAGCGAAATGAGGTAGAGAGAGAGAGAGAGAGAGAGAGAGAGAGAGAGGAGGGGGAAGAGTTACAAATGCACACATTTAATCTAAATTTAATCAAGATTATATAAAAATTAAGTTTAAATTTATGATTACATCTATACATAAGATTTTATCTATATATAAGATTTTTTATCTAATCTAATTATATATAAGAATATTAAATATTCATAAGAATATTCTATATGTATTATACATACAGAGACTAAAAATATCGTTAAATTTTTAATGAAATATGCAAAACGCAGTGAAAATTGTGTAAACACCGACACGTTATATATTTCATTACTATTAAATGTCACGCATTACAAGAGCGATGCACCAATGAGAGAGATTTCACTTCACCACGAATGCATTAAAGCGTACAAATGATAAATAAATGGTTCTTGCGTGACATCAGCGGCATTTGAAACATTTGAAACGTTATTTGTATGTACATTAAAGTATTCGATTTGATGTTATTTCCTGTCACACATAATATGTAATTTTTCGGGGCTATTATTTATACTTATAATTTGAAAAGTTGATTGTGTTCACATATATATATAAAAAAAAATCTTTATATGTATTACATCGTAGCTGCATCTGATTGCGCGGCTAGATGCAAGTTTCGTCTGCGATCCAAAAGTATTTGACTTTTGATGCATACGCGATGCATTCTTTACATTGCATATAAATTGTCGTTCGGTTATGTAACAAGATGTATATTTATATAGCGAAACGAACAAATTTTATTTTTCCAAATATTATGAACTATAAAATTTACAAATAATAATACAATTACATATACAGCAGAAATATGTTAATTTTTTTACGGGATATTACATTTTCAAGGTCACGTGTTTCGTAATAATTAAATGTCAATTAAATTTTTTGAAAGTATAAAATTTTATAAAATCTAAAAAATTGTAATCTTAAAGTTTTACCGAAATTGTTTGATATTTTTACGTTTGAAAAATTTTTATATTTAAGAAACAATGTAAGTCTAAATTTTTATTTATTCTAAAATATACGACAAAAATTCTCAACTGTGATTGACTTTCAAAATGGAACATTTATAAAATAAATTAAATATATGTGTACATTGTAGATATATCAGATCTTTTTTAAAAAAATCATTAATTTTTATTCAAATATCGTTATTAAAAGTATTATTTATATAAAAGTGCACTTTATTTTATTATATACATATGTTCTTATTGTATTATCAATTTTTAAATAGTTACTGTTCGAGAGAGAAACTTAAGAATTTAGTCCATTCTATTTTGCAACTCATAGAATTTCTTTTTAATTACAGCAATGTGTAATGATGTCAAAAACTGACAATTTTTATTATTTAATATTTATTTTTTTCTATTTCCCAGAAATTTCTCACAAATTTAATCAAGCATTATAACTTAAAATACACTGATATTTTAATATGTAAATAAACTATTTTGTTCTTAATTTGATTTTTACTTTTTATTCCGAAATAAATAGCGCCATTTAAAAAATATAAAAAGAGCTACGAAATAGGTTTGCCGTTTTACCTAAAGTGTCGTTTCTCTTTATTGCGTACTTAAAGAAAATAATTTGGTTGGGAAGCGCTTAAATAATGGTTACTTTATTTCCTCCTTTAAAAGCGACGCTTGGCGCCTTTAGTGATTCTTCAAGCAACCTTTAGCCAGCAAATGACCCACTAAACCTACTTTGTTTTGTTTAAATTCGGAAAAGTATAACGCGCAAAGTTGCCTTGAGTACGTATAAGCGAAGATTACAATCGGAATTTTTGGAACAGTTTCAAACTAATGTAGCCAAACAACTTACTTTGTACTTATTGTTAAATTTTTGTAACTATATAGTTTATCCAAATGCTACTTGCACTTCTCGATTGTAAATGTTGGATTCATCGAATCCAAGCTAAACTTTAATCGAGAGGATTATAAAAGTGCGGATCAATGCACAGTCGATTTCAAATCGAGAAGTATATGAATTCCGAATGTGAAAGGATTTTTCCAGAAACTCAAGCGTATTATAGAGAGGAGATCAAAAATTCTTCGCGATTTATGAGCAGCGCGATGACGTTTGATTACGACATTTGAAACAGTAAAGTTTAATACACGGAAACTAATACTTTACACGGGAACTACTTGTCCAACGTATACATAAAACTAGATAGACTGTGTGTATTACATGACTCCTTCTCATCTCTTGGGTTTGATTTCCATCGTCAAAACTCGTCAAATCGACGATATGAATTCCCGAGACGGTACACCCGCCAGTAATGGCAATAAAAATGAAACATGACAGAAAAATATGATAGTCGTGATATTAATGTAAATCGTTCGTCGAAGAAATTCTTTCCAATTATTGGAAAACTGGAGAAAGCAGTGAACCGTTACAGACAGAGGGGAGAGGCGAATAGCACTTTATCAAACGGACAGCCTCTTTCTTTTTCTTTTTCTCGAGGGGGAGAAGAACACGTAAGATTACTACGTACCGCAAGCAGGTTTATTTGTAACGGTTATTCAACCGAGTGCTAATGAATCGATAATGGTTGGCATCGATCGTATAAACTTGAGATCGTGCGGTATGTACGTATAAAGCGATTTCATTCGAAATCATCGTTAGACGAATAAGTTTCTTTTGTATTTTGGTGCTCTATCATTTGTATTGTTTCCTTGTGCTTCGACAAGCGTGCTGAATTCATTTGGATTACTCGGATAATGCTAGTGAAAGATATATCTTTATTTTTCCTCAACAGTTTTGGATTGCGTGTAGAACGTTTACACACAAGTTTGCAGATTACAGAGAATTAAAAACAATGATGCGATTTTGGTCGAATTATTATGAACATAAATAAAATAAATTTTTTAAATTATTTGATTAAATGCTATAAATAATGTTTGCTATAAGTAATATTATTAGAAATTGAGGAGTGAAGGAAATGCCGTGAATCGGAAAGATGATGTTCCCATCTAAGGTAACTAAATTTAAGCTGCTTTGTGCTTTGTCATTCAAATACTTTACACGGAACAGTATTGCAGTTTAATCTCATATTCTATGCTAATGGAGAAGCTTATCGAGAAATTTACTCGATCTCCATGTAAGATGAACTATGTTTGTTACATACATATTAACTTAGTCTTAATTATCTTATATTTTGCAAATTCAGCAAAATTGATCAGCAATAATTTATCAATCGACAAGAAATCGATTTAAAATTTACTTTGTCGTTCGTTTTATTTCGGCTGTACAATTTAATATGTACTGATAAGATATTCTGCAGCACGCTTATTCTATATAACTGCAATGTGTATTGCACGGTGAAATCAAACGAAATTTCACACAAACGTTCACGATAACAAATGTTTATTTGCGTGTGTAATTTTATAGCAAATTTAACGGGAATGCTATGAATTAAACCTAATCTACCCGACGCGATAACGATAGTTGCACATACGTGTTTATTATACGCGATTAAATGTTCAAGTTATTCACGACGATGAAGGAGCATTACGAAATTAATTTTGTTGAAATATTTGTGATTATGTTTCACACAAATATTTCTACTGTTATAAAAAAATAAAGTTGGGAAGCACGGTTGAAAGATGAAATATATCCATTAGTTATTACTTGTAGTTAACATTTCTAATAAATCTTTCCCATAGGTCACAAAAAGACTCGTTAATTTCCACTAAACTTGAGCGGTTAATAAGATACCAATAGCTCTACGTCTAATCAAGACCGGTTTAATTACAAGTGTTTAAGAACGTCGGCAGAAGCTCCCGTTTCCCGCGATATCATCTGTCACAAGCCACCCGTGAAATAATTAGCCATTACCCAATCCTTGGTGGTTCGAGCATTCTAGGGCAACCTCGCGAAAAGTTGGGTCATCCCAGGCAAACTTAAAGTAGAATACTATAATACGGCGCACACAAATATCGTCGCAACAGACGCAACTTAAGAGACGACGTTTAATTTCGCTGCACTGGCACACGAGCGATCAGGATCGGCGAAGTGCAATTGCAACTCTCTTAATTGCAACGGCAGATAAATACGCCGGCGTAAATTAGGGAGTTTCTGGAAACTTAAAGCGTCGCGGCTGCCGACTAAATTGAGCGATTCAAGACTGGAAGGAAATCATCTCAGAGCATTGTGCGACTGCTACTAGGATCGTCAAAGATCTGTAATGACTCGCAAACTCGAACACGGCTGTTGATGACTTGCAAAGTGCAGTTCACGGAATCGTATGCTATTAATCCGAGTGGGAAAGATTTGCTATTATTCGTATTTAATGCTTTGGTGTCTTTTCGCATAAGTAGCTACTTTACATTTTCAGGCGCTGTATAGAACTTTATGATCATAAAGGATATACTTTCTAGAACGATTATCAACACCAAACGTCGTTGCAACTAGTGAGTTAAAAATCGTCATTACGAATCACATAAATGTGTAGCAAACTTTACTAATTTTTTTAAATTAATTAGAGCAAATAAAAAGAAAAGTAAAGTATAGATTTCATTAATAATTGTAATAAATCTATTATAAAATAAAATGAGATATCATGTAAAATACATATTAAATGTAAATAAGATGTATAAAATATCTTATATGATATAAATCAATATCTAAAGTATTTTATTATGAGATCGTATAAAAATTTTTGTGAGATAAGCGTTTTAGTAAGATACATAATGCGGGAGATATCGTATAAAAGGTGCCTGGTGGTGCATGGCGTTTTAAAAGATTCAATTCTAGATGACATGGTCCATTTAGCACAATAGTTGAGTCCTGGCTGTGTTGATTCACCCGAATCCCAGCGAGACAAATTTGCGAGGAAAGGGGACTGAAATGGGTTGCTTTGGATACAGAGAGATATCGCCGCTTATAGATCTGCACATGTATCTTGTGGTTGGACGGAGATAATCTAACTATCATAACGAGATAAACGCGATCCTAGGAGAGATCATAATTGCCATAAGAGTGACAAATACTCGTATCATGTTCCCTGGATACTGCATCGTGATCGCGCGATGGAAATTGACGGGTTCAGAAAATACAAGAGTGTCATACGTTAACTACAGGAACATTTAAAGTGAACTAGGACTCTTAGGATTATAAATTATCTAAGATGAATTATAACATTGAAACATTTAATAAAACTAATGTGCATGAATGTTATACTATAATTAATTCTATTCTGTCATGCATATTACAAGTCAAAATAATAAAATAAAGAAAAAATACTAGTTTATGACTGCAAATTCTATCATAAATTGAAATCATATATATTTTTTTGTAAAAAGTATTACAGGCAAAAAATAAATAAAACGAAACAACAGAACAATTTTCCAGTATTTATCAAAATAACAATTTGTTTGACCGATATTGTATATATTACAAGCAGGAACACGTTCGATGAAATATGATTTGAATATACATGATTTGAAATGATGTTAATTACTGTTTTAATTTAATATAATATATCTTTAAAATATTTATTAATATAATTAACTTAAGTTAAGTAAAAAAGCACGTTTATAATTAAGCATTCAAAGTTAACGTTGTATTATATAATAAAATCTCAACATTTTTTTAGATTTATTAGATATATACATATATGATAATTGACAAGATTGACAATTATGTTTCACTATTTTATCTCACTGTAATAGAGACAACTTGATAGGATGACGAACGTTGGATTTAAACAGAAATTCCTGTTGAATGATGGTGCTCCTACAATTTTGGGGCTTGAAAGTCATATAGAAAAAAGAAAAAAAACATAAAAAAATGATTCGATCCGACATAGATATTTGTCTATATCGATTTTGAAGGATCGTATTGCTTCGTATATGATGGCCACGAATTTCGCAATTGATTTGTGGATGCCTGGCTGCGCCAGGGACGACTATAGTAGAAAGGAGGGAGAAACCAATTAAGCCGTCAGTGCGTTAACGCGTGTCATTCGCTCCCATATTGTAGCCAAGTGTGACCAATCGTGACAATGAGACTTAATTGCACGAATAATAACGATCGTTATTCTGACGCCGCTTAATATTATTTTCTGTCTTCTATTCATTTCATCGTATCATGTCGGTCGCGGCATATATTATTACAAACGAAGACTGACCACAATTTTATATGCGCGGCTTAACGTCAAATAAACAAATATTATTCTGTTGCGATATTAACGCATTTCGATGTTTACATATTTCAAAACGAATGTGACGTTGCAGTTTAATTAATATCAAAAGCTATTTATATCTACGTCATCGTAAAAGTAAGTTTGGCAAATCAGAAAATTTCTACAATTGAAAATTATAAATACAAGATTATACAATTAACTTAATATTCGAAACATATCATTTGATTCATAAATATCAATATGTAAACATATATAGACAAGTTAAACTGTTAAGTTAATTATCGTATATGTGTATAATTTATCAAAACCTTTCATTAATGCATGTAATTAATTACTGTATCAATTGCATTAATAAGTATCTTTTAATACTGTTCAATATTGTCTATAATTATTTTTATATTGTCAGAGATTATAATTTCTGCGTTGCAGAAATCAATAAATATGAAATAAAAAGGTTTATGACATATAATTAAAATAATATTATATATTATATGTATTTCGAAAGTTCCTGCAAAGTTCTCACCATAGTTCAAGTTTTACACGAATTATTCCGCGGATTCCCGTGAACTTCTTTCACAACGCCCTTGCGGCGGACGCCCTTGCATCTTGACATAAAGGCTCTCTCCGTCTCGCATAAGATGAAATATTTTGGCTTACGTAAACGCGAAAGTCTGCCTCCGAAATACGCGGTTATTATGTGCAAAGAAGGGAGAACAGGGAAGTGAAAGATGCAATGGCGTGGGAATATTACAACGATAATGAAAACATCAGAGAGTAATTATTTCTGCACGTCGTACCCCCTTCTGAATCAGAGGTACGTGCATTTGCACACATTGAATATATGTGTACAGAATATCTCGTTAGGAAATAATAATTCGGTGATAAATTCTTGAGAATTTGCAGTCGTTTTCTACTAGCAAAGATGTAACTAAAAATTTCTTCGAATAATTTTACAGTAAGTAAGAGCTTTCGACAAATTAAATGTTACAGAGAATTTAATAAGCTAATACGATATACATAAACTAAAATATAACGTACAGGGACAAAATTTTTTGTTTTTAATAAACTTTTTATACTTTATTATATAACTTTTATTTTATAACTTTTAAAAAATTTAATTTATGACTTATAAAAAACAAGACTATTCCAAACACTTTTACAAACATTGATTTAAGTAATAAGTAAATAGTTCCTCGATAAATGAGCATTCGATCCAACTTAATTAAGGAAAAATTAATCTCAAGTTCTGTCAAGGAATTCATTATAAAAATATTTTACAATACTAATGAAGTACCTCGTATATAAATTATAGCAAAAAAGCTTCTGAGAGCACGGTTTTATGCAAGCTTCCTTATTTAATTACATTAAATTGCGGGAGTAAAATCACAAAGAGTATGTGAATCATGTATATACATATGTTAAAGAGAAATATGTTAAAGATTTGCCGTCTCTTCGTGAGAATTTCAAGCGCTCTTACAAAGATTGAATTAAATTTCATTTTCCATGAATTTCGCGTAATTTAAAATCACTGTCCAGCGACGGGCGGTGGTTATAACGCCAACTGTCCACGGTCTTATTTATGATTGCGCCGTGCTTGGCATTCTTGTCTCAGCAAAAAATGACTTATATCCTTCTTAATTAAAAGTCTGATTAAAACAAATTTCTACAGTGGGACCTATAAGTTCACAATTGGGCCCATTGTTTTTGTTCATTCTTCTTTTCTATTGTATCATAATATACTCAATAACGCGAATAGGTATAATAAAAATTCATTTATTCTCATGCTTTAAAATTGTTTTAACGAATAATTATTCTTTTCTTTTTTTTTCTGGAAAAATAGAATTATCCAAAAATTTTAATTTAATATTTTATTGTTTTCTACTTTTTAAATGTGTTTTAAATTATGGGCGACAAGCTTTAAATAAATCTGTATTAAAAATAATAAAAATTGTGTTTAAAAACACATTTTATTAAAGAAAGAAATAAAAATTTTCAGAAAAGAAAGTCAACGCAAATAATTAATCCAGCTTTAATATTTAGCAAATCAATTTAAAGTTACAATCATACAAACGTTTCAACTTTCATCAGGTCATTCTCAGTGTAAAACACAATAATTTAGACTAATTAAACGTTTGTATGATTTTATGTTTAAATTGATTTGATAAATATTAAAGATGGATTAATTATTAGAACTTTACACCTTGCGTTGACTCTCTCGTAGCTTTTCTTTTCTGGAAATTTTAATTTTAAATTTTTGAGTCAGAATTTTGATTAAAGAAAGAAATGTTTTTACCATTCTCTTTAAAAAATGACGATGTTTGTTTGTATTCCACTTTTAAAGCAAGGTAAATATGAAAGTAAATAACACCGTATATAACCATTCCGTTATATTGTTTGCACATATACCTTCCCTTAGTAAAGATATATCTCTTCATGTGATTATACTATTTTATTCATATCTTATGCCTTTCACTATACCGATTTAATAGGATGTTGCTGACATAGCTATTTCACTGAATGAAACATCTACAAAATTTCCAGAACTACTAATATGAGATATCTTAATATATAATACATAGTGCAATAATACAATACAGAATTTTATTAAAAATTATGACCGTTGAAGCGTGAGGAAATAATAGTAAATATATTTTCATACCAATTGCATCAATGCGTAACAATAAATAAAAAATATTCTGTCTCAGTATTAAGAATGACAAAACAAAATATTGATTTTCTGAATATTAATAATAATGAGAATAATTAATTCTCTAAAATTTAATTTAAAAATAACGGTGAATTATTCAAGTCAATTCAAGTCTATTAAAAATAGTTTAAGGTTTATATAAAATATTTTCATATATAT
>Ga0157362_1000900_pt1 | contig 11416 bp, 11 predicted proteins | sample AttlaeALBM3_FD_111480 | JGI IMG/M metagenome (GOLD analysis project Ga0157362, IMG submission 111480) | Fungus gardens microbial communities from leaf cutter ant in Ribeirão Preto, State of São Paulo, Brazil - Atta laevigata ALBM3 | ecosystem: Host-associated > Fungi > Mycelium > Unclassified ... | reverse complement strand
GCTGGCCCTGCAGGAGGTCGACCGCAACCAGCACCGCTCCGACGGCCACGACCTGACCGCGCTGAGCGAGCGTCAGCTGACGCAGGCGCGCCGTCAAATCGGCATGATTTTCCAGCACTTCAACTTAATGAACTCGCGCACCGTTTTCGGCAACGTGGCGCTGCCGCTGGAGCTGGGCAGCCTGTCGCGCGACGAGATCAAGCAGCGCGTCACCGAATTACTGGAGCTGGTCGGCCTGGCCGATAAGCATGACGCCTGGCCCGCCAACCTCTCCGGCGGACAGAAGCAGCGCGTCGCCATCGCCCGCGCGCTGGCCAGCAATCCGAAAGTGCTGCTGTGCGACGAAGCCACCAGCGCGCTCGACCCGGCTACCACCCGCTCTATCCTTGAGCTGCTGAAAGATATCAACCGTCGTCTCGGCCTCACCATTCTGCTGATCACCCATGAGATGGACGTGGTAAAGCGCATTTGCGATCAGGTCGCGGTGATTAGCAACGGCGAACTGATCGAGAAAGACAGCGTCAGCGAAGTCTTCTCCCATCCGAAAACGCCGCTGGCGCAGCAGTTTATTCAGTCGACGCTGCACCTCGATATTCCGGAAGATTATCAGCAGCGCCTGTCGCCGCAGCCCGCCGCCGAGCGCGTGCCGCTGCTGCGTCTCGAGTTCACCGGCAAATCCGTTGACGCGCCGCTGCTTTCGGAAGCCGCGCGCCGCTTTAACGTTAATAACAACATTATCAGCGCGCAGATGGATTACGCCGGCGGCGTGAAGTTCGGCATTATGCTGGCAGAAATGGACGGCGCGGAAAGCGACGCCAAAGCCGCTATCGCGTGGCTGCAGGAAAATCATGTAAAAGTAGAGGTACTGGGTTATGTCTGAGGCGATGATGGCTTTACTGGCGCGCGGCGTCTGGGAAACGCTGATGATGACCTTTGTCTCCGGCTTCTTTGGCTTTGTGCTGGGCCTGCCGGTCGGCGTGTTGCTCTACGTCACCCGTCCGGGACAGATCCGCGAGAACAGAACGCTCTATCGCGTGCTCTCCGCGCTGGTCAATATTTTCCGCTCTATTCCCTTCATTATCCTGCTGGTGTGGATGATCCCCTTTACCCGCGCTATCGTCGGCACCTCTATCGGCCTGCAGGCGGCTATCGTGCCGCTGACCGTCGGCGCCGCGCCGTTTATCGCGCGTATGGTGGAGAATGCGCTGCTTGAGCTGCCAACCGGCCTGATTGAAGCGTCGCGCGCCATGGGCGCCACGCCGCTGCAGATCGTGCGCAAGGTGCTGCTGCCGGAGGCGCTGCCGGGCCTGGTCAACGCCGCGACCATCACGCTGATTACCCTGGTGGGCTACTCCGCTATGGGCGGCGCCGTCGGCGCGGGCGGACTGGGACAGATTGGCTATCAGTACGGCTATATCGGCTATAACGCCACGGTAATGAATACGGTGCTCGTGTTACTGGTGGTTCTGGTGTATTTAATTCAGTTTTGTGGCGACCGCATCGTACGTGGCGTGTCCCATAAATAAGTCAGCAATATCATTACGTCTCCATTAAGGAAGAGATATGACTTTTACATTCAAAAAGATTGCCGCTGTGGGTGCCCTGCTTGGCGTGATTGCGCTGGCGGGATGCGATCAAAAAGCCAAAGATCCAAACCACATTAAAGTGGGCGTGATTGTCGGCGCGGAACAGCAGGTTGCTGAAGCAGCGCAGAAAGTGGCGAAGGATAAATATGGCCTCGACGTTGAGCTGGTAACCTTCAACGACTACGTGCTGCCGAACGAAGCGCTGAGCAAAGGCGATATCGACGCCAACGCCTTCCAGCACAAACCTTACCTGGATCAGCAGATCAAAGATCGCGGCTACAAGCTGGTGCCGGTCGGCAACTCCTTTGTTTATCCGATCGCGGGCTACTCGAAAAAAATCAAATCGCTGGACGAGCTGCAGAACGGCGCGCAGGTCGCTATCCCTAACGATCCGACCAACCTCGGCCGTTCGCTGCTGCTGCTGCAGAAAGTGGGCCTGATCAAGCTGAAGGATGGCGTTGGCCTGCTGCCGACCTCGCTGGATATCGTTGAGAACCCGAAAAACCTGAAGATCGTCGAGCTGGAAGCGCCGCAGCTGCCGCGCTCGCTGGATGACCAGCAGATCGCACTGGCGGTGATCAACACCACCTACGCCAGCCAGATCGGCCTGACGCCAGCCAAAGACGGTATCTTCGTCGAAGACAAAGATTCACCCTACGTGAACCTGATCGTCAGCCGCGAAGATAATAAAGACGCGGAAAACGTGAAGAAATTCGTGCAGGCCTATCAGTCTGACGAAGTGGCAGAAGCCGCGAACAAGATCTTCAACGGTGGCGCCGTCAAAGGCTGGTAATCCCTTTCCCAATGGTTCCAGTCAGGGCGGCGCTTAGCCGCCCTTTCTTTTGCGCCGCACCCGGCGCGACTTGTTATTTCCCCTTGTCCTTGTTTCAATAACGCCACTTTTTACAACCTTGAGGATGTTGCCATGCGTTTATTACCGCTCTGCTTGTTGGCATTGATGCTGACCGGGTGCGTTCACGAATATCACCCTATAAGCAGCGGACCCGTTCATTCGCAGCCATCCCGCGAGCCGGCGCGTAAGCCGACGCCGCGTCCCGCACCGGTCAAAGTCTACACCGACGCCGCCGATCTGGTCAGCAAGCCGTTCCGCGACCTGGGCGAAGTCGCCGGCGACGACTGCCAGAGCAGCCGTCAGGATTCGCCGCCCAACCTCGCCACCGCGCGCAAGCGCCTGCAGGTAAAAGCCTCTTACCTGAAAGCCAACGCCGTTTTGCTGCACAAGTGTGAAATCGTCAGCAGCACGCCGGGCTGCTATCGTCAGGCGATCTGTCAGGGATCGGCGCTGAAAGTGAATCAATGAGCGCCTTCGCCTTCGAGCAGATCGGCGTGATCCGTTCGCCGTGGAGAGAGAAATTCGCCGTTCCGCGTCAGCCTGGCCTGGTGCCGGACGGTCAGGGCGAACTGCATCTGACGGCGCCCTATAATCAGCCGGAGGCGGTGCGCGGGCTGGAGAGCTTCAGCCATCTGTGGGTGCTGTTCGTGTTTCATCAGACTATGGCGGGCGGTTGGCGTCCCACGGTGCGGCCGCCGCGCCTGGGCGGCAATGCGCGCATGGGCGTGTTCGCCACCCGTTCGACCTTTCGCCCGAATCCTATCGGCATGTCGCTGGTCGAGCTGAAGGGCATCCGCTGCGAGAAAAATCAGGTGATCCTGCAGCTCGGCAGTCTGGATCTGGTCGACGGCACGCCGGTGGTCGATATTAAGCCCTATCTCCCCTTTGCCGAGGCGCTGCCGCAGGCGCGCGCCGGGTTCGCGCAGGAGGCGCCCGCCGCCGATATGCCGGTGCGCTTTTCGCCGCAGGCTGAGCAGCAGCTGGCGCAGCAGCAGCCGCGCTATCCCCATCTGGCGCGGTTTATTCGCGACGTGCTGGCGCAGGATCCGCGCCCCGCCTACCGCAAAGGCGACGCGCAGGCGCGGGAATATGCCGTCTGGCTGCTCGATTTTAATGTGCGTTGGCGCGTGGATGACACCGGCACTGAGGTCATCGCGCTCGACCCGCGTGAAAACGCGCTTTTGGGCCCGTGATCTCGCTGGTACACTAGCCGCCAACTCATTTTTGTCAGTGACTTTCCGTTTAACTGGAATCTTAATCAATGCGTACTACTCAATATTTGCTCTCTACTCTGAAGGAGACGCCCTCCGACGCGGAAGTGATCAGCCACCAGCTGATGCTGCGTGCCGGGATGATCCGCAAACTGGCTTCAGGTCTCTATACCTGGCTGCCGACCGGTTTACGCGTGCTGAAAAAAGTCGAAAACATCGTGCGCGAAGAGATGAACAACGCGGGCGCGATTGAGATCTCCATGCCGGTGGTTCAGCCTGCCGATCTGTGGCAGGAGAGCGGTCGCTGGGAACAGTATGGCCCGGAGCTGCTGCGCATCGCCGATCGCCACGAGCGCCCTTTCGTGCTCGGCCCGACGCATGAAGAAGTGGTGACCGATCTGATCCGCAACGAGCTGAGTTCTTACAAGCAGCTGCCGCTGAACCTCTATCAGATCCAGACCAAATTCCGCGATGAAGTGCGCCCGCGTTTCGACGTAAAGCGTTCGCGCGAGTTCATCATGAAGGACGCCTACTCCTTCCACACCACGCAGGAATCGCTGCAGGAAACCTACGACGCGATGTATCGCGCCTACAGCAACAGCTTTAGCCGCATGGGCCTCGACTTCCGCGCGGTGCAGGCGGATACCGGCTCTATCGGCGGCAGCGCGTCGCACGAATTCCAGGTGCTGGCGCAGAGCGGCGAAGATGACGTGATCTTCTCGACCGAATCGGACTACGCCGCCAACATCGAAATGGCCGAAGCGGTGGCGCCGGCCGGCGATCGCCCGCAGCCGACCCAGGCGATGACGCAGATCGACACGCCGAACGCCAAAACCATTGCCGATCTGGTCGAGCAGTTCCAGCTGCCGATTGAGAAAACCGTGAAGACGCTGATGGTGAAAGCCAGCGAAGAGAGCGGCCATACGCTGGTGGCGCTGCTGGTGCGCGGCGATCATGAGCTGAACGAAATCAAAGCGGAGAAGCTCGACGTCGTCGCCTCGCCGCTGGTGTTCGCCACCGAGGAAGAGATCCGCGCTCAAGTGGGTGCAGGCCCAGGCTCGCTCGGTCCGGTCGGTCTGGCGATGCCGATTATTGCCGATCGCAGCGTCGACAAGATGAGCGACTTCAGCGCGGGCGCCAACGTCGACGGCAAGCACTTTGTCGGCATTAACTGGGAACGCGATCTGCCACAGGCGATCGTTGCCGATATCCGCAACGTGGTGGAAGGCGATCCGAGCCCGGATGGCAAAGGCACGCTGCAGATCAAACGCGGTATTGAAGTCGGCCATATTTTCCAGCTCGGCACCAAATACTCTGAAGCGATGAAAGCGGCGGTTCAGGGCGAAGATGGCCGCAACCAGGTGATGACCATGGGCTGCTACGGCATCGGCATCACGCGCGTGGTGGCAGCGGCGATTGAGCAGAACCACGACGATCGCGGCATTATCTGGCCGGCGGCGCTGGCGCCGTTCGAAGTGGCGATCCTGCCAATGAACATGCACAAATCTTTCCGCGTGAAAGAGCTGGCGGAAGAGCTTTACACCACCCTGCGCGCGAAAGGCGTCGAGGTGATCCTCGACGATCGTAAAGAGCGTCCGGGCGTGATGTTCGCCGATATGGAGCTGATTGGCGTGCCGCACACTATCGTCATCGGCGACCGCAATCTCGATAACGAAGAGATTGAGTACAAGGCGCGCCGCGCCGGCGAGAAAGAGATGATCAAGCAAGGCGAGATCGTCGACTTCCTGCTGAAGGCCCTCAACAAGTAATGCCCCTCTCGCCCCCGCTTGCGGGGGCGTTTTTTTACACCACTTTTCCCCGTAGCGATTTTGTCGAGCTGCGCCGCGCTTTCCCCTCCAGCCGCCGCTCTTTCGAGGCGCGCGTCGGCCGCGTGGCGCGACGGGCCTTCTCCACGCGGGTCAGCTCCTGAATCAGATTCACCAGCCGCTGCACCGCCGCCTCGCGGTTCATCTCCTGGCTGCGATACTCCTGCGCTTTAATAATCACCATGCCTTCCGGGGTGATCAGATGATGCTTTGCCGCCAGCATGCGCTGCTTGTGAAACGGCGGCAGCGACGAGGTGGCGATATCGAAACGCAGATGAATGGCGGTGCTGGTTTTATTAACGTGCTGGCCGCCAGCGCCCTGGGCGCGAATGGCGCTCAGCTCAACCTCGCTCTCTGGCAGTTCGATCGTGCGTGAAACCTTAATCATTTGTCACCTGATACCCTGATGCGTTGTTTAACCCGTTCATCGACTTAACCTTTTGTGCTTGCGTTTCCTGCTGCTTAACCAGCGTATTCTGTCACTTTAGCCGCTTTCGACCACGCGATCCTGCTTTGCCGTGGCTGAAATCCTGGAAATGCCTGTGATATAGTCCTCCTGGCAACCAGAGTATTCTTGCTCTGCTGAGGAGGTGAACGTGCAAAAATATTGTGAATTGGTTCGTCGCAAGTATGCCGAGATCGGCAGCGGCGAACTGGGATATGTGCCCGACGCGATCGGCTGCGTTTTACAGGCACTCGATGATATTGCCGCTAATTCTGCGCTAAACTCTTCTGTCAGGGAACAGGCAGCCTATGCCGCTGCAAACTTACTGGTGAGCGACTATGTTGACGAATGAAGCCTACAGACCCATCAACTGCGATGACTATGACAACCTCGAACTCGCCTGCACCAGACACTGGACGCTTGAGCTGACCCTGAAAAACGGCGAGGCGCTGAAAGCGAAAGCCATCGACATGGTTTCACGCAAAAACGTGGAATACCTGACGATTGATCTCTCTGGTGAAACGCGCGAGCTACGCCTCGATCACATCGCCAGCTTCAGCCATCCTGAGCTGGGCACCGTTGTCGTCAGCGAAGAGTAACGACAACGCCTCGGGCGGGATTTTTCCCGCCCCCTTCCTTTCCCTTTACGGCTTTAGCGACCCATAATAAGCCGACACATCCGCCATATCCTCATCGCTTAATCCCGCCACAAACGCTTTCATCACCTCCGCCTGTCCGCCGCTGCGCTCGCCTTTTTTGTACGCCTGCAGCGCATGGTTCAGGTAGGCGGCGTTCTGTCCCGCCAGGTTGGGATAGAGCGGCACGCTGCTTTTTCCCTGCGCGCCGTGACAGGCGGTGCAGGCGGCGGACTTCTGCGCGCCCGCGTTGATATCGCCATCGGCCAGCGCCGGCAGCGCCGCCGCCAGCAACAGCATGGGCAGAACTCTCTTCATTTTGCTCTCCAGCATTATCGTTATTTTTGCCAGATCGCCTGCCAGCCGTGTTCGTCAACGGCGGCGCCCTGCCGGGTAATGAACAGGCCAGGCGCGCAGACAAGCGTCTGATTGTAATAGATCAGCGGAATACGTTCGCGCTGCCACGGCGGGATCGCCAGTTCCTGCCACACTTTTTTTATCTCCCGTCCGCCGGCGCGACCGGCCAGATGCACCTCGCCCTGCGCATGAAAACGCACACTGACCTCTTCATCCGCATCGGGCTGACGCAGCGCCGACGGCGCGCGGTGCGCCAGCAGCACGCCGAGCTGCTGCGGCAGCAGCAGCGGCTCGCGCCGGTCGGGCCAGGGCAGCAGCCGATCCTTTAGCGCAGCGCAGCGCGGCACCCAGTAGAGCCGATCGCGGTAGCGGCGCGCCTCCGCCTCGCCAAAGCGTAAGCGCGGCTGCGCGTCCTCGCGGCTCAGCATCACCTCCTGGCGCAGGCGCTGCAGCGCGGCGCGCGATACCATCGGCGCGCCCTGGCGGGCGATCCAGCGCCGCAGCAGCGCGTTGGCGCGCGTCTCGCTCATCGTTAAAAGCGGCGGAAAATGCAGGCTGCCGTCCGCCTGCGTCAGCGCGGCCAGCTGCTCCGCCAGCAGCTCGTCCAGCAGCTGCTCCTGCTCGCCACACAGCGCCGCGCTGCGCGCGCAGGCCTCGGCGAAATGCGGCCAGCGCGCCTGCAGCTCAGGCAGCAGGCGCTGGCGTAAAAAATTGCGGTCGTAGCGCGCGTCCTGGTTGCTTTCGTCTTCGATCCAGCGCAGCTGATGCTGCCGCGCATAGGCTTCCAGCTGCTGGCGCGACTGGCCGAGCAGCGGGCGCAGCAGCACGCGGCCATAGCGCGTATGGCGCAGCGGCATCGCCGCCAGCCCGGCTGGCCCGCTGCCGCGCTTCAGCGCCAGCAGCAGCGTTTCGCACTGGTCGTCGAGGTGCTGCGCGGTCAGCAGCAGCTCGTCAGGCTGCATCGCCGCCGTCAGCGCCTGGTAGCGCGCCGCGCGCGCCGCGCCCTCGACGCCTTGCTCACGCGCGTCGACCTGCACGCGCAGCACCTCGCAGCGCAGCTGCCAGTCGGCGCACAGCGCCATGCAGTGCGCCGCCCAGCTATCGGCGTTGGGGCTTAATCCATGATGAACATGCAGCGCACGCAGGCGCGTTTGCGGGTGCGCCTGCTGCCAGCGCAGCAGCTGATGCAGCAATACGGTGGAATCGAGGCCGCCGCTGAACGCCACCACCAGCGCGGCATCGGCGGGCAACAGCGAGGCGAGACAGGATAAAGACATGACGCGTTCCAGATTCAGGGCCGCCGGATGCGGCCCCTGCGCGCGCTATTTTACGCCTGATAAAGCTCCAGCGGCAAACCATCTGGATCGGCAAAGAAGGTGCACTGCTTGCCGGTCAGATCGTCGATGCGGATCGGCTCGCACACCACCCCTTTTTCCGCCAGCGTGGCGACCGCCGCCGCGACGTCCGGCACGGTAAAGGCGAGATGGCGCAGGCCGCAGGCTTCAGGATGACTGACGCGCGCCGGCGGCGAAGGAAAAGAGAACAGCTCGATAGTGTACTGGCCGTTCAGCGCCAGGTCGCCTTTCCACGAATCGCGCGCCTCGCGGTAAACCTCGCTCATCAGGCTAAAGCCGAGCACGTCGCAGTAAAAGGCCTTACTGCGCGCATAATCGGTGGCGATAATGGCGATGTGGTGGACAGAAGATAACTGCAGCATAACGACTCCATGACGGTTTTTTGCTTATCCTGAAGCGTGCGGCAGCGGCTTGCAATGCGCAATTGTCTGAAGCCGCTGCCTTTTCCCCTATTTCAGCACGCGCACGCGATAGTCGCCCTCTTCCGTCAGCGTCGCGCCGTGAATATCGGTCTCAAAGCCGGGATAGTGGCGTCCGATGGTGCAGAGCATCAGCAGGAAGTCGAGCACCGCGCGGCTCTCTTCGGTGATCATCTCGCCCGGCATCACCAGCGGCACTCCAGGCGGATAAGGCAGGATCATATTGGCGGAGACGCGGCCCACCAGCTGCTTGAGATCCACGGTTTCCACCTTGCCCTGCACCTGCTGCTGAAACGCCTGATGCGGCGTCATCTTCATCTCCGGCAGCACGTCGAACGCCTTCAGCATCAGGCGCGGCAGATCGTGCTGGCGGATTAGCTGGTGGATCCCTTGCGCCAGCGTCTGGATGCGCATATTGCGGTAGAAGTCGGGATCTTCGGCGTAGAGATCCGGCAGCATATTCTTGACCCGCAGGTTGAGATCGTAGGCGCGCTTGAACTCGGTCAGGCCGCGCAGCACGCTCATCGCCCGCGTCTTGTCGATGCCGATGCTAAACAGAAACAGCAGGTTGTAGGGGCCGGTTTTCTCCACCACGATGCCGCGCTCATCGAGGAATTTTGCCACCAGCGCCGCCGGGATCCCTTCATCCGCCATCTCGCCCAGCTCGCTCATGCCCGGCGTCAGGATGGTCACCTTGATCGGATCAAGGTACATATGATCGGCGTCCGCCTGGGTAAAGCCGTGCCACGCTTCATCGCCCGGCTGGATCGGCCAGCACGCCGCTTCGTCGACGTGCTCCGGCTGCCAGATATCGAAGAACCAGCTGTCGGACTCCTCGCGCAGCCGCTGGATCTCGCGGCGAAAATGCAGCGCGCGCTCGACGGAGCGGTTGATCAGCCGCCTGCCGGGATTGCCGCGCAGCATCGCCGCCGCGGTTTCAATCGACGACACAATCGCGTAGTTGGGCGAGGTGGTGGTGTGCATCATGTAGGCTTCATTGAAGGTGTGCTCGTCGTAGTCGCCTTTGATATGGATCAGCGAGGCCTGCGAGAAGGCCGCCAGCAGCTTGTGGGTCGACTGGGTTTCATAGATCACCTTGCCGGGCGTGCGCTCGCCGCTCATGCCGCTTTTGCCGGCATAGATGGGATGGAAGTTGGTATAGGGCACCCAGGCGGAGTCGAAATGGATCGACGGCACCTCCAGCGTTTGCTTGATGTACTGCGTGTTGTAGAGCAGGCCGTCGTAGGTGGAGTTGGTGATCACCGCGTGCACTGGCCAGCTGGCGCGCGGCGTCGCCGCCACTTTTTGCTCAATGCTGGCGCGGGTAAACTCCCGCTTCGGAATGCCGCCGAGAATGCCCAGCGCGTTGCGCGTCGGCTTCAGCCAGATCGGCACGATATCGCTCATCATCAGCAGATGGGTCAGCGACTTGTGGCAGTTGCGGTCGATCAACACCGTGCTGCCCGTCGGCGCGGCGTACATGCCGACGATTTTATTCGAGGTCGAGGTGCCGTTGGTCACCATGTAGCTCTGCTCGGCGCCAAAGGTGCGCGCCACGTACTCTTCCGCCTCCAGATGCGGACCGGTGTGATCGAGCAGCGACCCCAGCTCGGTGACCGAGATAGAGATATCCGCCTTCAGGGTGTTGGCGCCGAAAAAGTCGTAGAACAGCGTGCCGACCGGGCTTTTTTGAAAGGCGGTGCCGCCCATGTGGCCCGGCGTGCAGAAGGTATATTTCCCCTCTTTCACATAGGTAAACAGCGCTTTGGTCAGCGGCGGCGTAATGTGATCGATGTAGTCGTCGGTGTACTGGCGGATATGCAGCGCGATATCGTCCGCGGCGTTCAGCGCATATTCAAAGAAGTGCAGCGCCATGCGCATCTCGTTGATGCTGACGTCCATCTGCGAATGGGTGTTGATAAAGGCATAGAGCGGCAGGTATTCGTTGAGCTGGTTGATGTCGGCGCACAGCGCCGGACTGTTGTGCGCGTCCCAGTCGAAGATCACGCCGCAGACGCGCGGGTTGTGCTCTATCAGCTTCAGCAGGTCGTCGATATTTTTGGGGTAAACCGGGTGAAAGCCCTGCTGCGTCAGCGCCGTCTCCAGCTCGCGCAGCGGTTCGTCTTTATAGAAAACGCCGTGTGAGCCCATGATCGCCAGAATATTCAATGCGCACCTCCCTTTTAATGTGCACTGCTAAGCATAGCGAAGAGTGGCGGTCGGCTGCTGTCGGAATGCTCCTCTCCTTTGCCAGACGGCCGCGTGCGGGCATAAAAAAAGCGGACCGGAGTCCGCTTTCTCAGGCTACTGCGCGATTACGCGTAGCCGTAGCTCATCAGACGCTGATAGCGACGGTCGAGCAGCTCTTCGGTGCTCAGGGTGTCGAGATCGGCGAGATCCGCCAGCAGCTGGTTTTTCAGCGCCAGCGCCATATCCACCGGCTGACGATGCGCGCCGCCCAGCGGCTCCGGAATGATGGAGTCGATCAGCTTCAGCTCTTTCAAACGGTTAGCCGTGATGCCCATCGCTTCTGCCGCCAGCGGGGCTTTATCCGCGCTTTTCCACAGAATCGAGGCGCAGCCTTCCGGCGAGATCACCGAGTAGGTGCTGTACTGCAGCATATTCACTTTGTCGCCGACGCCGATCGCCAGCGCGCCGCCTGAGCCGCCTTCGCCGATCACGGTGCAGATCACCGGGATTTTCAGGCCGGACATTTCACGCAGGTTGCG